>WNGI01000797.1_pt1 | contig 37013 bp, 37 predicted proteins | sample 5400621 | NCBI WGS metagenome assembly WNGI01 (sample SAMN13153374, study PRJNA577476) | soil metagenome | isolation source: 20 cm soil or saprolite under Garry oak tree replicate 1 | place: USA:California | collected 2016-06-15
AGGCCCTCACCGCGAATCGCGAGCAGCTTGCGCGGTATCGAGAGCACATGCCCCAGGGAATCGCGCTTCGCCTTGACCTCCACGAGTGTCTTGCCGCTCGCCGCATCGACGAGCTTCACGAGCGTGCCGTAGTCGTGCAGGTGACCCGTCACCACCAGGAGACGCCCGGAAAGCGGCGGGCTGAACTCGTAGCCGATCTCGAAGTGGCCCGGCGGGACGTTGAAGCGGTTCTCCTCGGGGTTCGTCTGGATGTTGACGTCCATGTAGGCGGGGAGAACGGCGAGTCGCCTGTGACTCGGGGGCGCCATGTACAGGACGATCCGCCAATACGCGGCGGGAATCTCGGGCCCCGAGTCGTTGTGCCAGGTCGCGTACACGCCCAGGTCCTGACCGGCCTTCATGGGCACGCCGATGGTGCGCGGGATGCGTAAATCGCCGGTATCGCTCTCCTCGGCGGCGCCCAGCAGACGTTCCAGAGCCGGGTAGAGGAACTGGCGGCGCGAGAAGTTCACCATGATCAGGTGATGCAACAGGCGGTGCGGCAGGACATGGCCGCCACCGTCGAACAGGTCGACGCGGAAGCCCTGGAGCCAGCCGTCCACCGGAAACGTGAACTTCTGCACAGGGGTTGCGGCCATGTCCATCATCATCCCCGACATCTCCTGGCTCACGGGCACGTGGTAGGGCCCTCCCGTGACGAGGACACGGTGGTGCGCGGAGTCGACTTGCACGTGTAACGGCGGCAGGGAAGGCAGGGAACGCTGCTGGGCAGCCGTGAGGCCTGGGACCAGCGGGAACGCGAGAAGAACGGACAGACGCATTTAGGAGACGGACTCCAGATGATTGGCGGACGTCACGGGTTTGAGGTATTGCCGCACTATCCCTCCTAAGCGATATTAGCCGTTGAAGTTGCGCCGTTAGCTTCAGAAACTCCTTGAACCTCTAGGCGGTCAGCAGTGATTCGCGTACAGGCGGTCGCGCCCGACTCGTTGGGTGCGGCTCTCGAACTTACCCCAGGCACGGAGCTGCTTGCGGTCAACGGCCGTCCGCTCGAGGACTTTCTCGACTGGGAGTTCCTGACCGCCGACGAGCAGTTCGTGCTCCAGGCCCGCCTCCCCTCGGGGCAGGAGATCGAATACGACGTCGAACGCCCCGAGGGGTTGCCGATGGGCGTCATGCTCGAGCCGCCACGCATCCGGCGCTGCGCCAATCACTGCGACTTCTGCTTCGTCGACGGCAACCCGCAGGGCATGCGACAGGTCCTGTACATCCGGGACGACGATTACCGGCTCTCGTTCCGCTACGGCAATTTCGCGACCCTGACCAACCTGAAGCCGTGGGACCTCGAGCGCATCGTCGAATACCGTCTCTCGCCGCTCTACGTCTCTGTGCACGCCACCGACTCGGTGGTGCGCCGCTGGCTGCTGCGCAATCCTGAGGCGCCAGACGTCATCCCGCAGCTGCGCTGGTTCGGGGAGCGAGGCATCGCGTTCCATACGCAGGTCGTGCTCGTGCCGGGCATCAATGATGGGCCGCAGCTGGTGCGCACGCTGACCGATCTCTACGGCCTGGGAGAGCCGGCGCTGTCCGTCTCGGTGGTCCCTGTGGCATTGACCGAGTTCAGCAAGCACACGCTGGTGCGGCAGCCGACATCCGAGGAGTGCAGGGCTGCGCTCGCCATCGTTGACGACTTCGCCGCTCGGGCCGTTGCGGATCGTGGGGTGCCGTGGTGCTACGGAGCCGATGATCTCTACTTGCAGGCTGACATGCCCTTACCGCCGGCGGAGTGGTACGGCGACTTCGAGCAACGCGAGAACGGCGTGGGGTCAGTGCGGTATCTGCAGACTCGCATTCAGGCAGCGCGTATTGAGCATGACGCGTGGCGCGACAAGCGCATTGGCATCGTCACGGGAACCGCGATGGGGCCGCTCATGCCGCTGGTCGTGAGCGACCTGACGGCGACGACTGGGGCGCATTTTGAGATATTGGCGCTGGAGAACACCCTGTTCGGCCAGTCGGTCACGACCGCGGGCCTGCTTCCTGGAAAGGCGGTGCTCGCGGCGCTGCGGGACCGCAGCGATCTCGATCTCGCCTTGCTACCGGCCGAGTCCGTCAACGACGATCTGCTGTTCATGGACGACCTCGAAGCGCACGACCTGGCCTCTCAGTTGCCCATGCCGATACGGTTGTCATACGACTTTGCGGATGCTTTGGATGTCGGACTGTCGGACGGTCGGACTGTCGGACGGGAGGCGTTCTCGGAATGAGTCAGTCCGACCGTCCGACAGTCCGACCGTCCATACCGACCGTCGCGATCATCGGTCGCCCCAACGTCGGCAAGTCTACGTTGTTCAATCGCATAATCGGGCGGCGCCAAGCGATCGTCGACGCGCAGCCCGGCGTCACCCGCGACCGTCATTTCGCGCCCGCAGAGTGGAACGGCCGGCGGTTCTGGCTGGTCGACACGGGCGGGCTGGTCCCTGGATCGGCGGACCCGATGAGCCGCGCGATTCGGGGGCAAGTGGAGCAGGCCGTCGCCGATAGCGACGTGCTGCTGTTCGTCGTGGATGTCGAGTCGGGCATCCACCCGATGGACCTCGAGATCGCCCAGTATCTGCGCAAGGCCAAACGGCCGCTGCTGCTCGTCGTCAACAAGGCCGACAATCTGCCTGACGAGACGCGCCACCTCGCCTTCTACGAGCTCGGCCTGGGTGATCCGGTCCCGGTGTCCGCTGCGGTGGGGAAGAGCAGTGGCGATTTGCTCGATGAGCTCGTCGAACTATTGCCCCAGGCTCCAGAGGCCGAAGATACAGAGGCCATCCATGTCGCCGTCGTCGGTCGGCCCAACGTCGGCAAGTCGAGTCTCGTGAACAAGCTGCTCGGCCAGGAACGGCTCATCGTCGCCGCCGAGCCGGGGACGACGCGCGATGCCATCGATACGCCGTTCGAGTATCAGGGCCGCAAGCTCGTTTTCATCGACACCGCCGGTCTTCGCAAGCGCAGCAAGGTCGAAGAGGATCTCGAGTTCTATTCGACGCTCCGCACCACGCGTGCGATGGAGCGCGCCGAAGTCTGCCTGCTCGTGGTGGACGCCAAGGACGGCATGCACGCGCAGGATCTCAAGATCGCCAACGAAGCATGGGACCGCGGGGCGGCGGTGATTGTCGTGGTGAACAAATGGGATCTGATCGAGGAGAAGGAGACCAACACGGCGCGCGACGGGGAGCGGGACATCAAGGCGCGCGCGCCGTTCCTCGAGTTCATCCCGTTCTTCTACGTCTCGGCCAAGACGGGGCAGCGCGTCACCAAGCTGCTCGACGCGATCGTGGCCGTGGCCGAGGAGCGAGAGAAGCGGGTCCCGACCGCCGAGGTGAATCGCGTGCTGGAAGATCTGCTCGCGCGGCAACAGCCGCCGCAGCCGGTAGGCGAGTCGGTGCGCCTGTTTTACGCGACGCAGGTGGGTACCGCCCCGCCGCGGTTTGCGGTCGTCGCGAATCGCCCGGAGGCGATCCCCGAGTCCTACACGCGCTATCTGCACAACGGGTTCCGCGAAGCGTGGGAGTTCACCGGGGCGCCGCTGACCATCAAGTTCCGCCGCAAACGAGGGCGTCGCTGAACGCCGTCCTGGCGATTCTGGCCGCTTACGTGCTCGGCGCGACGCCGACGAGCTACATCGCCGGCAAAGTGGGGCGGGGCATCGACCTGCGCGAGCACGGCTCCAAGAACCTGGGTGCGACCAACGTCTACCGCATTCTCGGCTGGAAGTACGCGATTCCAGTTGCCCTGGTCGACATGGCCAAAGGCGTTGCCCCGGTGCTCCTGTTTTCGCACCCAGCCTGGCTTGCGGTGGCAGTCGGGGGGGCGGCGGTGCTCGGACACATGTTCTCGCCCTACGTGAGCTTCAAAGGCGGTAAGGGCGTGGCGACGGCCGCAGGCATGTTCCTCGCTCTCGCACCCCTCGCCGTGCTGATTGCGATGGCGGTGTGGGGCATCTGTCTCTGGCTGACCGGCTACGTGTCGCTCAGCTCGATTATCGCGGTCCTGAGCGTCCCGCTCTCGGTGGCCCTGCTGCAGCCGGGCTCGCCTTATGTCTTCTGGGCCAGCGTCGCGCTCGTGGCGCTCATCATCTTCGCCCATCGGCGGAACGTCTCCCGGCTGCTGAGCGGGACCGAGAACCGATTTCGGACGCGAGGCAGACCAGCGTGAAAGTCGCAGTCATCGGTGGCGGTGCGTGGGGCACGGCCCTCGCGGACCTGCTCGCTCGCAAGGGAGACCAGGTGATGCTCTGGGCCCGCGAGGCTGAAGTCGTGGATGGCGTCAACCAACGCCACGTGAACGACATGTTTCTGCCGGGCGCCTCACTGGCGCCGGCACTGCGGGCGGAAGGAGACCTCGCAGCAGCGATCCGTGGCGCCGAGACCGTCGTGTCGGTCGCGCCGTCGCATGCCGTCCGGCCCGTGATGGCGGAGGCCGCCAGGTCCCTCGATCGGTCTCAGCCGCTCGTCGTGAGCGCGTCCAAGGGACTGGATCCCGACCGGCTTGAGCGCCCGTCGTGCATCCTGGCGGAGGTGTTGCCCCACGGCGTGCCCGTCGCCGTGTTGTCGGGGCCCTCATTTGCGTGGGAGGTCTTTCAGCAGCAGCCGACCGCGGTCGTCGCTGCGGCAACCGACCATAGCGTCGCCCAGCGCGCCCAGCGTGTCTTCTCGACCGCCTACTTTCGCGTCTACTCTCATACCGATGTCGTCGGCGTCGAGCTCGCCGGCGCGCTAAAAAACGTGATTGCCCTCGCTGCCGGGATCCTCGAAGGGCTGGGGCTCGGCTTCAATACCCGGGCGGCGCTGATCACCCGCGGGCTCGCGGAAATGACGCGCCTCGGCGTGAAGCTGGGTGCGCAGCCGATCACGTTTGCGGGCCTCGCCGGAATGGGAGACCTCATCCTCACCGCCACCGGCGCCTTGTCACGCAACCGCACGCTCGGCGTCGCGTTGGGGCAGGGGAAGACCCTCGAACAGGCGCTCGCCGGGAAGCCCGCCGTCGTCGAGGGCGTCAACACGACCCGTACAGCGGTTGCGCTGGGGGAGCGGCATGGCGTCGAGCTGCCGATCGCGCGCGAAGTGGCCAACGTCCTCTTCAAGAACAAGCCGCCGCGGCAGGCGATTAGCGACCTCATGGAGCGTGAGCTGAAGGCGGAGACGCGATGAGCAGCGGCACGCCGTCCCAGCCTGTGCAGGAGTTCTTCTCGATCGGCGAGGTGTGCCAGCTCACGGACCTGAAACCGCACGTCTTGCGCTACTGGGAGAGCCAATTTCGCTTTCTCAATCCTGCGAAGAACCGCTCGGGGAACCGCGTGTATCAGCGGCGCGAAATCGAGCTGATCATGCTCGTCAAACATCTGCTGTACACCGAGAAATACACCATCGAAGGCGCCCGGCAGAAGATCGAGCAGTATCGCCGCTCCGGCGAGCTCAAACCGGAAGCGCGGCGCGCCCTCGCCACCGAAACGGTCAAGGAGCTCCGGGCCGAGCTCAAGTCTGTCCTCGGCATTCTCGAAGGGAGCTAAAGTTGCGGGTGGCTGTGGTCATCCCCGCCTTTCAAGCCGCCGCCACGATCGGCGACGTCGTGGCGCGAACGCGCGCGGCGCTCCCGGAAGCTCAGGTGATCGTGGTGGACGACGGATCGAGCGATGGGACGGGGGACGAGGGACGGGGGAGGGGGGCGATTGTCGTCACCCATCCTCGCAACCGGGGCAAAGGTGTAGCCTTGCGCGCGGGCGTCGCCCGGGCGTGCGCGAACGGAGCCGGCGTCATCGTCACACTTGATGCGGACGGGCAGCATCCCCCGGAGGAAATCCCGCGTCTGCTGGTGCCGCTGGCCGAGGGAAGCGCCGATCTCGTCCTGGGTGCGCGCAAGCGCGACGGCCTGATGCCGTTCTCCCGCCGCTTCACCAATTGGCTCTCGGCGGCCTTGGCGTCGCGTATTGGCGGGCAACCCGTGAATGACGCCCAGACCGGATTCCGCGCATTCACCCGTGAGGTGGCCGAGCGCGTCCAACCCGTCGGCGACCGCTACGAATACGAGGCTAACTTTCTGCTCGACGCGCTGCGGGACCGCTATCGCGTGGCGTCGGTGGCAGTACCGACGCTCTATGGTCCGCGCAGTCACTTTCGATCGTTGGCCGACACGTGGCGCATGGCGGGCGCATTCGCGCGGCATGCCGGCCGCATCGTCAGAGGAGCGATGTGACCGTCCCAGAGAAAAACCGTCTGCGGATTCTCGTGTCCAACGATGACGGCGTGCTGGCGCCGGGAATCGCGCTACTCGCCGATGTCTGTTCGACCGTGGGGCAGGTCACCGTCGTCGCGCCTGACCGCGAGCAGAGCGGTACGTCGCATTCGCTCACGCTGCACCGGCCGCTCCGCGCGCATCGGCGGTCCGACGGCGCGTTTCAGGTGGACGGCACACCCACCGACTGCGTGCTGCTCGCCCTGGGCGCGCTCATGCCCGCAGGCCCCAACTGGGTCATGTCGGGAGTGAACCACGGCCCGAACATGGGCGAGGATGTGCTCTATTCCGGCACCGTCTCGGCTGCCATGGAGGGGTTGGCGGCCGGGATTCCGAGCATCGCGATCTCCTACGGCAGCTTCGATCTCGAGCACCTCGAGAGCCATCGTCCAGGTCTCGAGCGCCTGATCCAACGCATCGTCCAGGTCGAGAATTTCCCGGGGGAGACCCTGCTCAACATCAACTTGCCCCCCATTCCCGGCGATGCGGTGAAAGGGGTGAAGGTCACGAACCTCGGCAGCCGTGTCTTTCACGAAGAGATCGCCACGATGAAGGATCCATGGGGCCGGGAGGTGCACTGGATCGGCGGGGGACGCGTGACGTGGTCCGGCGGTGCCGATTCGGACTTCCAGGCCCTCAGAGACGGCTACATCTCCCTCACACCCCTGCACGTCGACCTCACCAATTACAAGCTCCTCGAAGTCGTGCGGCAGTGGGACCTGGGCAAGTGACTGGCAGCCGTGACACCTACGGCGGCTACCGCGCGCGACTCGTTGAGCAATTGCGCGCGCAAGGCATCCGTGATCTTGCCGTGCTCCGAGCCTTCGCGGCGACGCCGCGCCACCTCTTCGTACCCGAAGCGGTGCGCCATCGTGCCTATGAAGACACCGCCCTCCCGATCGGCATTGGGCAAACGATCTCGCAGCCGTTCACACAGGCCCGATACCTCGAGACCCTCGGCCTCGGCGGCAAGGAACGCGTTCTCGAAATCGGCACGGGGTCGGGATATCAGACCGCGTTGCTCGCGGCCCTCGCGGAGCAGGTCTTTACCATCGAGCGGATGCGCCCGCTGGCTGAAGGCGCGCAGGCGGCCCTGCGCGCGGCGGGCGTTACGAACGTCTCGGTGCTCGTGGGCGACGGGACGCTGGGCTGGAGCGCTTACGCGCCCTACCACGCGATCCTGGTGGCCGCAGGCGGCCCGGAGATCCCGCCGCCCCTCGTAGAGCAGCTCGCGCCCGGCGGCCGCATGATCATCCCACTGGGCGCCAAAGGCGCCCAGACGCTCACGCTGGTCCGCCGCACCGCTGAGGGTATCCGCACAGCACCCATTGGCGAGGCCCGCTTTGTCCCGCTGGTCGGCGAGCACGGCTTCGATGCTTGAGCGGTTCATCGATGGGCTGCTTCACACACTGCTCGACCTCGGCTACCCCGGGATCGTGGTGCTCATGGCGATGGAGTCCTCGATCCTGCCCGTACCGAGTGAGTTGGTGATGCCTCCGGCAGGGTACTGGGCAGCCAAGGGCCAAATGAGCTTCCCGGTAGCTCTCATTTGCGGGGTCGTCGGGAGCGTCATCGGCGCGCTCGCCAATTACTACGGCGCCCAGTTGATCGGCCGCCCCTTGATCCAGCGCTGGGGCCGCTACGTGCTGCTTAGCGAGAAGAACCTGCTTCGCTCCGAACGGTTCTTCGCCCAGCATGGTGAGATCAGCACCCTCATTGGACGGCTGTTTCCGGTGATCCGCCACCTCATTTCGATCCCGGCGGGACTGCACCGCATGCCGCTGCCGAAATTCATCCTGTACACGACCGCCGGCGCGACGGTGTGGTGTGCGATTCTCACCTGGATCGGTTACTTCCTGGGCCAGCATGAAGGAGCGCTGCGGAACGAAGAGATCCACCGCTACGTGACGTGGGCGGTGCTGGTCTTGATACCCGTGACGCTCATTGTCATTGGGATTTATGTCCTCCGCCGTCGACGTCCAAAATGAGCCTCCGCCACTGGATTATCCGGGGGCGCGTTCAGGGCGTGGGGTTCAGGTGGTTTGTCATGCGTGAAGCGCAGCGCCTCAGGTTGGGCGGCTTCGCGCGCAATCTTCCGGATGGATCGGTTGAAGTAGTTTCTCAAGGACCTGACGCGGCACTTGAGCAGCTCGAGGAGCAGCTCCGTCGCGGCCCCTCGCATGCGCGGGTCGACGACGTCGAACGACTTCAAGTTCCAGTTGAACTGGATATTCCGAGGTCCTTTGACATCAGATAAGCCGCAGCTCGTCGAGGAGCTCAAACGTACCATCCGCGACGTCAAGAACTTCCCGAAGGCCGGGATCGTCTTCAAGGACGTCACTCCGGTGCTGCTCGACGCGACGTTGTTCGCGCAGGCGATTCACCTCATGGCGGAACCGTACCGCGACGCCCGGATCACGCGCGTCGTCTCGATCGAATCGCGCGGCTTCTTGTTCGGTGCGCCGATCGCACTCGAGCTCGGGGCGGGGCTGGTGCCCATTCGGAAGCCGGGCAAGCTCCCAGCGGCCACCCAGCGCGTCGAATACGACCTGGAGTACGGCACCGACGCGCTGGAGATGCACCATGATGCCGTCCAGCCGGGGGACCGCGTGCTCGTCGTGGACGACGTGCTCGCGACTGGCGGCACGGCCAACGCCGCCGCGCAGTTGGTGGGGGCGACCGGTGCCGCGGTCGCCGGATTCAGCTTTCTGATCGAGCTGGGTTTCCTGAAGGGCCGCCAGCGCCTGCAGGGAAGACGGGTTGAGGCCTTGCTGCACTACGCCTAACTCACGTAGATTTCGCCGCTTACGACGCCGGCGGCCCCGGGCGAGCCCCTGTAGCTCAGGTGGATAGAGCAGCGGTTTCCTAAACCGTTGGCCGGGTGTTCGAGTCACCCCAGGGGCATGCTACCACGATCATTCTCCGAAGGAGCAATGGCAACGCAAACGGCACCACCCACCGGCAAGCCCGGCTCGAAGCCTAACCCAGCGGCAGTACCAGCAGCGGCTCAACGAACGCCGTTTTCCGATCAGGCTGTCGCTTGGGTCAGAGCGCATCGCCAGCTGGCATCGTGGGCCGGCACAATTGTCGTCATCGCCGCGGCGTTGTTTGTTTGGACGCTGTCGACAAAGCGGCGCGCCGAAGAGATCGCGAGCCGCAATTTGGCGGGGGCGCGCTTTGCGTTCGACAATCAGAACCTGCCGCTCGCGGCGAGCGAGCTGGCTAAGGTGATCGAGGACTACTCCGGCACCAACGCGGCGCAGGAAGGCCGGCTGCTGCTCGCGAACGTACGCCTGCTGCAGGGTCAACCGCAGCAAGCCGTCACCGTACTCAAGGACTACGCTGGCGGTGCCGGCAAGGCGTACCGGCCGCAGGCTTACAGCCTTCTTGGAGCGGCGTACGAGAACATGGGGCGCACGCGGGAGGCTGCAGAAGCCTACGAGCAGGGGTCAGCAACGGCGCGTCTCGCCTTTCTGAAGGCTCAGCTCTTGGCAGACGCCGGGCGAGCTTGGACGACCGCGGGTGATACGACCAGGGCAGTGGCGGACTACCGCAGAATCGTGCAGGAGTTCTCCAAGGAGGCAGCCGCCACTGAGGCTAAGGTGCGGCTCGCCGAGCTGACGAAGGGAGCGTAGTTCGTATGAACGTAGTTCGTATAATAGATGTTATGTTAAGTTGACCTGTGTGTGAATGTGGACAAGCTGCTCAAGTAATCACACCTCTGAACACCATTCTCCCCTCTCCAGCAAGCCATACATCTTCGTACCGCCCGGTCTTTGACTTCGTGGCCCGTACGCCGAGGATACGGCCGCTGCGGCTCTGAATGTTGATGGGTAGGCGTCCCAATCCCCATTCCTGGATGGCGCACCCGGCGCCGACGGCACCGGTCCCGCAAGCCAACGTCTCGCCCTCGATCCCGCGCTCATAGGTCCGCATTCGCCAGGTGCCGTTCATGTCAGCCGAAATGAAGTTGACGTTGGCTCCCTCGGGCGCCAGCGCCGGATCGAACCGGAGGGCCCGCCCGCGCTCCATCAGCCCGACCTGATCGACATCATCGACCAGCACGATGAGGTGCGGCACACCCACCCGGCTCAGCGCGGCTTGGCGTTCGCCCGTGGCGAGCGCGAGGCTGGGCACGCCCGCAGGCGCGTCCACGGGCGCGAGATGGAGCTCGGCGCGACTGCCGTCGAGGCTGCGGCTCTGGTAGGTCCCCGCGTCGGTTTCGAGCTCCACGCCGTCAGCGGGACCAATGGCGAGATGTGCCGCGAGCGTGGTGCTGCAGAGCGCCGCATTGCCGCACATGGCGGCGTGGGAGCCATCAGCGTTGTAGTAGATCATTCGCACCGCACCGGCGTGTGAGCCGGGGCCCACGAACACGATCCCGTCTGCGCCGATCCCCGTGCCGCGCGCGCAGACCGCCTGCATGTCCCGCGGCGTCCAATCAGCCGGCGACGACACACGCGCATCGAGGATGACGAAATCGTTGCCCGATCCCGTCATCTTGTAGACCGGAAGACCGATCAGATCCGGCCGAACCAGGCCATCAGCCGGAGGCGCGGTACCTTCCACACGGCCTCCCGGACGATGGCCCGATTCATCTTGCTCTGCCCCTCGGCTCGGTCGACGAACACGATCGGAATCTCGCGGAACTTGAACCCTTTTCGCCATGCGCGAACACTCATCTCGATTTGAAAGGCGTACCCGTTGGAGCCGACCTGCGACAGATCAATGGCTTCGAGGACTCGCCTGCGAAAGCACTTGAACCCGCCCGTCAGGTCCCAGAGCCCGACGCCCGTAAACCAGCGGGCATAGATGTTGGCAAAGTACGATAGCATGAGGCGGCTCATCGGCCAATTGACGATCGTCACCTTTCCATCCAGGTAGCGCGAGCCGAGCACGACGTCCGCATCTTGAATGGCCGTGAGAAACTCCTTGAGGTGCTTAGGATCATGAGAGAAGTCCGCATCCATCTCGAAGACGTAGTCATATCCGCGCTCCAGCGCCCACTTGAAGCCGGTGATATACGCCGTCCCCAATCCCAGCTTGCCTTGACGATGCAGCACGTGAACGCGGGGATTGGCGCCCGCCATGTCATCGGCGATCTGCCCCGTGCCATCCGGTGATCCATCGTCCACGATGAGGACTTCGAGCCGCGGATCCTGCTCCAGCACCTGCAGCACGAGCGTAGGGATGTTGATCGCCTCGTTGTACGTCGGGATGACGACCAGCGCGCGCTCAGGCACTCGCCCGTCTCCGCTGCCAGGCTGGCGCTACAAGGAAGCCGGCAAGCACGATCAGCAGGCTCACCATCCCGATCACCTTTCCCCGCCCGAAGGACCGTGAGTAGTAGCTGAGCTCGAGGCGTTGGGCACCCGGAGCTACTGGGATTGTGAGGAGTGCGTGGTCGCCGCGCAGCACCTGCCCCGGTTTGCCGTCGATGCTCACACGCCAGTCGAGATACCAGTTCTCGGCGATGAGCACGTAGCTCGAGTCGTGCGGCGCCGGTTCGAGCGCGATTGTCATCTTCCCCGCATCCCATGCGGTCACACGGGCGCGTGACGGGGATGGCGGCGGTAATGCCGTCAATGGCGCCGGATTGATTGGGGCCGCGGACGGCAGCAGCACGACCCGGTCATAGCCAGGCATCCGTGGATCGGCGAGTGTCGGTGGAATCAGTGAATCAGCGCCGACCTTCGTGACCGCGGAGACGACGCGGGCGTACGGCGGCGCCGTGTCTGCTTCGTAGAGATAGGCGTGGCCGCCCGCCGCCGTCTCCACGGGGCCCAACACCTTGTGGTAGCCCTCGTCGAAATAACGGAGCTCGTTCCCCTGGTATCCTAGAACCTGGGGGATGCCGTGCGCCATCAGCACGTTTTCGGGGTACGGCACGTTCCGCGGATCGGTGACGAGACTGAGCACCCGAAACGGTTTCGGCTGTGTCCGCAGTCGCGACACGATCGCATCGGGCTGATACAATGACTGGTTGGGCGGATCGGAGTACGCCCAAAACCGCCGGCCATCGCGCCAGAGGTCCACCCCCACGAGCAGCGGCAGCCCGAGCGCGAGGGCGAGCGCGGGGACACCGCCCCGCAGGTAGGCGAACGCCAGCAGCGCGACGGCGAACAGGACGATGGCTCCCACGAGCGCAGACACCTGAATCGGGGAGCTCAGTGACTCGGCGAGCTGGCGTGTGTCCGCTCCCGCGAGCGATTCGGCGATGTGGCCGAACGCCCCCGCGATTCCGAGCAGCGCGACCACGCCGGCCGTAATGAGCCACGCGCGCACGTGCGTGGCCCCTTCCGCGATCAGCAGGAACAGGATACAGATCCCACCCAGCCACCAGATCAGTCGCCGCCGTTCGCGCCCATACCCCAACCCGAGTATCGCGAGGACGATGACGGGCAGGCCGAGGTATTCGGAGTGCAGCTTGAGGGGATTCGATCCCCAATACGTGTTCGCCCAGCTTTCCCCGGTGAATCCGGCGATCACAAATCCCGGCACGTGATCCCACGGAATTCCGTACGACGCGGCGTTCTCGAACGCGCCGGAGTACGCGACCGCGCGCGGCGAGTGCGGGATGTACTCGAGGAACGGCAGGATCTGCGGCATGGCGACGCCAAAACCCACGATGACCGCTGCGAGCACAAGGCCGAGCCGCGTGAGTCGCGGTGCCAGCAATTCGTTCGTTGGCTCGCCGAATGTGAGATAGAGCGCGAACAGCGCCGTGGCGATGAGGAGATAGTACGTCGTCTGCACGTGCGGGCTGAGCAGGCACAGCGCCACGGCGACTGCGACGAGCGGATACCCCCAGGCCCGCCGATCGCGCAGCGCGGCAAGCAGGGCGAGACACGCCAGCGGCAGCATCGTGGATACGAACAGCTTTCCGTCGTGACCCGGCCGCGCGTACGAAATCATGATGCCCGACAACTGATACGCGAGCCCGCCGACCACAGAACCGACCCACGAAACCTTGAGTCGTCGCAAAAACAGGAACGCGAAGAGACCAGCCAGGATGTAGTGCAGAACAAAGCCGAGGTTGGTGACCTTGTCGGCCGAGAGGAACCAGCGCAAGAAGGACGTCGGATACAGCACGTCCCCGTGCGTCACGGGCGCGATGTAGGGCAGCCCATCCATGATCATCGGGTTCCACAGCGGCAAGTGACCTGAAGCGCGCCACTGCTCCGCCTGCCACTCGTGGACCGCGTACGCGCTGGCGTACTGGTCGCTCATCGGCGCGGCCAGCCACTTGCCGCGCAGCATCGGGAACGCGAGTACCGCGACGAACAGGACCATGAAGCCCGTCGCGGCCAGCGTGGGGTACCGCGGCTGAAACACATTGGGCGTCGCGGGTACCTGCGGCGTCGGCTTATCAGCCACGGATCTCCTCCTTCGCACCGCGCTTGAATGCCAGCATGACGCCTGCCGCTCCCACCTCAGTCAAAGTCAGCTGGACGCGTGACGCCAGGCTGATAGCCAGCGCTCCCCCGCTGCCGACGAACGGGGTGAGAAACCCGACGAGCGCGAGGTCCCGCACCACCATTCCGCCGGGCGCAAACACCGCGACGATCCCCATCACGTAGCCGAGCGCGAACATACCCATCGCCGCCGGCATAGGCACGCTGGCGGTCGAGATCAAGCCGCGGATGAGCAACCAAAACGCTACACCGAATGTGGCCCAGCTGGCGAGCATTAAACCGCTCGAGGCCACGACAGCCGAGACCGGCAGCGGCGGCAGCGGCGCTTTCGCATCGGCGAGGGCGCCGAGCCATTGTGCGGTGCGCCGCCAGGCGAGCACGCCGATCAACGCGAGTGCCGCTACCACGGCGCTTCCCAGCAGAACAGGATTGGCCGCGTGGGGCGTCGCGGTCGCGACGAGCACGACACCCGTTCCGAGCACCACCGCCTGCATGGCGAACGCGGAGACGGCGGCGGCACTGCGGCGCACCCCGGCGCGCTCGGCGAGCACCACGAGTCCCGCGACGCTCCAGACCTTGCCGGGGATGTAGCGGCCGAGATTTGCGACCGTCCAGGCCCGTGCGGCCTGGGTGTACGGGAGTCGCTGGTCCCAGCCGCGCAGCATGCGGCGCCACGACTCGATCTGGATCGCATACGTGAGCAAGACGACGACGACGGACGCGGCGAGCCATCCGACCTTGGCATCGAGCGTCACCTGTACCGATTGAAAAGCGGCCCAGTTGCGCGCAAGTGATCGCGCGATCAGGGCCAGGACCAGGAGCATGGCGGCAATCTTGGCCGCCGGCAACCAGCCTTTTTTCAATCCTTCACGAACTTGTAGGCGATGGACCGCCCCAGCAGCCACCAGGGCGCGCGAATCGGCGGCCAGATGTACGTCCCCGCGTAGTCCGCCCGCCGGAAGCCGTTCATTTCGCCGAGGCGGGTCATCGTCTGCTTCGTCCAACTGTAGACGTGCCCCCACTTGTCAGCCACGCCGAACAGATTCCAGATGATTTCCTTGAAGTGGTAGGGGTTTGGCACCGACACGACCCACACTCCCCCCGGCTTGAGCACGCGGTAGACCTCTCCAGCGGTCTGAAATGCCGTCGGCGTGTGCTCGAGCACCTCGATCATGAAGACGCGGTCGAATGACGCGTCAGGAAATGGCAGACCTTTCGTGATGTCATGGATCAGCACGTCAGGACCGGCGTACTCGGGCGCGATGTCGAGCCCCTGATACTTGATCCCTTGCGGCAGGAATTTGCGGATATCGCCTTCCCGGCCGCCGATATCGAGGACCGCATGGCCGGGCTGGGTCTGCGCGAGCTTCTGCGCGAGCCGATAGCGGATGCTTTCCTCACCCCAGTTCCGCCACGCGGTGCGGTCGCTATAGAACGCGGCCAGCTCGGGCGAGCCCGGGGCTATGCGTTTCGCCATTCTTGAAGACTCCGCAAAGGAACGCGAAAGGTACTTATCTTCGAGGCCATGCGCATCCTGCATCTCGTGACCGCGTTTCCGCGCGATGAGCGCGACATCATCGCGCCGTGGCTGGTTGAGCTGATCAAACGGCAACGCGCCGCCGGTCACGATGCGCAGGTGTTCGCGCCCTCCTATCACGGCTCGGCGGACCACGAGTTCGCCGGGATCCCGGTGCACCGCTTCCGCTACTTCTTTGCGCGGTGGGAGGCGCTGACGCATGACGAGTCGGCCGCCGACCGGATGCGGCGTTCGCTGCTGTACCGCCTGATGCCGGCGCCGTTCGTGATGGCCGGCATGTTCGCGATCTGGCGCCTGTGCCGGCGCGAGCGCTATGACGTCGTCCACGTGCATTGGCCGGTGCCGCTCGCGCTCTGGGGCTGGGCCGCGCGCCGGGCCAGGCGGGCGGCTGTGGTGCTGACGTTCTATGGCATCGAGCTGCGGTGGGTGAAGCGCGCCCTGCCCTTCCTCACAGGCTTCGTGCGTTGGGCCTGCCGGCGCGCCGATCGCGTCGTGGCCATCTCATCCGAAACCGCGCGCGAGATTCGGGAGCTCGTCGAGGTCCCGGTCGACGTCATCCCCTACACGACGCAGTTTCCGGGCAGGGGCGACGCCCCACCCCGTGCCCTCGCGTCGGGAGACGGCCGGCCAGTGACGATTCTGTTCGTCGGCCGGCTGGTGGAGCTCAAGGGGCTCGCGTACTTGATCGAAGCGGCCGCGCGGCTGCGAGACCGCATGCCGGCCCGCATCGTCGCGATCGGCATCGGCCCGGAGCGCGAGCGGCTCGAGGCACTCGCCCGCGAGCGCAACATCGCCGTCGACTTCCGCAACAAAGTGCCGGACACCGAGCTGCACCTGGCCTTTCTCACGTCCGACATCCTGGTCCTGCCGTCGATCATCGACGCGCGCGGCGACACCGAGGGACTCGGCGTCGCGCTGCTCGACGCGATGAGCTACTGCATCCCCGTGATCGCGAGTCGTGTGGGAGGAATTCCCGACATCATCGAAGACGGCGTGTCCGGCCTGCTCGTGCCGCCGGCGGATCCGCAGGCACTCGCCGACGCGATCGAGCGCGTCGCGGGGGATCCGGCATTCGCGCGGCGGCTCGCTGAAGCGGGACGCGACCGGCTGCGCACCCGCTTCAGCTGGGACGTGATCACCACGAAGTGGGACGCGGTCTATCGCGTGGCTTCGGCCGCTTTACCGTCGGCGTCTTCCAGCCGTAGCTGAAACGGGACCTTCGCCCCAGTCGACGCCTCGACTTTCCCGTCCGCGGTGATCGCCGATGCCCGCACGGCGCGGCGTGCGCGACACCACTGCACGATCGTGTCGAGCGGCGCGACAAAGGGTGACTCGGCGAGCACGCCGGCAACTGTGGCCCCATAGGCGGGGGGCGCGTCGGGGAAGCCCAACGCTGGCGTGAGATTGGGATGCCACAACCCCACCCATAACCCGCCGACGGCACGAGCGGTCGTGGCCAGCTCGAGCGCGTCTTTGGACCACGCCGCGGGATCCTCGATCCCGCGATACTTGCTCAACGCGCGATCCATCCAGGTGAAAGGCACTTCGTCGATGGCGATCGGTTTCTTGGCCGAGTCATCCCATCGTTGCACGACGTCGGCGATGCCGAGCCGGAACCCGTTCCGGTCCGGAAAGCCGTACGTCGTGTCGTAGCTGAAGCCGGCGCCCGCCATGGCGTGCTCGGTGACGCCCGGATTGATACGCACGTAATGCTGGCGAATGCCGCGCACCGGTGGACCGGTAATGCCTTCGAGCCGCTGGCGCTGGTCGCGGAACGCTTCGGGGTGGTCCAGCGTCGCGAAACTGCCGTGCAGGCCGATCTCGTGGCCGATGGCGCACACCTGTGCCAGAATGCCGCGCGCTCTGGTCGAGTCGGGGGTGTAGGTGAGATCACCCGCCCGCATGGTCCGCAGCGTGGGGGTGCCGCACAGGATGAACCACGTCGACCGGATGTGCGCGTTCGCTTCGTGGTTCAGTACACCCACGACGCCTTGGGTCACGGGATCGAACCCGGCGTTCGCGATGGCGGCCGCGGCGACCCGTCCGATGCGTGCGAGAGCGCCCTTGCGGGTGAGCTCCACGATCCGAAGCAATGTGAATGCCGGCCACCAGGACACCACGTCGAGATCGTGCGTGAACGCTGCCGCCCAGCGCCTTCCCTCAGGCCACGGGGCGACGGTACGAAAGGCGCGCCTGCCGGCTGCCTTGCGCGTCGCCGCCTGCAAGGCGAGCGCCGCCCGCTGTATCACTGGCTCGCGCTCGAGGCCCTCGCGCACGAGCGGGTTGGCCGACGATGGCACCCGGCGATGGCGATCCCGTTCGGTGGTTCGCTGTTCGGATGCGGCGCCGGCGACGTCGACTACGGTCCCCAAAACGGCACGGGGCACTCGCACGACGCCGTCAGCGACGTCGATCCCCCACTGTGCCGCCATCCAGCTCCGCAAGTCGCGCGCGGGTTGATTGGTCAACTCGAGAGGTACGACGTCCAGCGCCGGCGCGGCGGGCACGAGCCTGGCCAGATCGACGAGCAGATCGAGCGCGAACCGCTCAGTCGACGAGAGACCGGATTCGGGGAGTTTGATCACAGGGCGTCGAAACGTACATTACGACCCCAATGCCCGAAACGCTCCTTCCCAAGACGCGCATCCCCTGGCGGCATCTCGTTCTCTTCGGTTGGCTCCCGAGCCCGCTGAAGGTGCTCGCCTATCGATTGCTGTTGGGCTACCGCATTGGACGCCGGGTCCGCATCAGTTTCGGCGGCGTCGTCATCGGGAAGACGGTGGAGCTTGGCGATCACGTCGAGATCGGCTTCCTGGCGGTGGTGCAAGGCGATACGATCCGCATCGGACGCCACTCGAGCGTGGGGACGTTCAGCTACCTCTCGTGCAACGTGATCGAGATCGGCGAAGACGCGAAGATCCGTGAGCAGGTGTACGTCGGCGGGCCGCAGCTTCCCGAATCGAAGTTCGTGCTCGGCAGCCGTACCATCATCCTGCAGCTGACGAACATCAATCCTACGAAGCCAGTCGTGATCGGCGACGACACGGGGATCGGCGGCCACTGCCTGATCTTCACGCACGGCGCCTGGGCGAACGCGCTGGACGGCTATCCGGTCACGTACGAGCCGGTCACGCTCGGCAAGAGCGTCTGGCTGCCCTGGCGCGTGTTCGTGATGCCGGGGAGCACGATCGGCGACGGCACGGTGATCGGTGCCAACTCACTGGTTGCTGGAAATATTCCGCCATGCAGCCTCGCGGTCGGATCGCCCGCCAAAGTGATCCGTTCTGCGCCCGACTTTCCCAAGCGCCTCAGCGCTGCGGATCGGTCGGCGCTCGTTGTGACGATCATGGCGGAGTTCGATCGCTTCGTGCAGCATGGCGGCGTGACCGTTCAAGGGGGGGCAGAGGCGCCGCTGCGCCTCTATCGCTACGGGCGCAAGGCGTGGCGCCTGCTGTGGCTGCGAGGTGATTCCCGGGCGGATGACCTCACCCCCGATCGTGGGGACACGGTGCTGACGGAAATCGGCCTGTCGCCCGAGGCATGCGCCGATTTTGCGCGGCGCGGGGTGTACTGGCTGGATCTGGACAGTCGCACTCGCAGCGACCGGGGTTCACGCCTGACCGAAGAGCTGGTGCTATTCCTCGGCCGCTACGGAGTGCGGCTCTCCCGGTACGTCCTTCCCTAGTTCCGAACCAGATCTACCCAGCCGGCCTCGTTGGCCACCAGCACGCGGTGGCGGGCGGCATCCGTGGCCACTTCGCGCGGTGTGCCGCCGACGTTGATCGTACGCACGACCGTCCGCGTCGCCGGATCGACGACCTGGACGAGACCCGCAAAGACCTCGCCGATGTACAGCTTGCCGTCGGAGCCGAGCGATATCCCTTCCCCACCGCTGGTGAGCGCCACGTTCGAGACCGCGCCGTTCGACAGCGTGATGATGTGCAGCACGTTGCTGATCTCGTTCGCGACGTAGAGCTCGGTGCGGTGGCTTGCCACCGCCATCCCCTGCGGCCGTCCTCCCAGCACGAACGTGCGCAGCACAGTCATCGTGAGCTGGTTGACTTCCAACACACTGCCGCCGTCTCGCGTGGCGATATAGACGAGCGTGTCGTTGAGATTCAATAAATGGTGCGACGTCGCCGGAAGGTCGAGTGAATCCACGACGGTTCGGGATGCCACGTCGATCTTGTAGAAGCGATTCGAGTCTGTGGTTACGAAGACAGTCTGTCCGAATCGCGTGACGGCGATCGGCAGCGGGCTCCCGTTGACCGGAATGACCGCCGTCTGCGAATTGCTGGCAACATCGAGGATCCCGACGTTATGGTTCGCGAAGTTCGCGACGTATGCGGACTTCCCCGTGCCATCGAACACCAGGTACGCCGGTACGCCGCCGGTCGCGATCGGTGTCAGCACGGTATCGATGCGGAGATCGAGGCGCGCGACCTGGGCGCCTTGATCTTCACTCACCAACGCCACATTGCCGGAGACCGCGACGCCCAGCGGCCCGCAACACAGCCCCACCCGTGTGAATCCCGTGTCCGGCGGCGGTGGTGGCGGTGGTGGCGGTGGTGGCGGTGGTGGCGGCGGCGGCGGTGGTGGCGGGGGTGGCGGGGGCGGTGGTGGCACCAAGGAGTCGGTCGGCTCGATGAAATCGATCCAGCTGGCTTCGTTCCCAACGAGCACGTCGCGACCGTCATAGTCGAGCGCGATTTCGCGTGGGGCGCCGCCGACAGGGATGATGCGGATCGTTTCGCTCGTGCGGCGATCGATGACCTGGACTCCGCCGTCAAACACGAGACCGACGTACAGGTGGTCTCCGTCGTTGCCGAGCGCGAGGCCTTCCCCGCCGCCGGCCAAGGGGATGTTGGTGGACAACGCGGCGGCCAGCCGGATGACGTGCACGACGTTGCTGAGCTCGTTGGCCACATACAGATCTTGGCCATTCGGCGAAAACGCCATGTCCTGCGTGCGTCCGCCGAGCGTGAACGTCCGCGTGACTGTCATGCTCCGCCAGTCGACTTCCATGACCGTGCCGCCATCGCGCGTGGCGACGTAGAGGAGCTTGCCATCCGGGTCCATGATGATGTGATGGGACGTCGCGGGCAGTGGAATCGAGCCACGATCGCTCTTCGTCGCGATGTCGATCTTGAACAGCCGGTTCACGTTCGTGGTGACGAGCAGCGTGGTGCCGTCCGGCGAGAGTGCGAGCGCGAACGGATCGCCGAGCACGGGAATTGTATCGACCTGCCTGTTTGACGCGACGTCGATGATCCCGACGTTGTCGGACCACTGATTCGAGACATAGGCGCGCGTTCGCGTCGCGTTGAAGATCACGAGCGACGGTACCATGCCGACCGGAATCTCCGCGGTGATCGTGCGGGTGCTCAGGTCCACCCGAGCCACACGGCCTGGCGACGCTCCGTGATCGGGCTGGGTGACGTAGGCAAACCCCTCGGGCGCGACGGCGATGCCTTCCGGCGAGCCGGGCAAGGCCATGCGCGCGACCGTACCATCGCCCTGCGGGGGCCGGTCGGTGAAAAGCGGCGTGTGTTCGTCGGTCGGGTTGGAGCAGCTGACGGCGAGGATCAGGCTGAGCGCCGCGGCGATGCGCGTGGTGGGGGGCCGACTCATGAGACCCTTCTTGTATGTGATGAGCGCAGCTTAATCCACGGGGATGGGCGCGCCGCAAGCGACGCCGCACAATACGTCATAACGGTTTTTGGGGACGATCGGCTATGACGCTGACCGCAAGGCGGGCGCGGGGGCCTCTCTCTGGTCGGCCGAGGGGATACGGTCCATGCCCGATGGCAGCACGTCGACCCACCCCCCTTCATTGACGATCAGGACGCGATTTCTCGCATCGAATGCGATCTGGCGAGGGCGGCCGCCGGTTGCGATGCTGCTGCACAGCCGCAGCTGCGCGACCGCGATCACGCCCACCGTCCCCGCATGGACGAGCCCCGTATAGAGGAAGCCGTCAGCGCTCAACGCGAGCGAGACCGCCCCTCCGGCGATCGGAATGCGTCCCTGACGTCCGTTGCCAAGTGTAACCACGTCCAAGCCATGCTGCTCGTTGGCGGCGTACAGGGTCGCGCCATCGGGCGCGATCACCAACCCCTGCGGCCATCCGCCCAACTCGAAGGTTCGCAGCACCCGCAACCGCGTGGTGTCGATCTCCAGGACGGTGCCCCCGGCTCGCGTCGCCACGTACAGCCGGTCGCCTGCGGGATGCAACGCCAGATGGTGCGACGTGGCAGGGAGCCGCAGCGATCCAATGATCCGACCGCTGCCAGCGTTCAACGCGAACAGCCGGTCCTCGTTCGTGGAGACGAAGAGCGTTTGCCCACGGCTGGACAGGGCGAGGGGCACCGGATCCCCAGGCACGTGGAATGCGCCGATCGGCACATGACGCTCCGCATCGATGATCGCGATCTCGTCGTGGTAGTGGACACTCACGTACGCTCGCGCGCCGGTTGGATCGAAAACGACACAGCTCGGCCCGCATCCGAGGGCGATGCTGCCCACGAGTCGTCCGGTCTGGAGGTCGAGGCATGCGATCGCGGCAGCCTCGGTGCGCGTGATGTACGCAAGATCCCTGTCCCGCACGGCGATGCCGTATGGGGCGCCCGGAAGGGCCATCCGATATGGCCGGTCCGAGGATGCCTGGTCAACGACCGTGGGCGCGAGCGCCGGAGAAGGCTGCGAACGGCGTGTGGCCGCATATGCGTGAGGCAGGCGGGCCGGTGTTGTACGCCGGACGAACCAGCGAATGACCTCGCGGCTGCCCGCGACGCGAAGATCCTTCCAACGCTGTCCGGTGATTCGACGGACCAGCCGGTATGAGTTTTCGGTGCTCATACCGGCTTGTCGGGCCAGCGACCGCAGGGAGACGCCCGGTTCCCTTTCAATTGTCAATAACCAGTGCAAGACGCAAATCCAGCCCGCCAGCTCCTCATAGGGGGGCAGGCCTTCGCAACGGAGGAGACGGCCCAATTGGTACCGAGTGCGCAACCCGAGGCGCTCGCCGAGCGCCTGAGCCGATCCAACGCGCCCATTCCAGCAAATCAGCGTCCCGATGGCGGCTCGGCCGTCGGGCGATAGCCACGGGAGTGCCTGCTGCAGGAGTGAGGCGAGGGCGAGCGGCGGCATGCAACCGATTAATACCAACGATGTTTCGTTTTGCTCCACCGCCCTACCGCACAATATCCACCCGGGGGCCGTTCTACTTATCGCGCATTCGTCGAACCTCACGCTCAATGGCGCGCATCTCCTCACGCATCCCGGCCAGCATCTCGCCCACGAACCCAAAGCCGAAGAGGACGACGCCGGAGATCACGAGCACCATGATCAGGTCGAGGAGAGGCCGAAATCCGATGTGCGGGGGACCGTACCGCAGATAGAGCGCGACGCCGCCCACGAGCAGTCCCAGCAAGAATAGCATCGCTCCGATGATCCCGAAGAACAGCATGGGCTTGCGGCCGAAGCGCAGCTGGAACCAGACCGACAGCAGATCGAGCGCGCCCACCGGAATGCGGCCGACGCCGAACTTCGAGCTACCGGCGCGCCGCGGATGCACGGGCACGGGCCGTTCGGCGAGACGGAAACCCTGTGAGGCCGCGATGACCACCATGAACCGGTGCCAATCCGGGCGCATCGTCACGATCTCCATCAGGTCGCGGCGGTAGGCCTTCACCGAATTCAAGTCTTTGACGCGCACGCCGAATAACCAACGCGACAACGTGTTGTAGATGCCCGACACGAAGCGTTTGTTGTAGCCCCCTTGCTTCGTCCCTGTCACGACGTCCGCCTGCCCCTCCAGGATCGGCCCGACGAGGCTGGGGATGTCGGACGGCAAGTACTGCAGATCCGCGGGATAGTAGACGAGGACCCGACCGCGGGCGACGTCCGCGCCGGACTGGAGTGCATCGGCGATGCCGCGCTGCGTGCGGTGCGTCACGACGCGCACGAACGGATGTTTTGCGGTGAGCTCATCCAGCAGCTTCGCTGTGCCGTCGTGACTGCCGTCGTTGATGATCACCAGCTCGACGGCAAAGGGCAGCGGCAACATCGCCTCTCTCGTCAGCCGCACGAACTCGGCGAGGTTGTCGGCCTCGTCTTTGGCCGGCACGAGCACGCTGACATCCGGCGCCGTCGAATTCGTGGCGAGACTCATAGCCGCTTCCGCATGCGCGCCGGCAAGATGCCGAGCTGGTCGCGATACTTGGCGACGGTGCGGCGGGCGATTTTCACGCCTTTGCGCTCGAACATCTCCACGATCTGCTGATCCGTGAGCGGGTTTTTGGGCGGCTCGTCGTTGACCAGCTTCTGAATCTGCGACTTGATGGACCGCGCGCTGGCGTCTTCCCCCGTGGTGGTCGAAAGGCCGCTCGAGAAGAAGAACTTGAGGGGCAAGAGGCCGCGCGGCGTCTGCACGTATTTCTCATTCGTGACGCGGCTGACCGTGCTTTCGTGCATGCTGATGACGTCCGCGACTTCGCGCAGCGTCAGCGGCTTGAGATGATCGATGCCCTTCTCGAAGAACTCGCGCTGCCGGTCCACGATGAAGTTCATCACCTTGAGCATCGTCTGGCGGCGCTGCTCAATGGCCTGAATCATCCAGTGCGCGCTGTTCAGGCGCTGGTTGATGAACTCCTTGCTCGCACCGTCGTACTTCTTCTTGTCGCGCGCGATCTCCTGGTAGGTCTTGGAGATCCGCAGCCGCGGCAAACCGCTGTCGTTCAGGAAGACGTGGTATTTGTCGTCGATCTTCTCGACGATGAGATCCGGGATGATGTAGGCATCGTTGCCGGCGGCGTGCTGCAGTCCCGGCTTCGGATCGAGGCGGGCCAGCTCGTCGGCGGCGCGCTGCACCTCCTCCGGGGCGAGGCCGAAGCGCTTGCCCAGGTCGCTCCAGCGATGGGCAATCAGGTCCTCGTACGCGTCCTTCACCAGCCGGTACACCAGCGAGTCGGTGCGCTTTTGATTCTCGAGCTGCAGTATCAGGCACTCGCGGAGATTGCGCGCGCCCGTGCCCGGCGGATCGAGCTGCTGGATGATGCGCAGCATCTCTTCCACTTCGGACATCGTGTACGCCGGAACGTTCAGCTCTTCCTCCGACTCCGCTTCATGTTCCTCGAGGAGCTGATTGGCGCCCTTCATGATCTGCTCGAGATCCGCCTGCAGATAGCCGTCCTCACCGATGTTGCCGAGGAACTCCTCAGCGAGGAGCTGCTGGCGCGGCGTCAGATCGAGCATCCGCGTCTGGTCCCGCAGATAGTCGATCAGGTCCTTGCTCTCGACCGTGACCGGCTCGACGTATTCGCGCGCGTCGCTGTAACTGCCGCTCGGCACGCCGTGCTCCGTGCGGTCCTCGAGCAGGATGTTTTCCCAATCGGGCCCGTCCTCGGCTTTGGCCTCTTTCTCGGGCTTGTTGTTCTGCTGCTCGGCCGCGGTGGCTTGGACCTCTTCCTCGGGTTCGATCATCTCGAGGAACGGGTTCCCGAGCAGCTCCTGTTTGAGGTGCTGCTCGAGGTCGAGCAGCGGCATGTACAGCAGATCCATCGCCTGGTACAGGCGTGGATTGATCCGCAGATCCTGGCGCAGGCCGATGTGCTGATGCAGGCCGGTCTTCATGCCGCGGGGGACAGCCGCGCCCGCAAGCGCGTAGTGAGGGTCGGGCCGAGGTAGAGCGAGGCGACGCGGTCGTCGAAGACGAGCTGCCGCACCGTGCCGGCGACCTGGACGCGGCCTTCGAACATGATGTAGGCGCGGTCCACGATGTCGAGCGTCTGCTCGACGTTATGATCGGTGATGAGCACGCCGATCCCGCGATGGCGCAGTCCCGCGACGATCGTCTGGATGTCGTTGACCGCGATCGGGTCCACGCCGGCAAACGGCTCGTCCAGCAACAAGAACTTCGGCTCGGTCACGAGCGCACGCGTGATTTCGAGCCGGCGGCGCTCGCCACCGGAGAGTTGGTAGGCTTTCTGCCTGCGCAGGTGCTTGATGGCGAGCTCGTCGAGCAGCGACTCGAGCCGCCGCGTGCGCTCGTCGCTGCCCAAGTTCAGGGTCTCGAGGATCGCGAGCACGTTTTCTTCGACCGTCAACTTGCGAAAGATCGAAGGCTCTTGCGCCAAATACCCGATCCCCGACCGGGCCCGCTGGTACATCGGGAGCGCGGTGATGTCACGGCCATCGAGGACGATCTGGCCTTCATCGGGGCGAATCAGGCCGGTGATCATGTAGAACGACGTGGTCTTCCCCGCCCCGTTGGGCCCGAGCAATCCCACGATCTCGCCTTGCGCGAGATCGAGCGAGACGTTGTCCACGACGCGGCGCCCCTTGTACGCCTTCACGAGATGCCGCGCCTCGAGGCGACTGCCGCCGCCGACAATGGGATGCTCCGCGCTGACCGACTCGCTGCGGGCTACCGTGTCCTCGGCAAGCACCAGGAAATACTGCTCCGCGGCCGCGCGGTCGGCCGGCAGGCTCGCGTGGATGTCGGGCGCGAACGCGACTGGCGCCTCTCCCCACAGCGCGCCGATGGGAAGCACCAGCACTTTGAGCATGGCGAGGCGTGGCAACACGGAGGTGGCGAGATACGCCCGCGCGTCGTCGACCGAAAGCGAGCCTGTGTCTTGCACCTCCCCCTTGGCGTGGGCCCGGAACTTGAGGAACTCCTCGCGATAGGCGACGGCCAGATCGCTGAACGTGGCGCGGCCTTGGTCGTCGGCGATGCGCGCGAGCGCGGCAACGGCGAGCGCGAGGGAGGAGTCGCGCGTCGCAAACAGATCTGAAAAGCGGTCGAGCCCGGTCACGGAACGGCCGATGGTGGAGGAGGTGGAGGTGGAGGTGGAGGTGCTCGAGGGGCAGCCCGCTTCACACTGTCTGCCTCGACTGCGGGTCTCGGCTCTAGGTGTACGCCGTCGGCCTTCCCGATGACGAACACATGCTCGATTCGGTCGCGCAACATGGTCAGCGTGATCTGGTGGCCGCGAGAGTAGTTGATCGCCGGCCCCAGGCGGGTGGTGTCGCTCTTGTCCTGATGATGCGTCAGCGCGCGCGCCGAGCCCCGCGCCAGGAGCTCGTGCAACCGCGAGTGCGGGCGCTTGGTGACCGAGTCCGAGTCCTGCACAAAGCGAAGGGTGATCGAATCGCCGGTCACCCAGTCTGTCTGGTTGGCGGGTATGGTCGAGTCCCGTTTGGCAGTCGCGAAGGCCTTGCCAAACGCCCTGGACTCCTTGAGCACCTCGCCCGGCGAATCGATGGCCAGGGAATCCGACTGAATCGTGTACAGCGCCGAAACGGCGTGCGGCCGCGCGGTGTCACCCCAGGCGAACGTCTGTTGCAGCACGCGGTTCGCGATGTGCAGCTCGATTGTGTCCGCGGTGAGGGTCCAGTCGGAGCCGGTCGCCTTGCCGCGGCCCAGGGCTCTGACGGCTCGGATTTCGCGCTCGGCGAGGGTCAGCTCGATACGCGTCCCGACCAGCGTGTAGCCCGTGCCGGAGTCGCCCGAGGTCGTGCGCCCGCGGCCCTCGACGCTCGGTTTTCCGACCAGCACGCCGAAGCCGGTGATCTGATCGAGCAGCATCGAATCGGAGCGGGCGGCGAAGTCGCTGCGGTCGATCGTGACCTTGCCGCCCGCCCACATGCGGTCGTCGCCTTTGAAGCGCAGCCGGTCGGCGACGATGATGTACGGTTCCTGCGAGGTCGTGTCGCCGGTCACGCGCTGGCGGTATTCCACGGTCGGGCGCTGCGTCGCGTACATCTCGACGGTGTCGCGCACGCCCTGCACCGCCCGCCAGTACTTGAGGTTGGGACCGCGCAGGACGGTGCCGGTGCGCCGATTCACCGCGACGACCTTGTTGTGGGCCTCGAGGCGCTCGTCCCGGAGAAAATACGAGGCAAAGTTCGCATCGAGAGCCAGCCCGGTATCGCGAATGGCCACGTGGCCGACCAGGTCCATTCGCCGGAACGCGCCGTAATGAGCGAAGCTGTCGGCTGCCAGCGTGGTTCCGGTGCCCAGGCAGTGTGCGCGAACGCCTCCAGCCCCGAAGTAATTCGTATCCCGACCGTTTATGGTCTGGGCCGCGCGGGGCATGTTGTCGATCGCCACCTGACAAGGACGGCTGCCCCCTTGCCCGGTGTCGGTGGGGACTTGGAGCGCCATCGTGAGGGCCAGAGTGATCGCAACCATTAGCGTGGAAGGACGAGCTGGCCGCCGGTCCCGGTCAGATTCTTGGTCCTGACGTTCCGGAATTCCGGATCTGCCGTGAAGCCGACACCCCGAAGATGTTGCGTGGGCGAATCGAACGTGAACGCCACATCGGACGCGACTTCGTTTTTCACCTGATTGTAGGTCATCGCTTCAGTTCGCATCGTCGCGCCGTCGTTGTCACGGACCAGTACGACGTTGCCGCGTGCCTCCATGTTGCCCGTGCGCCAGTGATGCGTCCCCTCTTTCGACGTCAATGTCGACGTCGGCCTCCCGGTCGCGTCGTAAAACGTCACATGGACGTTCCGCAGCTCGGCGCGCTGGCTGTTGGAGAAGAAGTACGCCGTATCGGCACGCACGCGCGCGCGCAGCACGCCGCCATCGGTGACGTAGTGGCTCATGCCCAGGAGCACCTGATCGGCGCTGTCGAGCACGGCCTGTGTCGCCGTGACGGGACTGCCGCCCTTGCAACTGCTGAGGAGCCAGGAGCTTGGAGCCAGGAGCAAGGGAAGCATCGCTCCGAACACCCAGCTCCTGACTCCAGGTTCCAGGCTCCTTCTCATACTGCCCCAGCTTTCATGAGATCATGGAGATGAACGATGCCAACGACCTTTCGGTCGGCATCCAGTACCGGCAGCGCCATGATGCCGTGCCGTTCCATCAGACTCACGGCAGCACTGGCGAGCTCGTCGGAGGTCGTGGCCTTCGGCGTTTTCGTCATGACGTCGCCAACCGGGATGTCGAGAAACTTGTCCGTGCGTTCCATGAGCCGCGTCAAATCGCCCGCCGTGACGACGCCGACAAGGGTCGTGTTGCCCGCGTCCTCCACCACGGCAACCGTGCCGCGCTTCTCGGCCAAGAGCACGACGCATTCGCGCATCGGTCGGTCGGGAGTGAGGAGCGGGAGATCCTGCGTCAGCATCACATCGGCGACGCGCAACAGCAGCTTGCGTCCCAGCACGCCGCCCGGATGCAGGGCGGCGAAATCTTCCCGCCTGAAGCCTTTGACTTCGAGCAACGTCACCGCGAGCGCGTCCCCCAACGCCAGCGCCACCGTCGTGCTGGCGGTGGGGGCGAGCGTTTCGGGGCACGCCTCCTCCGCGACCGCGGCGTCGAGGACAACCGTGGCCTGGCGGCCTAAGGGCGAGTCGGCGTCGCCGGTCAGCGCGATGATCGGCACGCCGAGCCGCGTGAGTTGATTGACGAGTCCAAACAGCTCATCGGAGGCGCCGCTCTTCGACAGCATGATACCGACGTCGTCCCGGCTTACGATGCCGAGGTCGCCGTGCAGCGAGTCGACGGGGTGCACGAACATCGCCGGGGTGCCGGTGGACGTGAACGTCGCCGCGATCTTGCGGGCGATCAGCCCCGATTTCCCCACGCCCGACACGATCAGGCGGCCCTTGGCGTTCGCGAGAATCTCGATGGCGCGCGCGAACGCCGGGCCGAGCGTATCGGCGAGCCGCTGGACGGCCGCCGCCTCCAGCGCGAGCACACGCTTGCCGCGATCGACGAGCTGCTTCGCGCCGGTGTGCGGTTTCGAGGCGTGCGCGGGTCTATGCACGGACGGGTTCCCCCCCCCGGACGCGATGCCAGACCTCGACCGCCAGGCTCACGATGCCGGAGAGTTGGTCGAGCGGCACCATGTTCGGTCCATCGGAGGGGGCGCGAGTCGGGTCGGGATGGGTCTCGAGGAAGAAACCGTCTGCTCCCGCAGCGGCCGCGGCGTATAGCAGCGGTGGAATGAAGGCCCGCTCGCCCCCGCTGGCGCCGCCCTCGCCCTGCCCGGGTTGCTGCACGGAGTGCGTCGCGTCGAATATCACGGGTGCTTTGCACGCCGTCTTGAGCCGCGTAAAACTGCGCATATCGACGACCAGGTCGCCGTAGCCGAAGAACGTGCCGCGCTCGGTCACCGCGACTTCCGGCGCTCCGCCGGCACGAACTTTTTCGACCGCGCCGCGCATCTCCTCGGGTGCCATCCACTGGCCCTTCTTGATGTTCACCGGACGCCCGGCCTTCCCGGCCGCCACAAGCAAGTCGGTCTGACGACAAAGAAAGGCGGGGATCTGCAGGACGTCGACGACGCGTGCCGCGACCGGGACGTGACTCGACTCATGGACGTCAGTGAGGATCGGCAAGCCGGTGGCGCTCCGCACCTTCTCCAGCGCGCGAAGCCCTGCGTCGATGCCGGGGCCGCGTGGCGCGCTCAGACGCGAGCGGTTGGCCTTGTCGTATGACGCCTTGTAGATGACGCTGATCCCGAGCTTGTCGGCGAGCTCGGCCAGAACCTCGCCGACTCGCACGTTGAGATCGTCGGATTCGACGACGCAGGGACCCGCGATGAGAAACGGGCTGTTCTCAGCCGTGAACCGCTGGGGCATATCAGTCGGTGAACTCCGCCAACTCGCGCGACGACACGGCGCGCGAACGCAGCTTGCGAGCTCCTAGCGCGGCGCCAACAAACCCCGCGAACAGCGGATGCGGGCGCATCGGCCGGGATTTCAGCTCAGGATGAAACTGGCAGCCGATGAACCACGGGTGATCCGGTAGCTCGATCATTTCCACCAGCGAGCCGTCGGGCGAGAGGCCCGAGCAACGCATGCCGTACTCAGCGAGCACGTCGCGATACGCGTTCGAGACCTCGTAGCGATGGCGGTGCCGCTCGCTCACTTCTGTCGCGTTGTACGCCTGCGCCGCGTGCGAACCGGGACGCAGCCGGCAGGGGTACGCGCCAAGCCGCATCGTGCCGCCCATCTCCTGAATTCCTTCTTGCGAGCGCATCAACGCGATCACCGGATTCTCGCACTCGGGTGCGAACTCGCTCGAGTTTGTATCGGGGATTTTGCAGACGTTGCGGGCGAACTCGATGATCGCGGTCTGCAGGCCGAGGCAGATGCCGAAGAACGGCAGCTTGTGCTCGCGCGCCCAGCGAATCGCTTCGAGCATCCCTTCCACGCCCCGCACGCCAAACCCGCCCGGCACGAGCAGGCCGTCGTAGCCCGCGAGCAGCTCGCCCGCCGTCTCCGCGTCGGTGAAGCGGTCCGAGGCGATCCATTCGATTTGCACGCCGGCGTCATTGGCGATGCCGCCGTGCACCAGCGCTTCATGAATGCTCTTGTAGCTGTCGGCGAGCTCGGTGTACTTGCCGACGACCGCGATGCGTACCTGCTGCGGCGGATTCAGGATCTTCTCGACCATCGCCGCCCAGCCACGGAGGTCGGGCTCTTTGGTATCGAGATGGAGCCGCTTGCACACCTCTTTGTCGAGCCCCTGCTCGTGGAGCTTGAGCGGGATCTCGTAGATCGACTTCACGTCAGGGCTCTCCACGACACAGCCGAAGTCCACGTTGCAGAACTGCGCGATCTTGCGCTTCAGCTCTTCGGACAGCGGCCGCTCGGTGCGGCAAATGAGGATATCGGGCTGAATTCCGATCTGCATCAGCTCCCGCACCGAGTGCTGCGTCGGCTTGGTCTTCAGCTCGGCGGTCGCGGCGATGAACGGCACGAGCGTCAGGTGGATGAACAGGGTGTTGTCGCGGCCGACTTCCTGACGGAACTGCCGAATCGCCTCGAGGAACGGCAGCGATTCGATGTCGCCGACCGTGCCGCCGATCTCGGTGATGACCACGTCGTGGTCGGGCGCGAGCCGGCGAATCGCGCCCTTGATCTCGTCCGTGATGTGCGGGATCACCTGCACCGTCGAGCCAAGGTATTCGCCGCGGCGCTCCTTCGTGATGACGGAGAGATAGATCCGTCCTGTCGTCACGTTGTTGACCTGCGACAATGACCGGTCAATGAAGCGCTCGTAGTGGCCAAGATCCAAATCGGTCTCGGCGCCGTCGTCGGTCACGTAGACTTCGCCGTGCTGGAACGGCGACATCGTGCCGGGATCGACGTTGATGTACGGATCGAACTTCTGGATCGTGACCTTCAAGCCTCGCTCGGCCAGCAGCCGTCCGAGCGACGCGGCTGCGATACCCTTCCCGAGCGAGCTGACTACACCGCCGGTGACAAAGATGTATTTCGTCGAGCTCACGGGCTCACCTCTCGCAAGGTTCGGGTGATCTCCGCTTCCGCCCACGCAAGGTCGGCCGGCGTATCGATCCCTGGCGCTGCCGGTCCGTCGAACAACGTCACGCCCATCGGGATGCCGTGCAGCAACGGCCGCAGCTGCTCCAGCCGTTCCCACTGCTCTTCAGGCACGGGCGGCAGCCGAACCCATGCCTCCAATCCCTCACGGGTGTAGGCATACACGCCGACGTGTTGGTGGTAGACCACGTCTCCCTTGCCATCGCGGTCGAAGGGAATCGGCGCGCGGGAGAAGTACACGGCCCGGCCGCGCGTATCCACGATGACCTTGACGCGACTCGGATCGTTGACGACTGCGGGCTCCAGCGACCCGGCGGCCGTGCCGAGCGGATCGCCACCGTCGAGACACGCCAGCGCGCCGCGCACGGCGGCCGGGGCGACGAACGGCTCGTCGCCCTGCACGTTCAGGATAAAGTTGAAATCGCTAAAGGGTGTCTTGGCAATGACTTCCGCTACGCGCTCGGTCCCCGAGGTGTGATCCGGCGAGGTCATGACCGCTTCAAAACCCGCCTCCGCAACGATGTTCGCGATCTCACGCGCGTCGGTGGCGACGACGAGGCGATCGCAAATGCCAAGATCGGCGATGCGACGAGTGACGACGACGATGAGGGGTTCGCCAGCCAGCGGCAGGAGCGGCTTGCGAGGGAGCCGGGTCGAGCCCAGCCGTGCAGGAATCACGCCAAGGACGGGCACGGGGCAACATACAAAATCTGTGCCGTGGAGTCTAGCCCGAGGCTATTACGTGATGCTGGTAGCTCTTACGACCCGCAAGAAGTTCTCGAGAATGCGCTTCCCGTGCTCCGTCCCGATCGACTCGGGATGGAACTGCACCCCATACGTCGGATGATCACGATGCTTCATGGCCATGATTTCCGCTGGGTCGGACGTGCCCTGGCGGTCGGCGCTCATGGCGGTCACCACCAAATCGGGAGGTAGTGAGGCCGGTTCGACGACGAGGGAATGGTAGCGCATGGCAGTAAATGGGCTGGGGACGCCGTCGAACAGCTCATCGTCGCTGTGGACGATGGGACAGGTTTTGCCGTGCATCAGCCGCGGCGCGCGGACGATCTTGCCGCCGAACGCCTCGCCAATCGCCTGGTGACCCAGGCATACCCCGAGAATCGGGACCTGACCGGCGAGGGCGCGAACGAGGGGCACGAGGATCCCGGCTTCTGCGGGCGTCTTCGGACCGGGCGACAGTACCACGGCCGTCGGCTTGAGCGCCTCCACATCGGCTACGCTCAGCGCGTCGTTTCGGTAGACGACCGGGTCCTCACCCAGCTCGCCAAGGTACTGGACGAGGTTGTACGTGAACGAGTCGTAGTTGTCGAGCACGAAGAGCATGCTGAATTCTAAACCGTGGGACGCCAACCGGCATCCTAAAGGAAATCATCCAGGAGCCATGATGCTGAAGCTCGCGCCGGCACTACTAACTGGGTTCGTTGCGATGGGTGGCTGGGCCGTCGTCTCCGTGAAGGACCTACCGGAGTACTTCGTCGCGGGACAGCAATACACGATTGAGTTCCAGGTGCGCCAGCACGGGCGCACGCTCTTGAGCGGTCTCCGCCCCGAACTGGTCGTCACCAGTGGAGGCGCGCGAGGCGTCGTCATTCCTGCGGCGGCGCGGTCCGCCCCGGGGACATACGCCGTCACGTTTACGGCACCAGCCACCGGTCCGGCGACGCTTACGATCCGCAGCGGCTTTGGGAACAACCAGCTGACACTCTATCCGCTGGCCGTCGTGGCCGGGGGCGGCTCCGAACCGGCCCTGAGCGTTGCCGATCGCGGGCAGATGCTGTTTGTCGCGAAGGGGTGCAATACCTGCCACGTGAACTCAGATCTGTCGAACGCCCCCGACAACATGGCGCTGACGGTGGGCCCAGCGCTGGGCGCGCGGCATTTGGCCCGTGAGTACGTCATTCAGAAGCTGAAGAATCCGAACTCCCAGGTCATGCCGGATCTCGGCCTGACCGATGCGGAGGCGGCTGCCATCGCCGCGTTCCTCAGCACGGGCGCGGCCGCGAGTGGAGGTCGCTAAGCACGCGGGTGGTAGCTCTTGTGGACGGTACGCAGGTAGTCCCGATCGACGTGCGTGTAGAGCTGTGTGGTGGCGAGGTCCACGTGACCCAACATCTCTTGGACCGCGCGCAGGTCCGCGCCGCCCTCCAGGAGATGCGTCGCGAAGGTGTGCCGCAACGTATGCGGCGTGACGCGCTTGGCGAGCCCGGCGCGCCGCGCGCTCGCCTTGATCACGCCCCAGGCCCCAACGCGAGATAACGGCGTGCCGCGCGCATTCAGAAACAGCACCCCGCGGCCGTGCCCGCGATCCAGCGTCTGGCGGATCTGGCGGGCATACAACGCGACCGCGCCCAGCGCGCGCCGCCCGACCGGCACCAGCCGTTCCTTCGCGCCCTTGCCGAACACGCGCGCGACTCCGTCCTCGAACAGGATATCCTGCAGTTTCAACGCCACGAGCTCGGAGACGCGCACGCCGGTGGCGTAGGCGAACTCGAGCAGCGCGCGGTCCCGAATCGCGAGCGGCGCATCGGTGTTGGGTGCCTGCAGCAACCGCTCGACTTCGGCCACGCTCAGCACCGCGGGCAGCGTCCGCCAGCGTTTTGGCGACTCGAGCCGCTCGCTAGGGTCGCGCGCCGCGAGCCCCTCGCCCACCAGGAACTTGAAGTACGTGCGGATCGCCGAGATCTGGCGACTGATGGTCGTAGTAGCGAGGCCGAGGTCCTTGAGGAAGTAGATGAACTCGCGCAGCCGTGCGGCGGAGAGGTGCTCCGGTGACTTGGCGCCGTGACTCGTGGCGTATTCGGCGAGACGAGTGATGTCGCGGAGATAGCTCGCGACCGTATTGCCGCTGTTCCCGGCCTCGAGGGCGAGGTAGTCGCGGAAGCGCTCGAGGCTCCAGGCTAGCGGTGGCGCCGGCGAACGATCCATACGGCAATAACGAGGATGAAGAAGCCGGCCACAATGGCGAGCGCAGTGTTCACTCGCTTCACGACGCGCAGCACGTCCTCGAGATTCGTGCCCAGTTGGCTCACGAGCCAGGTGAGCGCCCCGTAGTAGACCGCGGACGCGAGCGCCATCGGAATCAGCGCACGCCCGGCTGAGACACGCGCGATGCCGGCGAATGGCATGACCATGCCGCGCCAGACCGGCAGAAGCCGCGAGAGGAAGATCCCGTAGACGCCGTGGCGCCGATACCGCTCCTCGATGTGCGCGACGGTGTTCGGCGTGAAGATGTGCCGCCCGAGAAACCCACGCGATACCACGTCGCCATGCCGGCGCGCCAGCGCATAGACGGCGGCCCCCGACCCCACGTTCGCAGCCCAGGCGAGCAGGAAGACGAGCCACGCGTTCAACACCCCGCGCCCGGACAGGAATGCGCCGAGGGAGACCGCGACGTCCGCGGGAACTGGCGGAAAGATGTTTTCGACGGCGGCCAGCACGGCGATCAGCGCGTACAGCGGAACCGCCGGGAGGTGTTCGAGAAACGCGAGGAAGTCGGTCAGGTGAGTGACAGTCCTCCACTCGAGCGTGGACCGGCGGGCTCCGCGAGCGTCGCCACCGCCATCACCGCGATTCCTTCTCCGCGCCCGATCCAGCCCATCCCTTCGTTCGTCTTTGCCTTCACCGACACGTGCGCCGGACCTGTCAACAACGCCTCGGCGAGCTTCTCCTCCATCGCGTCGACATGCGGCGCCAGCTTCGGTTTTTCGACAATCACGGTGATGTCGGCATGCACGAATTGGAACCCCGCCTCGACGACTTTCAGAAACGCCTTATTGAGCAGGTCGATCGAGCTGGCATCCTTCCACTGCGGATCGTCGTTCGGAAACATACGCCCGATGTCCCCAAGACCTGCCGCGCCCAGGATCGCGTCGGTGAGGGCATGCGCGACCGCGTCGCCGTCGGAGTGGCCGGCCAGGCCCTTGGCATTCGGGATCTCGACACCGCCGAGGATCAGCTTGCGGCCCGCGGCGAAGGGGTGTGAGTCGTAGCCGATGCCGACCCGCATTAGGAGAGCAGTGTCATGGGCTGTCTATAATAGCATTCGAACTAGCGGCGTTAAGCCGCCGCCGCAGTGATCACCGGCCCGGCCGGTACCAATTCCTTCCTGATGGGATCGATCTTCAGGTTCAGCCCCTCGAGAGAGTGGGCGCCGAGCAGAGTCATGTCGCCCGGTTCCGCGAATACGACCAGATCCGGTGCTTCCGTCCCGGCTGCGCGCACCAACGCGTAGCCGATATCGCGCTCGATGCGACGACCATCGGCGACTTCGAAGGCTTGTTTCCGCTGCGCACGGATGCCCAGCTCCTCGAGCACCCGGCGTGGGATCCACGTAAACTCGCTTCCGGTATCGACCAGCGTCTCCGGGAGCGCACGGCGGCCGCGCAGCTCCCAATTCTGGATCTCGATCGTCGTGCGGAAGACTCCCACGTCCCCCATGGTAACTCCTTTCCTGCGGATCTCGGCACCAATTTCAATCTCAGGCACATCTAATCTACGCTGACTGGTCAGCTATCGAACCTCGTGCTAGTCTCCCCTCATGTCCACGCCCACGCTCCGCGCCCTTGGCGCTCTGCTGCTCGTCCCCGGACTCGTCACGGCCCAACGTCCCACGCTCGCCGCCGCGGTGAAGCAATACGTCGCGATCGACACGCCGGTGGTGGCTCTTACCCACGTGCGCGTCATCGATGGCACCGGCGCCGCGCCCAAGGAAGACCAGACGCTGATCATCCGTGACGGCAACATCGCCCTGCTCGGCGCCGCGCGTTCAACCAGAGTGCCGGAGGGCGCGCAGGTGCTGGACCTCACGGGGAAATCGGTGATCCCGGGCCTCGTGATGATGCACGAGCATCTCTACTACCCGACCGGTCCCGGCGTCTACGGCGCCGATTACGTGAGCTTCTCGCGGCTGTACCTCGCGGGCGGCGTCACGTCGATGCGCACCGGCGGCAACGTCGGGGGCTACGCCGACCTGAACCTCGCGACGGCGATCAAGGCCGGGAATCAGGTCGGGCCCTGGATCGACGCCACAGCGCCCTACGTGAACGGCCCGTCCCCGTTCACACAGATGTATCCGTTGAAGGATTCGGCCGACGCGCGCCGCTTCGTGGCATTCTGGGCGGACGCCGGCGCGACGTCGTTCAAAGCGTACATGAACATCACCCGCGCCGAGCTCGCCGCGGCGGTGGATGAAGCGCACCGGCGCGGACTCAAGATCACGGGCCATCTCTGTTCGGTCACCTACCGCGAAGCCGCCGATCTCGGCATCGACGACCTGGAGCACGGCTTCTTCGTCGCCACGGACTTCATTCAGGGGAAACAGCCGGACGTGTGTCCGGCACCAACCGGTGGGATGCCCGCGCTCGTTGGTTTCGATGCCAAATCGCCGGAGTTCACTTCCCTCGTGCAGCACCTGATCTCCCATCACGTGGCGGTCACGTCGACGCTGACGGTGTTCG
>WNGI01000267.1_pt1 | contig 37001 bp, 30 predicted proteins | sample 5400621 | NCBI WGS metagenome assembly WNGI01 (sample SAMN13153374, study PRJNA577476) | soil metagenome | isolation source: 20 cm soil or saprolite under Garry oak tree replicate 1 | place: USA:California | collected 2016-06-15
CCGCGAACGTCGCGACGAGCGCGACGACGGCCCAGAATCGGGATTGCGACAGCATGGCATCCACCTCAGTTCGCAAACATGGCGGCGAACAGCGCGCTCGGGTCGGGCGCGCGGTGCGTGGCGAGCAGCTCGGCGGCCGCCTCACTCCCCGTGGCGGAGGTCACCCAGACGGCGTCGAACGAGGTCGCGACGTCGCGTCCTCGGCCCACGAGATATCCCGCCACGAACGTCAGCACGACCGCCGCCGCGATCGCCAGGCGGCTCCAGCGCCCCAGCACCGCGCGCCACGTCCCCACGCCTGCCGCCTCGGCGCGCGCGAGCACATGCGTCACGAACTCCGCCGTGTCGTCGCGCGGGGTGAGCGCCGCCCGCAGCGCTTCGCCGAGCGCGGGGTCAGCGTGGTCCGGAGACCACAGGGGCTCTTGTCTCACCGGTCCTCCTTCAAGTCGTCCAACAGCGCCCGCAGCTTGCGGCGGGCGTGAAACACGGCCGATCGCACGGTGCCCGGCGCCAACCCCAGGATCTCCGCGATCTCCGCATGTGAGTAGCCCTCGACGTCGAACAGCACGACCGCCGCCCGGTAATGCTCCGGCAGCTCGTCCAGCGCCGCCCGGAGCCGGTCGCCGAGCGCGAGGCGCTCGGTTTCGGCGTCGGGCAGCGGGCCGCCCCCCGCGAGGTCGTCCCCCAACACCCGAGCCTGTCGAACCGTGCGCCGGCGGCGACGGTCGATCGCCGCGTTGGCCGCGATCCGCAAGAGCCATGGGCCGAACGGGCGAGTGGGGTCGTAGCGGTCCAGCTTCACCAGCGCCGCCAGCAGCCCGTCCTGCAGCCCGTCCTGCGCCGCGTCTTCGGCGTCATCCACATTTCCCAGGATGGCGCGCGTGATGCGGCGCACTGACCCCGCATACGTTTCCACCAGCATGCCGAGCGCCTCCCGATCGCCGGCGAGCGCGCGCGCGACGAGCGCGGGCTCGTCCACCCTTGCCTGGCCAGGTCGGTCCGGGTCGGGCAGCGCGCTCATGCTGGTCTATACGGGGGCTACACCGGGGATGCTGACAACACGGAAAACGGCCGATCACAACCGAAGACGGCCATGTAGGGTGCAGCATGCTCAGGGAGGGGCACAGCATGCTGCGCCCCTACTCAGCGCCCCGTCGGCCGTCGCCGTAGTTTTCCACCCGGAGTCCAGCCGTCCGTTGCATTCCGAACTGAACGAAGGGAGCGGGTGCATGCGCGCCATCGTCACGAGCGCGGCAGTCATCATTCTGGCCGCTTGCATGGGGGCTCCGGGGGGCGGCGGAAGCGAGGCGGGGCGGGGCGGCAGGTTCGGGGCGCCGGGAGGAGGTCTGGAGCCGACGCAACCTCGCTACATCAACCCGGGCACGCTCGCCGCTCTCCCGGGGTTCACACACGCCGTGCGCGCGGGCTCGACGCTCTACGTCTCGGGCGAGGTCGCGCTCGACTCGACCGGACACATCGTGGGCCCCGCCGACCTGCGCGCCCAAGCCCGGCAAGCGTTCGCCAACCTCGCGTTCGTCCTGAAGATCGGAGGGGCGACGCCCGCGGACGTCGCGAAGCTGACGATCTACGTGGTGAACTATTCCCCGCGTGATTTCGAGGCGATCCGGGAGGCGGGAGCGGAGTTCCTTCCGGCCCGCAATCCCCCGGCCGGGATCGTCGTCGGCGTGCAATCGCTGCCGATGGAGGGGCTGCTCATCGCCGTGGATGCGACCGCCGTGATACGGGCGATGTTCCAGCCGCGGGTGCGGTGAGGAGCGGCGCTTCGGCTGCGTCGGGGGAACAAGTCGGCCCCCGAGTCTGAGTGGCGACCCGGGGGCCTGAGGACACTTGATTCCGACTGTTTCGCTTCCGCCGGGTCGTTCCGACCGGGCGACGTTCGCCCCTTGGCGACTGCCTGCCACTGGGTTTCGGTGTCCTTCGACCGGAACAGTGCCGGTGGACGTGCGGCCAGTGGCTCGGGACCGAACCGATACGTCGGCGGCGCCCCTTGCGCCGGCCCCTCCTCAGGGGGCTGTCCCGCACCGGTCACCCTCGCTGAGTGACCGCAAGAAGCATAGCGAGAGGCGCATGAGAACAGGATGAATCGCCCATGAGACTTTACGCCGCCCGTGGCGGGTCAGGGCGCGGCGGCGAGCGCCGGCTTGTCGGCTGATCCCGAGACCGCGAGCCGGATCCACATCCCGGCCGCGCCGTGCCCGGGTACGGCGCAGAAGATCTGGAAGGACCCGCTCTTCACCGCCACGAATCGGATGTCGGCGCCCTGCCCGGACGTGAAGCCCTGCTCCAGTCGCCCGGTCGTAGCGTGCTCGAACGCCGGTGGGACGGGGCCGGTTGGAACGGCCGGCGCTTCGGCGATGATTTCTACCGAGTGTGGCAGGTTCGGATCCTCGTTCTTGAAGTGCAGCACCACGTTCCACCCCTGCGGTACCGTCAATACGAGCCCGCCCTGGCTGAATCCGTTGAAGTTCATACCACCATTGGCATCGGTGAGGCCCGCCACGAGCTTGAAGTCCGCGGTCTTGCTCGCCGCATCGGCGCGGAGCCAGGCCGGATCGATCTTGCCGCCTTTGTTGGTCTGCGCTCGAGCGCCCACCGCGCCCAAGAGGAGCGCCCCGATCATCAAGCTCGTTGGCAGTCGCATGTGGACCCTCTCCCTCTCAAGTGATGCCGACGCGTGCCGCTAGTACAGCAGCCACGTCAGGATGTACAGCGTGTTGTTATCGCTGGCCCGGCGCCCGAAGCCATCGTAATTGCTCGAGCTGCCGTTGAACTTGTCGTATGCCACGTACTGGAATTGCAGCCGCAGGTTCTGCCACGGCATGACGTCGACCTCGGCAACCAGGCCGTCGTTGTTGGGACTGCCGGTACGACTCCCCGACACGGGCGCCGCCGCGTAGAGCAGAGTGTCGCTCGTGCCCCTGGTGACGAACGGCGCGAGCGTGAACGCGTAGCGCGTGCCGATGTGGTACATCGCGTCCATCCGGAACGTGCGCAGCGTGTTCGTGGCGTTCGCCGTGCCGCCGGCGGTCCAGGTCTGCTTCTCGTGGATCCACGTACCGTCGAGCGTGAAACTGTTCGGCCCGAACGAGTGCATGTACGCGAGGTCCACGGCTATATCGGTGAATCGATTGGTCGGCCCAGCGACGCCGGCAGGGAAGACGCTCGCCGCGATGCCGTAGGTCCCGATCGACAGATAGTTCTGGCCCCACACGTTGGGGAACGCGACACGCCAGTAAGGCGCGGCGCCTTTGATCACACCCGTAGCGTTCGAATCGAGCGGGCGCTGGATCCCGAGGGGCGCCGAGCGGTAGGCTCCGAATTCCCCGTAGACGCGATCGTTCCACATCGTATACCCCGTCAGCCCCGCCACTTGCTGGCCGAGCGTACCGTCCACCAGCGTGGTCGCGCCCGGCGTGGGAGCGACCGCCGAGCTGCCGTACGGGAAACCCCACGCTGGTGTGCTGTTCCAGACGTCTTGTACCGTGGGGTTGTTGTTCAGGCTGAGCCCGAGCGTGGCGCGCTTGGACAGTAGATTCGCATGGGTCGCGAAGCGGAAGTCCGCGTTGTCGACCCCGAGCTGACCGCTCTGCGGATCGAACGTCACCTGGAGGAAACCACCCACGTGCGGCGTGATCTCCCCGCCGGTGAAGAGGCTCAGCTGATCGGGAAAGAGCACCGTGCCATTCTGCGTGCCGGGCAGCGCCTTCTTCGTGCTGGTGTACGAGGTCTGGAACATCAAGGACACGGGCGCTACCAGGTTGAGCAGCAGGCTCTGCTGGCCCTCGGGGCTCTTACCCTCGAGCGACTCACTCCTCCGAAACACGTAGCCGTTGAGCTTGAAGGCCCGGCCCGTGGGCGTGAGCTCCGGGAAATGGGTGTGGCAGGCGCTGCACGCCAGGCCGGTCTGGCGCGCGTAAGTGGGCGTGAGGCGAGCGCTCGCCAGCACGTAGCGCGTAGCGTAGGCTCGCAGGGCCTTCGCCGCATTTTCTCTTGTGCGATCCCCAGCGCCCCGGTCGGCGAGGGCGGCGCGGGCGGCGCCCGTGATTAAAGCGCAAGTGAGGACCACGATCCCGGCTCGACGTGACATGAGCTCTCCCGGTGCGAAGGTTGAGGGAGTTTGCAGGTGGCGTGGCATCGCGGACATGAGGACGCCATGAAGAGGCCTTCAGAAAACTTCAATCCCCCCGCGGAGCTTTGGCGCCGCGGGGGGATCATCACGCCCTACAGAGCGCTCACTTCAGCGTCTTCCGGGGCGTGACTTCGACCTCGATCAGGTGGGGCTTCGCCGCCTCGACCTTCGGCAGCGTGATCGTCAGCAGGCCGTTCTCGTAGGTCGCTTTGATCTTCTCCGGGGCGACCGTGGCCGGCAGCGTGAACGTCCGCTCGAACGCGCCGTAGGTGCGCTCATAGCGATGCACCTTCTCGGCCCGCTCCTCGGCGACCTGCTCCTTGGTGCCCTTGATCGTCAGGAGGTTGCCCTCCACGAAGATCTTCACCTCTTCGGGCTTCACCCCCGGTACCTCGGCGACCAGCCGGATGTACTCCGGGGCCTCGAAGATGTCGACGAACGGCAGCCACGCGGCGGTCGTCGCCTCCCCGGTCTTCCAATCGAACACCTGGAACGGCTCGTTGAAAATCCGCCCCATCCGGCGCTCCAGCTGATACAGCAGCTCCAGCATCGGGTCACGTACGGGCTTCGTGATGCCGAACATATTCGCGCCTCCCTCTAGGGTCGCCCCAATGCTAGTACGCGGCCCGTGAGACGCTCTTGAAATGGGTCTGAGACTTTCGAGCGACAACCTTCATGCTCAGCGCGTGGGAATACTCGTCCCGTGGCACGCAGTGCACATCTGTGGATTCTTTCGGGCGAGCCGGGCGGCGTCGAAACCCGGCCCATGCGGGTTGACGTGCCGGCCGCCGATCGCCGAGTGGCAGGTGAGGCAGTCGCGCTCGGCGTGGCAGCTGACGCAGGTCTCGAGACTCTGGCGCGCCGCGCCTCCATGCCCGGCGACGAAGAACTGGTTCGCGTCGTGGTAGCCGTGGCGCAGCGGTCCCTGGGCGGAGAGACCGGACCGCGCGTGGCAGCTGGTGCAGAACTGGCCGGCGTTGTGGCAGTCGGTGCAGGATGTCTCGCGCGTGTACGCGGCGGCTGGATGACGCGCCAGGAAGCCGGCCGGGTGATAACTGGCCATGCGGGCGGGGTCGGGCCGGTGGCACTCCAGGCAGTCGTTGCGCACGTGGCAACCAGCGCAGGTGGCTGGAACGGCGTTGGCGGCGGCGGCGTGACGCGTCAAGAAGCTCTCGGCGTGCGACGGCGGCCGCCGGCGGGTGATCACGGCGCCGGTCCCCCGCCCGGCGCCCGCCGGGAACAGCCGTACCGCCACCCGCGGTGTCCCTACATGGCAGGCGAGGCAACTCTCCCGCGTGTGGCAGGTGCTGCACTGCTGCGGCGCGCGCCGCGCGACGGCGCCGTGCTCGGCTAGGAACGTCGCTGCCGCGTGCGTCGGTGGAGCCTCGAGGCGCGCCTTGATCGCGAGCGATCGGGCGTCGGCGGCGAGCGCCTCGACGGTCGGCTGCTCCGGGGCGTCCACGTGACACTGCAGGCAGAAGTCGCGCGCGTGACACGTCGCGCAGCTCGCCGCGACCGGGCTCCCGGCCTTGGCTTGGGCGCCGTGACCGCGCCCGCCTGCGAAGCCAGGCTCCTTGTGAGAAGGTGGTGTTTGGAACGCCGCGACCTCCCGAACCGTGAGCCGCTCAGCTCGTGCGAGCGGCACATGGCACATCGTGCACGCAGTGTCCGGCGCGGCGAGATGAGCGGTGCGGATGCCGTGGCAGTCGAGGCAGCGCTCGGCGACCGGCGGCTTGACCGCCATCCACGGCGCGTCCTTCTCCGAGTGGCAGTCCACGCATCCGGCCGTCGCTCGGCCGCGCGCCGCGAGCGTCGCGGCGTGTTTGGAGTGCTCGAACGCCAGATTGCGGCGCACCGGCTCGGTCGGCGCCCGCCATGAGACAGTTTTCTGAATCTTGCCGTCGTGGCACGTGGCGCACGACGCCGGATCGGGCCACAAAGCCGCGCCGGCGCTCGCGGCCCCGGCATGACACGTAGTGCACGTGGGGAATAGCTTCTGGTGTTTCGCGTGATCGAAGCCGGCCGCTGGCTGTTGAGCAGCGAGCGGCCAGGCAGCCAGCAAGGCGATCGCGACTCGGACGAGCAGGGCCGCGCAATCGCCCGCGTGTTCCCACGCTAGAAGCGTGGGCTCGGCCATCGCTGTGCTTAAGCACAACGCCTCGCCGAGCCCAGGCTTCAGCCTGGGAATCGCAGCGGGATGTGCGTTTCCGGGCGCCTTCACGGGCCGCGTCCCCCAACGGGCATCCGGCGGACAGCCGGCGGGACGCCGGAGAGATCGGCGCTGCTGCCGAACAAGAGGATGGCTCGCACGCTAAGTCGCACTTGATCCCAGTTGAACGCCGCCGCATCGGGGCGCTTCCGGTCTGCCACGTAACGGCCGGCGTCGAGCTGCAGCCGGAGCCGGGACAGCGCGCGGTACTCAGCCGCGAGCCCATACGCCTTGAGCGACGACTCATCGAACCGGAATTCGAGCGGGCGATCGAGCGTGGACCCGTACACGCTGAGCGCCAGGACATCGCCCGGTGTGAATGTGAAGGTGCCCTCGAACCCCCGTGACGCCGCGCCGGGCCCGAACTCGGCGTGGTAGCCGCCGTCCGCGGTCCAGCGGGCGGACGGCGTGAAGCTCGCGCCCCACGCGAATCGCCAGCCGGACGTTTCGTAGGTCACGAGCGGTGTCGCCACGTCGGCGGCATCGAACGCATACCTCTCGCCGCGCGCCCGGAGCCTGAGCTTGGCGAGGGGCGCGAACGAGACGGACCCCTCGACCGCGTGGTATGGCACGGGGCTGAACGCGCCCCAGATGGTCCACAGGTCGAAGTGGGGGCGGTAGCGGCGCACGCCGAGGGTCGCCGTGACGCGGCCGCCCGCCGGCAGATACCCGAGCCCCGCTTCCGCACTGCCCCACCAACCAGCAGCGAGATCGTAGTCCGCGCCGCCGGTGAGGGTCCAGCCGGTGGCGGGACGGATCGCGACGTCGAGGCCGGCCCGCTCCGACACGAAGTAATCGACCACGGGGTCTACCTCGCGCAGATAGCTGGCGCGCACGTCGAAGCGCGACGTGGTCCAGCCACCGCCCGCGCCCGCCACGAGCTGCCGTTTTTGCGGCTGAAAATCGTCGAGCGGGTTGAGCGCAGGGCTCGTGACCGGAAGTGCCGCGCCGCGCGCCAGGCCCCAGCCGCCATACGCTTCGACCTCGAGGCCACGCCGCCCGTCGCGCACGGTGACGCGCCCGCCGTCGAATCCCGCGAAGCCGAGGCGCGTCGAGATCGTTTGGCGGCCGACCTGTGCCGTGAACCGCTCGGTGGCGTACTGGGCGTAGCCTTCGAGCAGCTGCAGGTGCGAGTCGGTCCCAGGCCAGTTGTCCCCGCTGCTCAGATCGCCCACGATGCGAGCGGTGGCCCGGATGCTCAAGCCCGGGACGCCGAGGCCCCAGAGCGTGACGTCTGCCGCCGTAGTCACCGGTGCGGCGTGCACCGCCGGCCCGGGCCGGAAGTACGAGCAGTAGGCCGCGCCGCTCGGGCAGGTGACGGCGAAGCCGTCGGGCGTCGTCGGCCCGCCGTTCGGGCCCGGGACCGTGTCGCTGGCCGGGATGCTATCGGACGTAATCCCGCGAAACGCGACCGTTTGCGCCCGCATATCGAGTCGCAGGCGATACCCCTGGGCGTGCGCTGCGGTGGGGAGCACGGCGACGGCGAGCGCGACGAGCGCGCCGGCGCGGCTCCTCACGAGCCGACCGCCTGTTTGCGCAGGTGAGCGCGGAAGTGATCGGGCGACGAGCCGAAGTGGCACACCGTGCACTCCCGGTCCGGATAGTGGTCCCGCTGCTTCGCATGGCAGGTGACGCACAGCGCCCGGTCGGGCACGAGCCGCGCCACGATCGCGGGCGTGTGACACGCGTCGCATGCCACGTGCGCCTCGACCGGCGGAGCGTGCGCAGTCCGCCGCTCTGGCTCGTCCCCCGAGTGACAGGCGCTGCACTGCTTGCCCGCCGCGTGGTGGTCGTCGTGGCACGCGGCGCACGCCGCCGCCTTCGGCTCGGGGTCGAGGCTGACGGGAGTGGTGTGGCACGCAACGCACTTCACGGTGCGGTGCTTTACGTGATCGAACCGTGAGGGGTGGGTCCGCTCGGAGTGCTCTTTCACGCTCACGCGCACGGTCACCGACTCGGGGCGCGCCAGCGCCGCCGGCTGATGACACGTGGCGCAATCGTTCGCAGACGGGGCTTGGTGGTGGCAGATCTGGCAGCCGCGCGGCGGCTGGAACGTGAGTCGGCTGCGCTGCCGTTGCGAGGTATGGCAGGTGATACAGGTGAGTGACTTGTGCCGGTCGTGGGGGAAGGTGTCGGCCGGAGCGACGGGACCGCCGCGCGGGAGGTCTCCCGGCGGCGGGTCGTCAAAAAAAGGTCCGTCTCCCTTGCCTTTCCCGGGCCCCAACGAAATCCGCCGTAAGACCCTGGTCGTGTCGAACGGCATGGGTGGGCTGAGCCTCCGCCCGCCCGCTCGCCGACCTTTGACGGCCGCATGGCATCCGGCGCAGTCGCTTGCGTCCACCCTGGCCTGATGCGGCTGGTGACACAGCGTGCAGTTCGCCGTCACAGCGCGATGGTTCGCGCCGGTGTGGAACGGAACCGAGCGCCAGTCGGCGTGACACTTCGCGGACGCACAGGTCTGCGCCGCCTCCGCGGGCGCGGTCTGGGTGTGCGGGTTGTGGCACATGCCGCAGGTGCCGCGGTGCGGGTCGCGCGCCGGATCGAAGTCGGCGAGGGCGACCTGCATCTCGTGACACGAGAAGCACTGCTTCATCGCTGGGACCAGCGTGCCGCGCGCCGAGTCGCGCGTCGCCAGCGCCGGCACCTCCGCCGTAAAGCGGTGACACATGACGCAATGCAGGTCGGTCTGGCCGCGCATCTTGGCGAGCTTGATCTGGACGTTGACATGACAGCCGGACTGCGCGCAGGTCGAGTCCACGGGCAGAAAGCGGTGGACCTCGAGCCCGTGGCAAGTGACGCACTGCACGTTCTTGAGGGCGCTCGAATCGGACTCGAGGTGGGTGCGGTGACCGGCGGTGGACGCAATGCGCTGCCATGTCTCCTTCGCTTGTCCTTGGATGTGGCAGCTCGCGCAGATCCGGGTCGGGACCTTGGCGTGCGTGCCGATCCGCTCCGGGCGTTCGGCGACCCAGAGGTAGAGTTGTCGCGCGCTCGCGAACAGGGACTGCTGATGGCACGAGTGACACGACAGGGAGTCGTGCTTGGACCCGGCGAAGCGCTGGAACGGCACCTTCATCACGTGGCAGCCGGTGCAAAACCCGTTGTTGTGCTGCATGTAGTTCCAGCCGACCACGCCGAAGCCGCCGAAGCCGAGCGCGACCGCGGCGGCCCCGGCGAGGAGTCCGATCTTGACGCCCTGCCGGCGCGTGACCACCCACTGCACGATCGCCGCGCGCCGCCGCCACAGGAGCAGCAGCACCACCGCGGCGACGATGACCCCGACGATGAATCCGACGATCTGGAACCACTGGGGAAGATTGAAGAAGAAGCGCAAAACGGCGGCGACGCCGCCCGGCAACGGGGGAGGACCGACGGCGACCTGCTGGAGCACGCCGATCGTTGGGACCGCGCTACCTCAGGCCCGCGCGCATCCGCACGCTCGGCGGCGGTGTCGCCTGCACCTGGAGATTCCCGACCGGCGGCGAAGGCAACCCGTACGTCGAGTGCAAGGCCGCAATCGAGGACGTCAGCAGCGCCTCGAGCAGGAACGGGTTGTGCACGCCGTTTCCGGACGCCATGTGCGTCGCAAAGCTCTTGCCTAACACGGTACCGCTCAGGAAGTATGCGCGGTCGTCCGTTGCCGCGAGCGCCGCGTTGAACAGCGTGCCCTTGGCCACGGTCGTAGTCGTGCTACCAAAGTTGATCGCGGCCGTGTCCGCGGCGGTCGCTCCGGGGCGCAGGGCTCGTGCGACCAACTGGGGCAGCAAACCGGGCTCGATTGAGTCGATGACCCCGTTCTTGTTCGTATCGACCCAGATCTGGTCGAGCAGGTTGGCGAGCCGTCCCTTGAACGTGAGATAGGCCGAACGCGCCACCGCGGCGGTGCCGTGACACCCGCTGCTCGAGCACGCGACGAAGCTGCGCACCGTGTCTGCCGGCGCCGCCGTGGCGCAGGGGACGGGGACGCCGTTGCTCGCTTTGGTGCACGGAATGGCTTCGAACAGGTGGCCCACGCTGTTCTCGACGAGCACCCCGTTCGCATCGGTGATCGTGGTGAACGCCACGTGACAGGTCGCGCACAGCCGGGCGTTCGCTGTAGAGCCGTGGCTGCTCACGATCTGGTTCGTATCGTAGGTGAAGTTGGGGGGAATCCACCCGACGTTCTGCCCGATCACCAGGAGACCCTGCGCGCCGTGCGCCCCGCGGGCGGGCGAGGTCCCCGACGCCACGCCCCAGGGCGGCGTCCCCTTCCGGGAGTGACACTTGATGCACAGGTTGTCGATGGTGGGCTGCGAGACCGAGGCCCGCAGCTGCCCCTCGTACGGCGAGGCCCCGTGCGGGTCGTGGCACACCACGCAGACGATTCGCTGCAGCGTGGTGCCGCTCTTCTCGGCGTAGTTGGTCACGACGCCGAACTTCACCGCCAGCGCAGTCTTTCCTTCGTGACACGGCGCGCAGGAGGCGTTGCCGGCAGCGTCCGCGAACCCCGGACCTGAGCCGTGCGCCGATCCAACCCACTGATCGACGAATGGCTCGTGCGTGCCGGTATGGCACCCCCCGCAGCCGTTGGCGAGGGCCGTGTCGACGTGGATCGAGGCGAGCGGCGCGTTCGTGGCGAGGGGATTCTGCGCATGGGTGAATCCGGGCCCATGGCAGCTCTCGCACTGCACGTCCTGGTAGCTCACATCCGCCACCAGGTTGTAACCGGCGGGGTGACCGACGCCGTTGCCGAGCTGGGACACGGAATGGCAGCCGTTGCAGGAGGCCTGCGCGTGGCCGGAGGCTTGCAAATCGGCCCACGCTTGCGCGTGCTTGGTCCCTTTCCAGGACGCCTGCAGGCTCACGTGGCAATTGCCGCAATTGGTTTGCTTGTCGCTGACTGTGAAGTACCCGAGGAACCCGTTGGCGGCATCCTGCGGGGCGTTGAACGGGCGGACGATGTACTGGATCTTCTCGGTCGTGCAGGCGGCGAACCCGAGCACTGCGATAACGACTGCACCAGCAACACGAGGTCTTCTCATGGTCCGTCCCAGTCGTGGGGAAGCCGGGAAGAAGTGTTGCGCGGTCGGGGGTGGGTGTCAACGCATTGTCTTCACGATTTCTTCATGGTGCGCGAGAAATATCCTCGGGCCGTTGCGCTGTCGCCACGACTCTCACCACGTCGGGAGTCGTCACGGCAGCCAACCCGCTTGCCGGCTGAAGAGGAGGAGCACCAGGATCGCGAGATTGACGAACACGCCGATTCGCGACCCCGACAGTCCGCCGACATTGATGTTCGCGACCGACGACGCCGCGCGGAAGAAGTTCCGCCGTTACTGGCGGACGTTCGGCGCGGGAATCGTGTTGATCCGCTGGCTGCTCCTGCCCGCGCTGTGTCGTGAAGCTGAGCTGCACTGGCGGGCTCCCGGCTCGCGCGGCACCTTTTTTGGCCACTGCCTTGAGGAGTGACGAGTCATGAGTCAGCCGGCCAGGGGTACGCCCGGGTTCGACGCGGCGATGCGGGTGGCAAAGGCGAGCTACGAGCGCTGCTGCTCCGACCCGAGTTTCCTCCGCGCCTTCTACGACGATTTCTTTGCCCGCTGTCCCGAGGCGAAACCTCGTTTTGCGGGCACCGACTTCGAGCGCCAGAACAAGCTGCTGCGGCACGCCTTCGGCCTGCTGTTGATCTTCCCTAACCAGGCTCGCACCGAGCCGACCGTGCTCACGCGAGTCGCCGAGCGGCACAGCCGGCGCGACCTCGACATTCCTCCCGCGCTGTATGGACCCTTCATCGAGAGTCTGATTGCGACGGTGGGACGCTGCGACGCCGAATTCGGCCCGGCGATCGAGCGAGCGTGGCGGGACACCCTAGCGCCGGGCGTCGCCTACATGCAGGCGAAGTACTGACGGTCCCCGACAATTCGTTGACGCGGAGTTGATGGTCGGCGTGCATCATCCGGTCCCTATGCGAGCGCGCCGAGGTATGTTCCGGGCATGGGTGACACCACGCTCATGACCGCAGACGAGCTGCTGCGGCTGAACCTACCCGACAAGCGCACCGAACTGATCCGTGGCCGGCTCGTCGTCCGAGATCCCGGTGGCGCGCGGCACGGAGCGGTCGCGATGCGGCTCGGGTACCGAATCATGGCCCACGTGGAATCGCACGACTTGGGCCGGGTGTACGCCGCGGAGACGGGGTTTAAGATCGAGTCGGATCCGGACACGGTGAGGGCGCCGGACGTCGCGTTTATCGCGAAGGATCGCGTGCCGGAAGTCGAGCCGCGCGGCTACCCCGGTTGGGCACCGGACCTCGCCGTGGAGGTCCTGGCCCACGACGATCATCCCGCGGAAACGCTCGAGAAGATCGCCCAGTGGCTGAAAGCCGGAGTCCGGCTGGTCTGGGTCGTGGACTCGGAGAAGCGGACGGCTCGGGTCTATCGGGCCGACGGGAGCGAAGCGCTGCTTGGCCCGAGCGACACGTTGGACGGAGAGGACGTGCTGCCCGGCTTCCGCTGCCCGCTCGCGGATCTGTGGTGACGCTCGTCGCATTCGCGTCCTTCCCGCTCGATTTGGAGCGCCGCCGGCCGTTCGGGGCGTTGGTCAGAACGGCATGAACCCCGGCGACCCGAACCGCTGCATGTGCAGGTGTGACCAGAGCGGGTAAGCGTAGGCGATCAGCACGAGCGCCACCGTCAAGACCGGCGTCAGGTGGCGGCCCGCATCCGCCCTGCGGGTTCAGGACCGAGCAATCGCGGGGAGATCGACCTGGAAGCGGGCACCCGTCCCACCCGTCGCAACGTTCGCCACGCGGACACAGCCGCCGTGGAGCCGCGTGATCGCCGCGACCATGGCCAACCCGAGGCCCGTGCCGGTCCCCCGGGTGCGCGCTTCGTCGGCGCGGAAGAACGGCTCGAAGACATGGGGAAGCAGCTCAGGGGCAAGCCCTGGACCTGTGTCCTCGACCACGATCTGGATGCCGCCTTCGCCATTCAGCGGAGCAGTGGCGACGCGCACCCGACCGCCCGGAGGAGTGAACTTCACCGCGTTGTCGAGCAGTTGCTGCAGCAACCGGGTGACGAGATCCGGGTCCACGATAGCGTGCGTCGCTGTTGGAGCGAAGTGGCAGTCCACCGCCAGCTCGCGCTCCTCGATGCGGGGGTGCAGCGCGTCCAACACTCCGTCAACGATCGCGTCGATGTCGGTCGGGGCGCGATGGGCCTGGAGCAGGTGGGCGTCGGCGCGCGTGATCAGCAACAGGTCCTCACTCATCTCCGTGAGGCGGTCGATCTCCTCCAGCGCGCTGTGTAGCACCCGCTGGTAGTCGCGCGGGCTCCGCTCCGCGCGAAGCGCCACCTCGATCTCGCCCCGCAGCGCCGTGAGCGGCGAGCGCAGCTCGTGGCTCACGTCCGCCGTGAGGCGACGCTGGGTTCGGAACGCCTGGTCGAGGCGCCCGAGCATGCGGTTCAACACGGCCACCAGACCGCGGTACTCGTCCGTCTCAGCGTGCGCCGCGATCCGCTGGTCCAGCGTTCCGGGCGCGATGCGCGTCGCTTGCTCGGTGATCTCGTAGACCGGCCGCACCGCCGACCCGGCGAGCCACCACGCGCCGACCAGTGTCGCGCCCGTGCCCACCACCACGACGCCTGCCAGCACGAGCAACAGCTCGCGGTGCATCCCCGCGGCAGGGCCGAGCGCTGTGGCGTACGCTGCCGCAGCCGCCACCACCAGGCCCAAGCCCATGGTCACGCCGAACCGGATGGCGAGCGTCCGCCGCAGCGACCGGCTCACTCCTCTTCCCGATCCGGGGACTGGAGCCGGAACCCGACTCCCCGCACGGTGTGCAGCAGCTCGAGCTCCGCGGCCTCCTTGAGCTTGCGTCGCAGATTGCCCACATGGACGTCCACCACGTTGCTCTCGGGGTCGAAGTGCAGATCCCACACCTTCTCGAGCAGCTCGGTGCGCCGGATGACCTCTTCCGGCCGGAGCAGGAAATGCTCGAGCAGTTGGAATTCCTTGGGCGTGAGCTCGAGCTTCTTGCCTTTCACCCGGACCTTGTGCTTCAACCGGTCGAGCTCGACCGGCCCGTACGCCAGCAACTCCGTACGCGAGGCCCCACCGCGGCGCACCAGGGCCCGCACGCGCGCCAGCAGCTCGTCGAACTTGAAGGGCTTGGCGAGATAGTCGTCTGCGCCGGCATCGAGCCCACGCACCACGTCTTCCGTCGTGTCGCGCGCCGTGAGCATCAGGATCGGCGTCTTGCGCCCCTCGCGCCGCAGCTCCGCCGCGACCTGGAGCCCGTTCTTCTTGGGCAGCATAACGTCCAGCACCACGAGGTCGTACTCGTAGACGTGCGCCAAGGTCGTCCCTTCTTCGCCATCGGGCGCGACGTCCACCGCGTAGCCTTCCTCGCGCAGTCCCTGCTCGATGAAGCCCGCGACTTTACGATCGTCTTCCACCACAAGGATCTTCATGAGCCGGATAATAGATGGCCGGTGTGGAACCGATTCTAAAGAATCGGTGAAGGAATCTTCACGTAGCGTCCGGTGGCAGCCGCGGGAGCACGAGGGTGAAGGTCGCGCCCGTCCCGACCGTCTTTTCGACGGCCAGCCGTCCCCCCATCACCTCGGCCAAACGGCGCGACACGGGGAGCCCGAGCCCGGTCCCGAGCCCCGAGTGCGGATCGAACCGCTCGAACGGCTCGAAGATACCCGCCCGCAGCTCCGGTGGGACGCCAGGTCCGTGGTCGACCACTCGGAACCACACCTCTGAGCTGCCCTGCTCCACCCGCACGGCCACCGTCTCCCCGTCGGGGCTGTGTCGCACCGCGTTGGAGAGCAGGTTGACAAGGATCTGCTCGAGGCGCACGGGGTCGGTCCGCAGGGTCGCGGCGCCGTTGGAATACTCGGTCAGGAGGCGGACTTGCTTCGCCTCCGCGGCGGGCTCGACGCTCGCCATCGCCCGCTGCACCGGCGTGGCGACGTCGACGTCCTGCCAGACTGGCCGGACCTTCCCCGCATCGAGGCGCGTCAAGTCCAGGAAGTTGTTCAGCAGCGTGATCGTTTGTTCGGCGCCCTCGTACACCTCGCGCGCCGCCCGGGCGTGCTGCTCGGGCGAATGCCCTCGCACCAGACGCTGGGCCCAGCCGTACACCCCCGTGAGGGCGTTCCGCAGCTCGTGATTCATCATGGCCGAAAACAGATCCCGCTGCCGCTGCATCGCCTTCACCTGGCCGACCAGCCGCTCGCTTTCGTCGTGCAGCCGGGCGTTCTCGACTGCGACCGCGGCGTGCGCCGCGAGCAGCACCGTGATCGCCTCATCCTCCACGTCGAACTCCTTCGCCCCGATCTTCTCGGTCAGGTAGAGGTTGCCGAACACCTGTCCCCGGCTGCGGATCGGGACCCCGAGGAACGACCGCATCGGCGGATGGTGCGGCGGGAAGCCGTAGCGCTGGGGGTGCTGGTTGATGTCGGCGGAGCGGATCGGCTGCGGCTCGCGGATCACGAGACCCAGGAGGCCGCGGCCCCTGGGCAGGTCGCCGATCCGTTCCCGCTCGGCCTGGGTGAGGCCGGAGGTGACGAACTGGCTTAGGGTCGCGCGGTCCGGCCCGAGCACCCCGAGCGCCGCGTAGCGCGCCCCCACGACCTCGCGCGCTGAGTCGACGATCTGCTGGAGCACCCGTTCCAGTGAATGCTCCGAGAAGATCGCCACTCCGGCCGACAGGAGGCTCTCGAAGCGGCGCCGTACTCGCGCGCCTTCACCGGCAGCCTCCCGGGGTCGTCTGGACTTGGAGGCCGGTTTTCTCGGCACGCGGTATCTCCCAACCGGGGTTCAGGCTCCGTCAACACCGAACGGTTACGCTGGAACCATGCCAATCCGCAAGATCCTCGTGACGAGTGTTCCGATGTGACGAGATTCCGATCGGAGTGCAACCAACTGGGCCGTTCGGACGTCTTACGCATCAAGCAGCACCCGCTGCGCCTATCTTCCTCGACCCGTACACCTGGAGCTCCCTATGAGTCCACGAACCAGGACCCTGTACGCGGCGCTCGCCGGTCTGGTCACGGCCTGCGCCGCCGCGCACCAGCCATCTGTGCCCATCGCGGGAAGCACCAGGGACATGGCCGCGCTCGCGGGGCAATGGGAGGGGTCGTACTCGAGCGCCGCCACAGGCCGCAGCGGCAGCATCTCCTTCACATTGTCGACCGGCACCGACAGCGCCTTCGGCGACGTGATCATGATTCCCCGCGGTTGGGGTCGTCCGCTCCAGGCATGGAACGGGCAAGCACCCGCGGGCTCCGAGGCGCAGCCCCGCGCCGCGGTGTTGACGATCAACTTCGTGCGAGTGGCGGGCGGCCGCGTGACGGGCAGGCTGGCGCCCTACGCCGACCCCGAGAGCGGCGCGCCGCTGGCCACCACATTCGAAGGGCAACTCGCCGGCGATACGATAGAGGGGACGTACACCACGCGCGGGGGAGGCTCGGGCGTGGCCCAGACGGGCCAGTGGAAAGTGACCCGGCGCAAGGGATGACACGAAGCGGCGCCCGAGGGACCTCGGGCGCCGCCCTGGTTAAGCGACTGCTAGTGCGCCATCGCCGCCACCTGCGGCGCCCCGACCCGGATCAGGCCGACGGCGCCCTTGGCCGCGTCGGCGAACGCGTGCGTCACGAACGCGTATACGCCCTCGCCACTCGCGTCTTTGGCGAACACGGTCTCGAACACCGCGCCGCCACCTGCCGGCACTCCATAAGTCTGCACGCCCGACAGCGCATGAGCCGGGGTGCCGTCCGGGTACACCTTGTCGAACACGGCGCCCACGATGTGGAAGTCGCTCATGAAGCTCGGCCCCGCGCTCACCACGAACAGCCGGACGTGGTCGCCGACATCAACCTGGAGCGGGTGCTCCTGGTACTGGAATGCCCGCCCGTTGAACACGACATAGCTTGCCTCGCGCTCGAGCGCCTGCTTCCAGTCGGCCTGCCCCGGGAGCGCGCTGTCGCCGCCCTGCACGTAGAACTCGCTCTGCACGATCACGAATTCCTTGTCGACCTTGCCCGGCCATCCGCCCTTCGGGTCCACGATGATCGGGAGATACATCCCCTGCATCAGGTGCAGCAGCACGGGCGGCGTGCCACAGTGCACCAGGTAAGCGCCAGGATCGCGCGCGATGAACTCGAACGACAGCGAGTCCTTGGGCAGGATCGTCCGGAAGGCCTTGTTCATGGGGATCCGCGCGGCGTGGAAGTCGATCGAGTGCGGCATCGAGGCCTCGTTGACGAGGCGAATCCGCACCAGGTCGCCCTCGCGCACCCGGACCACCGGGCCGGGCACCGTCCCGCCGAACGTCCAGCTCTTGTACGTCACGCCCTTCGCGATCTCGACGGTAGCGTCGCGGATCGGGATGCGGAACTCCTTCACGGACGCCGTCGAGGCGGGGCTGAGACGCGCGTCGTACACCGGTTGCGTCGCGCGCGGCGTCGCCCCGAAGTCCGTCACCTCGACCCGCGGTGGGCCTGAAAAACCCGCGACGGCGAGCGACGCCAACACGACGCCGACCGCGCTGCTGGTGAGAATCCGGCTGTTCATCGAATCTGCTCCGTTGTTGAGGTCGTTGCCGCCTCTAGTTACGGAGCAAGTTTGCGAAAGACTGAATGAACCGGACGGTGAGAATACATGAAGAGGTCTTCACGCAGCTGGTGAGGAGTCCCTCTGGCGCATCTCAATATCCCTTCACGTAAGCACCGTCATCTTGACCATGGCAGCAGCGGATTACGGCCTACCCAGGAGGCGGTCTATGTCGTGGCAACCCATCGTGGTGGGTGTGGACGCCTCGCCCGAGGCGGCAGGGGCGGCGGGGTTCGCGTGTCGGATGGCGCGCGTGGCGGGCACGAGCTGTCACTTGGTCCACGGGGCGCGTGACGTGTGGGCTTCCGTAGGGGTGGATGAAGGGGTGGGCGAGCTGAGGGGCGTTTCCCTCGACACGGTGCGCGCACACCTCACGGCCGCACTCGAGGATGCCGTCCCCCGCGACCTGGTGGATACGATGACCGTAAGGCTCGGGCCAGCGGGTGTGGTGCTGAAACAGGCCGTCACCGATTTCGGCGCCGAGCTCGTCGTGCTGGGTGGCAAGCATCACTCGGCGTGGGGCCGCTGGCTCGGGGGCAGCACCAGCTTGAACGTCGCGCGGACCACGGACGTGCCCGTCCTCGTCACCGCCGGCGCGCCGCCGGCGATTCGCCGCGTGCTCGTGGCGGTGGACCTGTCGCAGGCGGCCGGCCCGACGCTCCGTACAGCCGAGCGCTATGCGCGAATGCTCGGCGCCCGGCTGCGCGCGCTGAGCGTGCTCGAGACCCTGCCGGTCATCCCGGGGGTGGCGCAGTCCTACGAGACGGGCGAATACTACGCCATGTCGGAGGAACTGCTGAACCGCGACGTGTGGTCCCTGATCCGCACGCCCGGCGTGGAGCGAGTCGTCCGTTACGGGATGCCGGTCGAGACGATCCTGCGCGAAGCCACCGAGTGGGGCGCGGACCTGTTGGTCGTCGGGTCGCATGGGAAGGGCTGGGCGAAGCGGATGCTGGTCGGCAGCGTGACGGAGCGGCTCCTCAACCACCTGCCGACATCGCTGATCGTAGTGCCGACGGCGGCCGCGGCGGCCCTCGAGCCGGCGGCCGTGCAACTGGCGGGCGCGACGGCGTAGGGCCGCCTCAATGCCGGGGCAGCACCGGGACGAGCGACAAAATGATGGACACGGTGATCAGCACGATGATGATCCACTCGAGGATCTCCATCCGCCGGCTCGCCGTCCGGTCCGCCATCTTGGCGTAGATACTGTCGATCGTCTGCAGTTTGCGGGTGATGCTCGCGTCCCATTCGCCGAGGTGAAAGCGCCGCGACGCGAGCGAGTACACCCGCGCCAGGTACTGATCGCCGACGAGCTTGAGCGCGTTGGTCACCTGCTCGAACAGGATCGCGCCGTCCAGTTGCAGCCGGGCCAGCCGCCGCAGGTCCGGGCCGTCGCGGCCGGGTGCGCCGATCCGTGTGGGGGGCGGCTGCAGCAGCTCGTACGCCCGCTCCAGCACGTCGTCGAGCTGTTGGTCCAGGAAGCGCATCTCGAGCAGCTGAATGTTGGCAAACTCGAGCACCGCGCGCACGTCGTCGCCCTCGGCGTCGAACAGCAACGTCGCGTCGGTGTCGATGAACGTGGCATCGTCGGCACCGAACGACAGCCGGGAGGTGGTTGCGTCCGCGACCTCCTGCTGCGACAGCGTGCGCGGCTCCGCCCGCAGCACCTGCGCGACCGTGTGCGCGTGCTCGGTCCACAAGGCGGACGCCGGACAGGGCGCGGCGAACGCTTCGATCTGGAAGATCGAGTAGTCCTCTACGACGTCCGCGATGCGCGGCCGCACGGCGGCGTCCCCCACCGTCGCCATCAGCTCCTCCACATGCCGGCGGGCGTCGGCCACGAGCCGCTCGTTTCCCCACAGCTCGTACGCCAGCGCCGGCAGTCCCATCAGCGGCCCCTCGATCGACACGGCATAGCTCGCCGAGATCGCGCCGAAGTCGTACAGCACCAGCTCGAGCGTCGGCACGGTGCAGTAGGCGCCCAGCACGTGCGGCTCCCCCTGCCGCGTCACGCGCAGCGGCGCGGGCCGGTACTCGAAGTTCGCGGGCGCGCGCCGCCGCTGTTTGACGGTCTGGCGCTCGGTGCCGGCGAGGATGCGGCGCTCGGCCGCGTCCAGGTCGATGGCGCGCGCCACGTCGAACGCGAACGCGGGAAAACACGTCCCCTTCGCGATCACCGCGTCCATGGGATCTCGATCCGCGCTTCACCCTGGGCCGCCGGCCAGCGCGGCGTGAGCGAGCGCCCCTGCACTGTTTCGTCCAGTCCCCGCTCCGACTTCGACACCGTGGCGATGGGGAACGACCACACGTCGGTCTCGGGCGTACACGTGAGCTCGAGCGGGTGCGCGAGCGAGATCTCCGGAGCGAACCACGCAGCCGCGGGCAGCCCGGTCGCGTCCCAGCGGTAGGTCACGGTGAGCCCGCCGTCGGCGGCGAAGCGGAGCCGCTTTTCGAGCCCGCGCGCCCGGCAGGTGACTTCGACCGCCTCGCCGGTCGCGCGCACCTCCGCCGCAACGGACTGCGCCGCCCACGTGGCGACCGGCTCGTACGCGCCGCTCGCATACACGTCCAGGGTCAGGTCGCCGGGCAGCACGCGATCCACGAACAGCGCGCGCCCGTCGCGATCGACGGGCGGCAACCGGTCGAGCCGCACCCGCTTCTCGATGTCGTGAATGCTCGGCGCGCCCGTTTCGCCACCATCGCCGTCCGGCACGGGCGCGGCGGCGTGCGCCGCCTCCTCGCGCGCCAGCGCGTGATACGCCTCGAACCGCCGTGTCACCACGGCGGCGTAGTTGACCCCGGTGCCGAAGCGCGTGTACTCCTCGATCACCCCGCCCCGGCGCGGGCTCACGACGGCCGAGAACCCGGCCGCATGGACCCAGAGCTCCTCGAACCCGTCGCCATCCAGGTCCAGGCGCTCGACGGCGAGCGGCGCGCCGCGTCGCAGCTCGCCTTCGGCCAGCGCGAGCTGGTGCCAGATGGCGTGCCGCAGATGGGGCAGGTACAGCCCTCCGAACACGCCGTGCCAGTAGGCGTCGTTGCACTGGGCGCGGCCGATCGCCCGCCGCGCCGCCGCCGGATCGCCCGAGCGCCGGCACAACGCGGACAACGCCTGCATCTTCTTGTGCATCCGGTTCGACTCGGGATAGCGCACGAAAAAATTGCGCCAGTGCGCTCCCCGCACCAGCGCGCCGTCGGGGCCGGCGAGCCGCTCCTCGCCGAGGTCACGCTCGAGCCGCGCCAGCCGGAGCGCGGCGTCGGGCGGCAGGGCCCAGCCTTCCATCTCGCGGTACGACGCGGTCGGCAGGTAGGCCAGGCCCCCGCTCGGCACTTCGGCCAGGGCCGTGGCCGGCGTCGTGAGACGAATCTCGCCACTCGTGACCAGCGCGCCCATCGCGTCGAGGAATTGGGCCAGCCAGCCGCGATCGTACACCCATTCCTTCGTGCCCGGCCAGCCGCCGAACTTCTCGCCGTCGTCCACGAACACGGCGAGCGGCGCGCCGCCCTCCCGCAGCTGCCGCAGGTACGCGGCGATGTCCGCCGGTGGCTGGAACGGGATCAGGTAGCGCAGCCGCTCGTCGATCGGAAACAACGCGACCCGCTTGCCATCGCTTTCGGTCCAGAACGGCGCGTGCAGGCGATCGCCGGCGAAACCTGTCACGAGGAAGTGGCGGTCGTCCACCAGCGCATAGCGCACGCCCGCCTGCGCCAGATCGGCGGCCAGCTCGGGCTCCCACACCCGCTCGGTCAGCCACAGCCCGCTTCCGTGCGCCTTCCCGCCGAAGCGCCGCTCGACCGCCTCGCGCATCCAGCGGATTTGCTCGACGCGATCTTCCCGCGGCAGGGCAGCCAGCACGGGCTCGTACAGGCCCGACAGCAGCAGCTCGAGCCGGCCGTCGCTCGCCAACCCGCCGATCCGGTCGAGTAGCGCGCTCTCGTGCGCCTCGAGCCATTCGAGCAGCGGGCCCGAGATGTGGAGCGCGATCGGGAAAAACTCCCGCTCGGCCAGCCGCTCGAGCAGCGGGCGATACACGTCGCGCACGTGCTGCTCGAACACGTGGTCGAAGTTCCCCACCGGTTGGTGGAAGTGTACGCCGAACACGAACCGCAGCGGGTCCACCTAGTGGCCTCCCCCTTTCCCCTTCCCCACCTCGCCGTCGGCGAAGCCGAGCCGCCAGGCAACGGCAGCAAGCTCGGCCGCTCGCTCGGGCGGGGCCGCCGCACGGATCCGGTAGAACGCGGTCTGGGCATCGAACGGGACGTGGCCGCCGGCGCGCTGGGCGCGGTCGGCCAGCTCGGTGACGGCCGCGATCGCGCGGGCGGAGTGGTCGTGCTCGAGCGCCAGGACGGCACGGAGCAGCGCTCGCGCCGCCTCGCCACCGGGTTCATCGACCTGCACGACCGGCTCGACGGGGACACGCCGCTTGACGTGGTTCAAGTAGACGTCGCGCCCGGTTCCCTCACCGGGCGCGTTGCTCTGTGCGCGCGCCAGCCGCTCGAGCACGCCAGCCTCCAGCCGCGCTGCGTCCGCGCCGGCCAGCTCGATGGCGCGCGCCGCGTAGCGGAGAATCTGAATGGTCTCGATCCCGGCGATGTCGTCGAAGAACCAGCCGCACGACGTGAACATCCGCAGCGCGTTGCGCTCGAGCTCCAGCAGCTCCTGCGCGCGGCGCTCGCCCGAGCGATCGGTGCCGGGACGCAGCCGCCGCGCCACGAACTCCGCGATGCCGGCGGCCGCGCCGCCGACGACCGCGCCGTAGGCGTCGCGCGCGGCCCAGGGGTCGTCGAACAGCGCTCCCCCCTCTCGCTCGAAGCGCGAGTGCAGCTCACCCGCCAACCAGTCCAGCGCTTCGCGCAGCGGGGCGCGCCAGCGCTGCTGCGTCGGCCGCTCCGGCGCCATGCGGCAGCCGCAGTCGGCGCGCCACCGCTCCACCCCGTGGGCGCAGCTCCACGACGTGGGCGCCACGAGCTTCACCTCCTGCTCCGCCCGGTGCCGCGCCAGGAAGGCGGCGAAATTCTCGACCCGCACGTCGCGGCGTCGCTCCAGGTCCCGCAACACCCAGGCGAGCGCCACCTCGCCGAACTTGTGGTGGTGGCCGTACGTCTCCCCGTCCGTCGCCACGGCGACGAGCCGCCGTTCGGTCCCCGACTTACCCGCGGAAAGCAACCGCTTGGCCCAGGCCGCGGCGTCCTTGAGCAACGGTCCGAACGCGACGTCGTGGGAGATCGCGCCGTCGTACACGAACAGCGCGATCGATCGGCCACCGGGGGTCCGGTAGCGCCCCGCCGATCCGTCGGGCGGCGCGTGCTCGACCTGATGCGGCGCCAGGACCGTGAAGGCGATCCCCTCGGCCGCAAGCACGTCGAGCGTCTCGGGATCGACCGCCGTCTCGGGGAGCCACATCCCCTCGGGATCTCGTCCGAAGCGGCGGCGAAAGTCCGCGATCCCCCAGCGCACTTCGGTGACCTTGTCGCGCCGGGACGCGAGCGGCAAGATGACGTGGTGGTACGGCATGGCGATGGCGTTGCCGTGCCCCGCGTGCCGCGCGCGGCTCGCCCGGTCGGCCTCGAGTACCGCCGCGTACGTCTCCGGTGCCTCCCGCTCCAGCCACTCGAGCAGCGTTGCGCCGAAGTTGAAGCTGATCGAGACCAAGGTGTTGACGATCTGCGCGATGCGCCCGTCGGGAGCGTACACGCGCGCCGCGACCACAGCACGGTAGGACTCCCGCTCGATGCGTTGGTTCCAGTCGTGATACGGCGCCGCGGACGGCTCGGCCGCGATCTGATTCAGCCACGGGTCTTCGCGCGGCGGCTGGTAGAAGTGCCCGTGGATCACGACCGACCGGACGCTCAAGCGCCCAGCACCTCCGCGACCGCCTCGAGGACGTTCGGGAACAGCCCGTCCCGCCGCTCCAGCTCCGCCGCCAGCCGCACGCCGTCCGACGATCCCGCCGTCAGGGCGCCCACCAATCGCTCGGCGTCGTCGCAATGCAGCTTGAACCGGCGCTCGGCGTAATCCGGCACCGCGCCGGTCGAAATCATGAACTGCCAGTCGGAGGCCTGGGCGAGGAGCAGCTCGCGCGCCGCCTGCGCCAGCGCCGGCCGGGCGCCAGGAGCAGCGAGCGCGGCGGGCGCCGCCTTCCAGAAGGCGCTCTCCAAGGCGTGCAGGCGCGGCCACGTCCATGCCGTGCGGTCGTTGAGCCACATCGTGTGATCCCCGTTCACGCCCCAGGAGCCCTCCGCCAGGCGGATCGCGACACTCGCGGGATGGCTCGCCAGGTGCTGCCCCGCGGTCACCGGGCGCACGCCGGCATGGTGGCGCAGCTCGCGGTAGGTCGCCGCCAGGAAGTCCACGCCCTCGAACCACCAGTGACCGAACAGCTCGGTATCGAACGGCGCGACGATGACCTCTTTTGTGCCCCGGCCCCCCTTCGCCTGCTCGGTCGCGATGCCGGCGAGCAAGTGCGCGAAATGACGGCCATGCTCACCGACCCGGCCGAGGGCGGCGGGGGGTTCGTACGCCCGCTTCGCCCCCAGGTCTACGTCGGGGCCGGTCACGCGCCAAAACTTGAGCCCGCCGGGCCAGCGGATCTTGTGGAACTCGAGATACCACTCGTCGCCCGGGTAGCCGTGATGGCGGCTCCAGACCTGCATCGATGATCGCGGGTCGCGCACCAGCGCCGCCACGCTCTGCTTGGCGCGGGGCGGCGTCACCCGATACGCCTCGTACGGAGACCGAACGGTCCGCTTCGCGGGCTCGGCTTTCCCCTCGGGTCGCTCGGCGTCGAAGCGTTCGGCGCCCAGCGGGACTTCGCCGTAACTCCCCAACGGATCGCCGGCCTGGGCGAGATGCGCATCGGTGAAAAAGTACCGGAAGCCGGCGGCCGCGAGCTGCTCTTCGATGCCGGGCCGCCGCCCCTGCCGCGGCCGATAGGCGCATTCCGGGAGCCAGCAGCCCACGGGATCGCGGCCGAACAGGCGACGATGCTCGTTCCGGCCCACCACGAGCTGCAGCCGGATACTCTCGTCGCAGGCGAGCAACGGGAGATATCCGTGCGTCGCCGCCGAGCCGATGATCTCGAGCCGGCCCGCGTCCTGGAAGCGACGGAACGCCGTCACCAGGTCGTGATCGAGGGAGTGGAACAGATCGCGCAGGCGGCGAAACCGCGCCTGCCAGAAGGTCACGAGGGGCAGCAGGGCCGTGTCGCCCGTCGCGGCCAGCGAGGCGGGCGCCTCCTGGCACGCGACCTCGCGCTGATCGAAGAACGCCTCGAGCTCCTGGGCGAACGCGGCGCTCGCCAGCTGATTCGCGAGGACCGGCGTGAAACCGATCGTCACAGGCGACGGGACGTCCTGCTCCGCCAGCTGCTGCAGCTGCTCGACCAGCGGGAGATACGTGTCGAGCGCGGCCTCGCACAACCAGTCGCTGCCGTGGGGCCACCGGCCGTGGTGCAGCACGTACGGCAGATGACTGTGCAGCGCGAGCACGAAATCCATCCGCGCGGTCAGCCCGCCGTGGCGCGGAGGGCGAGGGCGCGCCGGTAGACGTCCAGATAGCGGGCGGCGGAGCCGTCCCACCCGAACTGCTGGGCCATCGCGCGCCGCATGATCGTCCGCCACGCGGCGCGGTCGTGAAAGCCGGCCAGCGCGCCTTGCACCGCCTGCTCCAGCGCGGCCGGCTCGTAGGCGTTGAACAGAAAACCGGTCTCCCCATCCGCGATGCTGTCGTGCAGCCCCCCCACCCGCCGAGCCACGGGGATGGTGCCGTACCGCTGCGCCCGCATTTGCGTCAGCCCGCACGGCTCGTACAGCGACGGCATGAGCAGCAAGTCCGCTCCGGCGAGCAGCCCGTGCTCCAGGTGATCGGTGAAGGCGAACTCGACCGCGACGCGCTCCGGGTTCGCCGCGGCGAGCTCGGTGAGCGCCGCGTGATAGCGGTGCTCTCCCGAGCCCAGGAAGATGAACTGGGCGTCCGAAGTGCCGAGCAGGTTCGCGCCGAGCACGATGTCCAGCCCCTTCTGAGAAACCAGGCGCGCGCTCATGCCGAAGAGCGGCGTATTGGCGCCTGGCGACAGACCGTACGCCTGCTGCAACGCGGCCTTGCAGCGCCGCTTGCCGGCGAGATCTTCGATCGAATAGTTCGCCGTGATGTGCGGGTCAGTCTCGGGGTTCCAGGCCGCCGCATCGATCCCGTTGAGGATCCCCACGACCCGGTCGCCCAGCTCGATGAACTTCTCCTGGAGACCGAACCCGCCTTCCGGCGTGAGCAGCTCGCGGGCGTGTGTGGGACTGACGGTGACGGCCAGATCGGCGAATGTCAGTCCGCCCTTGAGGATGTTCATCCGGCCGTACCACTCGAACACCCGCGGGTTGTACAGGTCACCCGGCAGACCGAGTGCGGCCAGGGTTTCCGAAGGGAAGTGCCCCTGAAACCCGGCATTGTGCACCGAGAGCACCGTGGCCAGGCGGCGGTGCAGCGGCTCGCCGTCGAACAGGGTGCGCAGATAGACCGGGGCCAGACCGGTGTGCCAGTCGTGCGCGTGGAGCACTCGCGCCTCGGGCGCGATCTGGGGCAGGACGGTCAGCGCGGCCGCGCAGAAGAATGCGAAGCGGAGGGCATTGTCCGGGTAGTCCCCGCTGTCGTCGCCGTAGATCCCCGCCCGGTCGAAGAAGTCGGGGTGCTCGATGAAGAAGACCTGCGGGCCTTGCGCGGCGCCGTCCTGGACGCGGTACAGCCACGCGGTCTCGGTCCGATCGCCGAACGTGACCGTGAACGGCGGGCCCGCGCGCTCCAAGGACGGCGCCGTCGACCGGACCTGACGGTACAGCGGCAGCACGACGGTCGTGGGCATACCGGCGGCCGCCTGAAAGGTCGCCAAGCCGCTCACGGCCTCACCGAGCCCGCCGGTGCGCGCGAACGGCCAATACTCCGCCGTCAGGTGGACGACGCCGATGCGCTCCGCTGCAGGCGCGGGCGCGGGCGGGGTCGCGACGGGTCCGGCCTTGGGGCGGCTCCTGGTGCGGGCACGCGCGGGCTTCGGCGCTCGGGTGGTCGTAGCCTGCTCCCTTCCAGACAGCGGGCCTGGCTCACGCAGTCGGCGGATCGTCGCCCGGGAGCTGACCCTTGATCGCGGGGACGTAGTACTCGGTCACGTATTGCCGCACCATACGCTGGGCGGTGAAGTGCCGGCCCGCCACGCGCAGCGCATGCTTCATCTTGTCCACCCACCCGAGCGGCACGTCGCGCGCGTCGCGGTCGTAAAACAGCGGCACCACTTCCTCTTCGAGCAGGCGGTACAGCTGTTCGGCGTCGGCGGCGTCGGCGTCCGTGCCATCCGGGGCGGCGGGAATGGCCCACCCGTTCCGGCCATCGTACCCTTCTGCCCACCATCCGTCCAGGGTACCGAGCTGGGGGACCCCGTTCAGCGCCGCCTTTATGCCGCTCGTCCCCGACGCCTCGAGTGGAGGGCGCGGCACGTTGAGCCACAGATCGACGCCTTGCACCAGATTGTGCGCGAGGTGCATCTCGTAGTCTTCCAGAAAGGCGATCCGGCCCTCGAACCGGGCCTCGCGCGTCAGCGCATAGACGCTCTTGAGCATCTGCTTGCCGGGCTCGTCGGCCGGGTGGGCCTTTCCGGAGAAGACAAGTTGGACCGGCCGCCACGGGTTGGCCAGGAGGCGTTGTAGCCGGTCGAGATCGCGGAAGATCAGCGACGCCCGCTTGTAGGTCGCGAACCGCCGGGCGAAGCCGATCGTCAAGGCGCGCTCCTCGAGCAGCGTTCCGGCGCCCACCAGGTGCAGCGCTTCCTTCCACTGGTCCGCCCAGCGCCGGCGGGCATCGTCCCGGATCGCCCGCAACAGCGTCCCTTTGAGCTCCCGGTGCGTCTGCCACAGGGCGGCATTCTCGAGCCCGAGGGCCGAGTCCCAGAATCCCGGTTCGTCCACCCGGTCGGGCCAATCCGGGCCGAGGTGCGCGTTGAGCAAGTCGGTCATGCGATGGGACATCCACGTGGCGAGGTGCACGCCGTTCGTCACGTGGCCGATCGGGACGCGGGCGGGGTCCCGGCCCTGCCACAGGCCGGCCCACATGCGGCGCGATTCCTCTCCATGGCGGCGCGCCACCCCGTTCACCTGCTGGGATAGCCGGATCGCGAGGACCGGCATGTGGAACTGGCCGTGATCGCGCACCGGATGGTGCCCCAACCGCAGCACCGCTTCCCGGCTCACCTTCATCTCTTCCCAGATCGGCCCCGTGCAGGCCACGACCTGCTCCAGCGAGAACGCGTCGTGGCCGGCCGGGACCGGGGTGTGGGTGGTGAAGATGCTGGTCGCCCGGACGCGACGGACGGCCTCATCGAACGGCGTTCCCTGCGTCACCAGCTCGCGGACCCGCTCGAGCAGCATGAAGGCGGCGTGCCCTTCGTTGGCGTGCCACGTGGAGGGCTGGACGCCTAATGCGCGCAACACCCGCACGCCGCCCACCCCGAGGATCCACTCCTGCCGCATCCTCAAGTCGTGCGCCCCGCCGTACAGCCGGTGCGACAGCTCGCGGTCGGCGGGATCGTTCTGCTCCAGGTCGGTGTCGAGCAGGTACACCGGCACGCGCCCGACCATCACCCGCCAGGCGCCCACGCCTACCGCGCGGCCGCCGGTCGGCACCGTGATCACCGCGGGAGCACCTCCGGGACCCAGCACCCGCTCGAGCGGGGTGAGCGACACGTCGAATCTTTCGTCGGCGTCCTCCTGCCAGCCGTCCAGGCGGAGGCGTTGGTCGAAGTAGCCCCGCGTGTACAGCAACCCCACGCCCACCAGGGGGACGCCCAGGTCGGATGCGGCCTTGCAGTGGTCTCCCGCCAGGATCCCCAGGCCGCCCGAGTAGATCGGCACCGAGTTGTGCAGCCCAAACTCGGCGCAGAAGTAGGCCACCGTGCCGCTCGTCACGTCGGGATAAGTGGTGGCGAACCAGGTGCCCGCATTGGACGCCTCGCGCGCGGCCCGTTCGATCAGGGCGTCGTACGGGCGCAGGAACTCGGGATCGGCGGCGCACGCCGCCAGCCTCGCGGGGTCCACGCGCCGCAGCAGGGCGAAGGGGTTGTGGCGCGTCAGGCGCCACAGGGTCGGATCGATCGAGCGGAACAGCGCGCGCGCATCGTGGTTCCAGCTCCAGCTCAGGTTGCGCGCCAGCGTCGCCAGCCCCGCGATACGCTCGGGGAGGGCGGGGCTCTCGGTCAGGGTAGCGGTCATATCGACCTGCAAGCTAAACGGGGGCGTCGCGGCGAGCGAGCAGGGGCCTGGTGGGCTTGCTTTAGCGCTGCGATGCTATGCTGGTCCTCCAAGCACGCACCTGCCCATGCCCGAGCTCCCCGACATCGTGGTGTATCTGGAGGCGCTGCAATCGCGCGTGGTAGGAGAGCACCTGGAGCGGCTGCGCATCGCGAGCCCGTTCCTGCTCCACTCGGTCGAGCCTCGTCCCGAGGAGCTGGCGGGCCGGGTCGTGCGGCGCCTCGCGCGACTCGGCAAGCGCATCGTGTTTGGCCTGGACGACGACTATTTCGTCATTCTCCATCTCATGATCGCGGGCCGGCTGCGGTGGAAGCTGTCCGGCGCTCCGATCCCGGGACGGCTGGGACTCGCGGCGTTCGATTTTCCGGCCGGCACGCTGCTCCTCACCGAGGCAGGCAGCAAGCACCGCGCCTCCCTCTATCTCGCGCGCGGCGCGGCGGGCCTGGCCGCCCACGATCCCGGCGGCATCGACGTGCTCGCAGCCGACCTCGCCGCATTCCGAGCCGCGCTGACGCGGGAGTCTCACACGCTCAAGCGCGCCCTCACCGATCCGCGACTGTTCTCAGGCGTTGGGAATGCGTACTCGGACGAGATTCTGCACGCGGCGCGGCTGTCGCCCCTCAAGCTGACCAGCCAGCTCACGGCAGAGGAAGTCGAACGGCTCCACCACGCCACGCGAGACACGTTGCGCGCCTGGATCGAACGGTTGCGCGCGGCGACGGGAGACGCCTTCCCCGAGGGGGTGACCGCGTTCCGCGAGGAGATGGCGGTGCACGGCCGGTATCGCAAGCCGTGTCCGGTGTGCGGCTCGCCGGTCCAGCGAATCCGCTACGCCGAAAACGAGGTGAACTACTGCGCTACCTGTCAGACCGGCGGGCGGGTGCTCGCCGATCGCGCGCTGTCGCGGCTGCTGCAGGAAGATTGGCCCCGCTCGCTGGACGAGTGGGAAGCGCGGCTGCCGGGGACGCCGGGCGAGTACACCGGGTGAGCGAACCCGCCTCACCCGTCGCCCGCAGCGAGCAGCGCGCGAGTTGCATGGTGCGCGGGCCGGTCGAGCACCTCCGCCGGGGAGCCCGCTTCTACGACCACGCCGTCCGCCAGGATCGCCACCCGGTCCGCATGGGCACGCGCGAACGCAGCGTCGTGGGTCGCGATCAAGAGCCCCCGCCCACCATCGTCGGCCGCGAGCCGGCGTAGCGTCCGACCCAGCGAGCTGCGGCGCGCCGGATCCAGCGCCGCGGTGGGCTCGTCCATGAGCAGTAGGGCGGGATCGGGAGCGAGCGCCCGCGCGATGGCGACGCGCTGGGCTTCGCCACCGGACAGCTCACGCGGCAGGGCGCCCGCCCGGCCGCCCACCTCGAGCGCTGCGAGCAGCCGCTCCGCCTCCCCCTCCGCCTCCTCGCGCCGCCGGCCCAGCACGTGGGTGAGCGCCAACGTCACGTTCTCGAGCGCCGTGAGGTGCTCGAACAGCGCGTGGCCCTGGAACACGAGCCCCACGCGGCGCCGCAGCGGCTTGAGGCGTGATTCCGGCGGCGCCGGCCCGGGCTCGAGCGCGAAGCCGTCCACCACGATGCGGCCGCCGTGGAATCGCTGCAGCGCGGCCACCGCCCGCAGCGCCGACGTCTTGCCTGCGCCGGAGAGCCCCATCAGCGCGACTACCTCCCCCCGCCGCACCTCCACCGTCGCCGATCGCAGCACTTCCCGGGCACCGTAGTTGAGCCGCAACTCGTGAATGCCGAGCAGCGCCCCCCGCGTCCCCCCCGCGCCCCCCGTCACGCCGCGCCCCAGCGCCGCTCGAGGCGCCGCCCCAGCCGCGCCAGCGGCAGCGACATCGCGAGGTACACGACTCCGCACAGCACGCCGGGCATGATCCAGCTCCCGATGTTCGTCGCGTAGATGGCGGTCTGCTTCGTCAGCTCGACGACGGTCAGCACCGACACGAGCGAGGAGTCCTTGAGCAGCGCGACGAAATCGTTGGTCATCGGCGCGAGCGCGTAGCGCAGCGCCTGCGGCCCGCGTACCAGGCGCAGGATCTGGGCTTCGGAGAAGCCCAGCGTGCGCGCCGCCTCGAGCTGGGCGCGCGACACCGCCTCGAGCGCGCTGCGGTAGATCTCGGCCTCGTACGCGGCGTAGTTCAGCCCCAGTCCCAGCACCGCGGCGAGAAACGCCGGCAAGCGCACCAGCCCCGCGAGGCCGTAATAGAGGACGAACAGCTGGAGCAGCACGGGCGTCCCGCGGATCACCTCGACGTAGGCCGTCATCGCGGCGCGCACCGTCGCGGGGCCGTACACTCGACCCGAGGCCACGACGAGACCCACGACGACCGCCACCGCCATGGCCAGCGCCGACACCACGGCCGTGATCACCGCGGCGCGACCGAGCGAGGGGAGATAGGCCCAGACGCCTGGCCGTAGGGGCGCAGCATCCCGTAGGGGCGCAGCATGCTGCGCCCCTACCTTAAGCGGGCTGTCCTCCGCGCTACCCGCCACCCGCCGAAACAGCGCTCCCTGATCCGGATCCCAGACGTTCCAGCGCCGGAAAATCCGCTCGAACGTCCCGTCCCGCATCGCGGCGCGGAGCACCACGTCCACCGAATCGCGCAGCGCGGCATCGCCCTTGGCCAGCACGCCCACGTAGCGGCCGACGGCGACCGCCTGTGGTTGGATCACGAATCCGGCTCCTCCCCGCCGGCGCAGGGCCCGCTGCGCGATGATGTGGTCCAAGAGGACGGCGTCGACACGGCCCGCCACGAGATCGGAGTAGGGGTGCACGTCGTCGTCGTACGACACCGGGATGACGCCGAGCGAATCGCGGGCCGTGACCAGGATGTCGTAGGCGACGGTCGCGCCGAGCGTCGCCACGCGCCGGCCACGCAGGTCTGCGAGGCGTAAAAAGCGACCCGCGTCCGCGGATCGCACTGCCAGAACCTCACGGAACTCGAAGTAGGGGACCGTGACCGAGTGGCGCGCGCGGCGCGCCGGAGTGTCCTCCATGCCCGACAGGCCGATCGCGAAATCCCCTCGCTCAACGGACTGATCGATGGAAGACCACTGCACCTGCAGGAAGCGAGCCTCGCGGCCCAGGCCCCGCGCGATCGTCTCCGCCACCTCGACGTCGAATCCGCGGACCTTCGAGGCATCGGTGGGATCGGCCTCGACGAACGGTGCCCCGCCCTCGGCATCGCCGCCCCACAGGAGCGGCGCGCGAGGCGGCTCCCCTCCCTGGGCGCCGATCCACGCCGCGACCAGCAGGCTCGGTGCGGAGATTGCCAGTGTGAGGCGCGTCAAGTCGGCTCGAGCTGCTGCGCCGCCGCGAAATCCTCAGGGGTGTCCACATCCGTCAGGGCCTGCGCGGGCCAGTCCACGTACACCGCCTCGTCGCGGTGACGCTGCACGACTGTCTTGCCGCACCCTTCCCCGCTCCACGCCAGCAGCTCGCCGAACAGCGCCCGGCGGAACAGCAGCGGCGGAGCGGTGACGTCGCCGTAGCGCGACACGACGAGGGGCGCTTGCGAGCCGCGCTCCGCGGCGACGAGGCCGGCGAGCATCTGCTCGGTGACTCGCACCATATCCCCCAGCATCACGACGGCGGCGACGACGTCGGAACCGAGCTGCTCGAGGCCCTGGTGCAACGACCCGCTCGTGGGCCCGGTGAAGTCGGGGTTCACGACCGACTCGCACGACAGCCCCTGCAGCTCGGCCCTGGCTTTATCCGCCTCGTGCCCGAGGACGACGATCACGGGCGAGAGTCCGGCCGCGAGCGCCCGGCGGGCGGCGCGCCGCAGCAGCGACTCCCCTTCGAGCTGGAGCAGCATCTTGTTACGCCCCGCTCCCATGCGGCGCGACGCGCCGGCGGCGAGGATCACCCCCGCGACGCCGGGACGCTCAGTCGTGGGGGGCATGGATCGGCGTGGGGCGCTCGCGCAGCGAGTCGGCCCGCCGCCCGGACCGCACAGCCAGCACCTCGGCGATCACCGCGAGGGCGACCTGCTCGGCGCCGTCGGTGCCGATATCGAGACCGACGGGTCCGAAGATCCGCGCCTCATCGACCGGCCCGGCCGCGCTCACGTTGCGCACGATCCGCTCGGTGCGCTGGCGCGGGCCCAGCATGCCGATGTACGCCGCGGGCGTGCCCAGCAGCGCCTGGAGGTACGCCTGGTCGTCCGCGAAGTTGTGCGTCATCACGACGGCGTAGCTCGCGGCGTCGAGCGCCAGCCGCTCAGGCAGCTCGGCGCCGTCGCTCTCGACCAGTCGCGCCGCGCTGGGAAACCGCTCGACGGTGAGGTAGCCAGGGCGGCGATCCACGACCACCACCCGAAATCCTACGTCCGCGGCGAAGCGGGCGAGCGGGCGCGCGTCGTCGCCGGCGCCGCACAACACGAGCTGGGGCGGAGGAAGAAACACATCGAAGAACACCGCATGCCCGCTGATTTCGTGCAGACTTGACTGCTCGGTACCGAGCTGCGTCCGAGCCTGTGCCGAGACACGGGCGTTCAGATCAGCCGAACCCAGGTCGCCTTCGACCGCATCTTGGGTGACGATGAGCCTGCCCCTTCCCCCGTCCCTCTTCCCCGGCATCACACCGCACACCGCGAAGGGTCGGCGGCCGTCGAGGAGCGCCCGCTCCCGCGGCCGGGGCTCCGTCACCGGTTCGACGAAGACGAGAACCTCTCCCTCGCACCCGACGCCCAGGTCCCACGCCTCGATCTCGTCTGCGCTCGAGCAATAGCTGCGCAGCTCGGCGCGTCCCGAGCGAATGACCTGGAGGCACACCTCACGCACGTCCTGCTCGAGGCAGCCGCCGCTCACGTTGCCGGTGGCGCTGCCATCCTCGGCGACCAGCAGCTTCGCCCCTTCGTGCCGGTACGCCGAGCCGCGTACCCGCACCACGGTCGCGAGCGCGGCACGCCGGCCCGCCTGGGCGAGTTGCGCCAGGCAATCGAGCACTTCCCGGGTTTCGAGCCATTGCTTCATCGTTCCCGTACGGTATCGCGGCAGGGACCACCCCGCAACGTGGACCTACTTCTCCCGGGCCACGGTGGGGGTCGCAAACCCGGGCCGCGGCTGCGGTGGGAGGCCGAGGTGCGCGCGGGCGCGGTTCAGAGCATCATCGATGTTGCCGTGCACGTTCTCCTCGCCGAGCTCGTCGTACAGGCCCGAGCGCTCGAGCGCCACCACGGGTTGGGCGTGCACGTCGGCGAGGAGCAGCAGGGTGCCTTCCCGGCGGCTCCGCTTGACCAGCTCGCGCAGCGCGTGCAGGCCCGTCGAGTCAATCGCCGGCACATGCCGCAGGCGGATGATGAGCACTTTGGGATGGGCGGCGATGGCGCCCAGGCGATCCCGCAGCGTTTCCGCCGCCCCGAAGAAGAAGGGCCCCGTGATCTCGAACACCTCGACCCCGGGCGGCACGACGCGGCGCCGCACGGCATTGGGGTCGTTCTCGAAGTCGTCCGCGGGATCGTGGAACTCGTGCGTGAGCACGCTGATGTTCACGACCTCCGCCATGCGCCGCATGAACAGGAACGCGGCGAGCACCATCCCCACCTCGATCGCGACGGTGAGGTCCACCAGCACCGTCAGGAGGAAGGTGGTGAGCAGCACCAAGACGTCGCTCTTGGGGGCGCGAAACTCGGCCTTGAAGGTGCGCCACTCGCTCATGCCGTAGGCGACGACCACGAGGATCGCCGCGAGCGTCGCCATCGGGATCAGCCCGGCCCAGCGCCCGAAGAACAGCGTGATGAGGAGCAGCGTGACCGCGTGCATCATCCCCGCCACGGGCGTGCGGCCGCCGTTCTTGACGTTGGTCGCGGTGCGCGCGATCGCGCCGGTCGCGGGGATGCCGCCGAACAGCGGTCCGACGATGTTCGCCACCCCCTGCGCCACGAGCTCCATGTTCGAGCGGTGCCGGCCGCCGATCATGCCGTCGGCCACGACGGCGGAGAGGAGCGACTCGATCGCGCCGAGCAGCGCGATCGTGAACGCCGGCGCCAGGAGCCCCGGGAGCTGCTGCGGCGTCACCGCCGGCAGGGCGGGCGCGGGCAGGGCGGCGTTGATCGCGCCGAAGCGCGAGCCGATCGTCTCCACCGGGAAGTGCAGCAGCTGCACCATGGCCGTCGTGGCAATGAGCGCCACGAACGGGCTCGGCACCCGCCGGTTCACGAGCGGCCAGCCCACGATGATCGCCAACGCCGTCAGGCCCACGAGTAGCGCCCAGGGATCGACCGTGTCGAGATGGGCGCCGATGGCTTGCCACTTCCCGACGAAATCGGCGGGAACGGCCCCCATGCGGAGGCCGAGGAAGTCCTTCACCTGGCTCGAGAAGATGATGAGGGCGATGCCGCTCGTGAACCCGATGGTGACCGGGTAGGGGATGAACTTGATGGCGCCGCCCAGGCGCACGGCGCCGAAGATGACGAGGATCACCCCCGCCATGATGGTCGCCGCCGCGAGCCCTTCGACCCCGTGGCGCTGCACGATGGCGTACACGATGACCACGAACGCCCCGGTGGGCCCGCCGATCTGCACGCGCGACCCGCCCAAGGCCGAGATGAGGAACCCGGCGACGATCGCCGTGAAGAGGCCGCGCTCCGGGGTGACCCCGCTCGCGATCGCGAACGCGATCGCGAGCGGCAACGCCACGATACCCACGATTACGCCGGCGACCGCGTCGGCAAAGAGCTGCTCGCGGCTGTAGCCCTTGAGCGTCGTGACGAGCTTTGGAACGAGCCGGTCCAGATCCCTGTCCGGTCAGAGCAGGGAAGAATCTAGCCTTACCGCGCCAGCCCCAACACGTGGTCGAGCGAGAACGCCCCCGGCCCGAGCGCCACCACCGCCAGCGCGACGATGATCAGCACCAGGTTGTACTCGTAGCCGCCGTCCTGTACGAAGAACCCCTTGGGCCCGTGCACCTTGGCGATTGCGACCGCCATGGTCCCGAGCACCAGCAGCCCAGCGAGGGGCAGCCACAACCCCAGCAGAAACAGCAGCCCGGCGGCCAACTCGCCGCCGACGGCCAGCGCCGTCCACAGCCGCGCCGGACGGAACCCCAGGCTCCCGATGAACCCAGCAGCGCCGCCGAACCCCGGACCGCCGAACGCGCCGACCGACTTCTGGGCCCCGTGGCCCAGGAACACGGCCCCGAGCGCCAGCCGCAAGGCCAACAGCCCCAGATCTGCCAACATTTGACACCTCCCACGCAGACGACCATTTTATCTCGAAATCGAGATACTTGATATCTACCTAGTTGGGGAACACATTCCCTCGGACCTCGGTTCCTGGAGCGAGATGAAACCGTCACCCCTGTCCCCCATCCCCCTCAAGCTCTGGATCGTGCTGGCGCGGGCATTCGACGCGGTGGAGCGCCATTCGCGGGCCAGCATTGCCCGCTTCGGGCTCGGAACCACCGAGTTCGGCGTGCTGGAGGTGCTGTACCACAAAGGCGAGCTGCCGGTGTGCGAGGTGCAGCGGCGTATCCTGGTCGAGAGCTCGAGCACCACCTACGTGGTGGACAAGCTGTGCCACCGGGGCCTGGTGCGGCGCCGGCCCAGCGCCACCGACCGCCGCGTGACGCTGTTGGCGCTGACCGCCGCGGGCCGAGGGCTGATCGCGCGCATCTTTCCGCCGCACGCTGCGGCGATGCGACGGGCGGTAGGAGCGCTGCCGGCCCGCGAGCAGGCTCGGGCAATCCGCCTGCTTCGCGCCCTCGGGAAGGGCGCCGCAAAGGGGTTATCGGGAGGCCGGGTCAGAGCCCCTGGCGTAA
>WNGI01000363.1_pt1 | contig 36911 bp, 32 predicted proteins | sample 5400621 | NCBI WGS metagenome assembly WNGI01 (sample SAMN13153374, study PRJNA577476) | soil metagenome | isolation source: 20 cm soil or saprolite under Garry oak tree replicate 1 | place: USA:California | collected 2016-06-15
TCCGAGCTACGACCTCCTCGCCGGACGGCTCGGTCCCAAAGCCGCGAAGCGTGGCCGTGGCCCGATCTTCGTGGCGTTCGACCTCGTGTACGCGGAGGGCCGCCCGCTCATCTCGCGGCCACTGGCGGAGCGCCGTGCTCGCCTGCTCGGCGCGGGCATCGGCTCGCGCATCCTCGCGGTGCCGGAGCACCTGGACGACGACGGCGAGCCCTTCCTCGAAGTGGTAGCGGAGTACGGGCTCGAGGGCATCGTCGCGAAGAGGCGGGACGGACGGTACGTGCCGGGCACGCGAACCTCCGACTGGCTCAAGTGTCACGTTACGCCGCGCGCCGACGTCGTCGTCGGCGGACTCGTCGTCGACGAACAGCGGGGCGCACGGACGCTGCTCTGCGGCGTGCGCACCGACGACGGTGCGATCGTTTTTGCGGGCGACGCCTACGTGCCGCCCTTCCTTGGCGAATGGCTCGATGTGGCGACCCGTGATTTTGCGGCCATCGCCTCGCCATTCGCGACGCCGGTCGCCTTGCGCGATGGCATTCGCTTCCTGCGTCCGCGTTTGGTCGCCATCGTTGAGCACGCCGGGCTCGAGAACGGAGAGCTGCGCGACGCGCGATTCCGCGGTCTGCGACTCGACGGACACCTGGATGATTGCCGCCGTGACGAGCCGGTGGAGGTCCCGTCCTACCCGCCACACACGACACGAGATCGGCCCCGACTCATCGTTTTGAACAGCCTTCCCTTCCCCGTCTCATAAAGCCACTGAATCCGCCCTCATCCTGCAGTGCTCGGGGCTAACGCCCTGCGCTCCGCTGCTCGTAGTGCTCATGGCTAACGCCCCTGCGCTCTGCTCCTTCGGAGTAGTCCTCGCAGCTTCGCTGCTGCGGTCTGCTGAGTCTCCGGCGCTCGTCAGTCCAGTGCTGGACTGACGAGCGCCACCTCAGTAGAATCAGAAAAACCCCGGAGGTCCAGCCCGTGCCGAAGTTCGTGTTCGTGACCGGAGGGGTCACTTCCTCGCTCGGCAAAGGCATCACTGCCGCTTCCCTTGGCCGCATCCTCGCCGCGAGAGGTCTCGCCGTCGCCTCGCTCAAGATGGATCCTTACCTGAACGTCGACCCGGGGACGATGTCGCCCTATCAGCACGGCGAGGTCTTCGTGACCGAAGACGGAGCCGAAACCGACCTCGACCTCGGCCATTACGAGCGCTTCATCGACCGCAATGTCACTCGGGCGTCGAACCTGACCACTGGGCAGATCTACAACTCCGTCATCGCGAAGGAACGGCGCGGCGACTACCTCGGAGCGACCGTCCAGGTCATTCCCCACGTGACGAATGAGATCAAGGAGCGGATCCACAGGGTTGCGCGCGAGCAACAGGCCGAGATCGTCGTCGTCGAAGTCGGCGGGACGGTCGGAGACATCGAATCGCTCCCCTACCTCGAGGCGATCCGCCAGTTCCGCAATGACGTGGGCAAGCAGAACGTGCTCTACATCCATCTGACCCTGCTGCCCCGCGTCGCGACCGGCGAGCTGAAGACGAAACCGACGCAGCACTCGGTGCGCGAGCTGCGCGCGATCGGCATCCAGCCGGACGTCCTCATCGCGCGCGCCGACCAGCCGATCGACGACGAGCTGCGCGAAAAGATCGCGCTCTTCTGCGACGTGAAGGTGGAGAACGTGATCAGCGAGCCGGACGCGTGGTCCATCTACGGCGTGCCGCTCATGCTCGAGGAGGCGGGCCTCGGCCGGATCGTGGTCGAGGAGCTCGCGCTCACGCACGCGCGGCAGCCGGACCTCGCCGAGTGGCGCGCGCTCACCGAGCACATCCGGGGCGCGCGCGTTCCGCTCACGATCGGTCTCGTCGGCAAATACATCGAGCTGCCGGACGCCTATCTCTCCGTCGCCGAGGCCACCAAGCACGCCGCGTGGGCGGCCGGGTGCGACGTGCGTCTCGAGTGGATCGACAGCGAGCGGCTTGAGCGATCCGACGACGTCGAGCCCCTCGTCGGGCTTGACGGGATCGTCGTTCCCGGCGGTTTCGGCTACCGGGGGATCGAAGGCAAGGTGAAGGCCGCGCGGTTCGGCAGGGAGCGGCGCGTGCCCACGCTCGGCCTCTGCATGGGCATGCAGTGCATGGTCATCGAGCTCGCGCGTACGGCCCTCGGGACCGAGGACGCGAATTCGACCGAGTTCGATGCGTTCACGCCGCATCCGGTGATCGACCTGCTGCCCGAGCAGCGCGACGTCGCCGACAAGGGCGGCACCATGCGCCTGGGGAGCTATCCCTGCGTGCTCGAGCCGGGCTCGCTGGCTTCGCGGGCGTACGGCCAGCCGATCGTGCTCGAGCGGCACCGGCATCGCTTCGAGTTCAACAACGCCTATCGCGATCTCCTCCAGAGCCACGGCATGCGTTTCACGGGCCTCTCGCCCGACGGCCGGCTCGTGGAGATCGCCGAGATCCCCGACCACCCCTTCTACCTCGGGACGCAGTACCACCCGGAATTCAAGTCCCGGCCGAATCGGCCACATCCGCTCTTCGTGGCGTTCACCGCCGCGGCGATCGAGTTCGCCCGCGCGAACGGCAGGGCGGCCGAGACGGCACCGCGGCTGCAGGAGATGCCCACATGAAGATCTTTCTCGACACCGCCATCTACGAAGAGGTCCAGCAGGGCGTCGAGTGGGGCGTCGTCGACGGCGTCACGACGAACCCGACGCTCATCGCGAAGGCAGGACACGATCACGAAGAGCAGGTGAAGCGCATCTGCGGCATCGTGGGCAACGTCTCGGCCGAGGTCGTGTCCGAGCGCAAGGACGACATGCTCGTCGAGGGCCGCCGGCTCGCGTCATGGCACGAGAACGTGATCGTCAAGGTACCGATGACCCCGGACGGCATCGCCGCCGGCAAAGCGCTCGGGCGCGACGGCATCCGCGTCAACGTCACGCTCTGTTTCTCGGTCAACCAGGCGCTGCTCGCCGCCGCGATCGGCGCGTACATCGTGAGCCCGTTCGCCGGTCGGCTCGACGACATCAATGAGGACGGCATGCGCCTGGTCGCCGACATCGTCTCCGCATACCGACAGCAGGAGATCAAGACGAAGGTCCTCGCCGCGTCGATCCGCTCGCCGGTGCACGTGACCCAGGCCGCGCTCGCCGGCGCGGACATCGCGACGATGCCGTTCGCGGTGCTGAAGCAGCTCTTCAACCACCCGCTCACCGAGGCCGGGCAGAAACGGTTCCTCGAGGACTATCGGAAGACGCAGGAAGCCAAGCCGGTCGCCGGTCGGAGCGAGGCGGCGGCCGCGAAGCGGTAAGACGCGATCCGCCGAAGATAGATCGTTAGCGGCGGGGTGGCTCCACCAGGAGCATGTCGCGGAGATCCGCGTTCCGCACCCCGCAGAGGTCCAGCACGCAGAGCATGAGCGCGGCGGCATCGGACTCCGCTCGTCCCGTCTTGATGACCTGATCCGTCGCGTAGATCGCCTCGTACGCGCGGGTGATGTCGGCGCGAGTGACCCGCCGGGCGAAGGCCGTCGCCCGCGCGATCGCACCCGGGGTCGTGCGGATAGCCTTGGCCATGCGGTCCGCGTCGGCATTCGAGCGCATCGCCGAAGCGAAGAGCAGCACGCGGAACTGCCAAACGAGGAGCGCCATGATCTGCTGTACGGCGTTCCCGTCGGCGAGAAGCCGCTCGAGCATCCCGACCGCCCCGGCCGCGTCCTTCCGTACCACCGCCTGAGTGAGCTCGAAGACATCCGCCTCGATCGCGCCAGACACGAGGACATGGACGTCGTCCGCACTGACAGGGGCCTCTCCGGCGTATGCGCCGAGCTTCTTGATCTCCTGCTCGATGCGCTCGGTGTCGGGGCCGACCGTGGACGCGAGCAGGCCGATCGCCTCAGGCGCCAGGCGCACGCCATGCAGCCGCGCGCGCGCGACGATCCACGGCGGAACATCCATCGGGGCGAGACGCTCCACCCGCTCCACCGATCCTCCGGCGGCCTCGATCGCGTCGACGAGCGTCGTCGGGCTCGCGTTGGCGGGTTTCGCGCGCGCCGATGTCCGCCGAGAACGTGACGACGCGATCCGCTCGACCGAGACGAGCACGAGCGCGGCCTCCGGCGGAAAGGAGGCGATCACCTCGAGATCGCGGAGCGCCTCGGCGTGATCGACCACCACGACCCGTCGCTCGTCGACCGGGTCGAAGAGTCCCTGCGCCTGGCCGGCGAGCGTGATCGCGGCGGCCGGGTCGGTCCTCGCGTCGTGGCGAGAGACGCCCAGAAGCTCGCCCAGCCGCGGCTCCGACGCGTGCGCCAGGTCCCCGCCGCTCGTCGTGCGGGACCCCAGAAGCGCACCGACGAGCTCACCGAGTCGGAGGCGCGTGCGGAAGGAATCCTCCCCGTGGAGGAGGAAGACCATTCGCGTGGGTCCGGACGACGAGCTGGTTGCCATCGAGAGCGAGCTCCACGGTGCCGTCGCGGTCGGTCCGGTACGTGGCGATCCGTCCGAGAGCCGCGAGCGTCTCGGGCGTGGGATGACCATACCGGTTCTGTGCGCCAACGGAGATGAGCGCGGCCGACGGGTGCACGGCCTCGACGAGCGCGCTCGCGTACGGGGTCGCCGCGCCGTGGTGCGGCGGGACGTAGACACGCGTCGCGAGCCCCTGCGGGTGCAGGAGAAGGTCCGCCTGGGCCTTCTCCGTCGCGTCGCCCATGAAGAGCATCGAGAAGCCGCCGCGCTCGAGGCGCAGGATGAGCGACGGCACGTCGACGCCGGGGTCCTCCTCGGGAGCAAGGACGGCGATGGTCGCGTCGCCGATGCGAATGCGGGCGCCAGCTGAAACGGCACGACGCGCGACGTGACTCCGCGCGATGCGATCGTTCCAGGCGGTCGCGACAGCCCCCGGATTGAGCCCTTCCGGCTCGATCGCGAGGCCCACCTCGTAGCGCTCGAGCACGCCGATGAGGCCGTCGGCGTGGTCAGCGTGCGCATGGGTCAGCGCGACGACGTCGATACGGCGGGTCCACGGCGGAAGGCTCGCCCCGAGCTCTGCGAGGAGTCGACTTGGGTCGGGACCGCCGTCGACGAGGAGCGTCCTTCCGGAGATCTCGACCAGGAACGCATCGCCCTGACCGACGTCGAGCGCCCGGACCCGCAGGACCGCGCTCGGCAAGACGACCACGGCCGCCGTCGCGCTGAGGACGACGGCGAGCCCGACCGCGATCCAGAGCGGCCGGCGAGGCACCGGGGACGGCGCCGGCATCCGCGGCCACCGAAGGCGCGGTACCCGTCGCCCGACTCCGCGCGAAACCACACCGGCGAGCTTCGGCCCGAATCGGAGCGCCAGGGCGACGCTCGCGGCGTACGCGACGCCGGCGAGCGGACCATCCGGCACGGCAAGCGATGCGAGCGGGAGCGAGGCCGAGGTCTCGACGACGACCCGGAGGGCGAACGCGAGCACGAAGGTGATGAGCGCCGGGACGCGCGCGAGATCCGTTGAAAGAGTGCCGACCACCGCGGTCGCGGCACCGGCCAGCATCAGCGGCGCGAACAGCGGCACCGCCGCGAGGTTCGCGAGAGGAGACACGAGCGAGATCCGTCCGAACACCGCGGCGATGATCGGGAGCGTCGGCAAGGTCGCCGCGATCGTGGTCGCCAGACCCTCGCGGATCGCTTTCGGCACGAGGCCGAGCCTCGCCGAAAGCGGCTCCCCAAGGAAGAGCAGTCCGGCGGTCGCTCCCGCCGAGAGTAGGAAGCCGACGTCCCCGATCGCGGAAGCGTCGACGGCGAGCATCAGGGCGATCGCGAGGGCAAGCGCGTTCACGGTCGCGGCCCGCCGTCCGAAGGCGACCCCGGCGGCGGCGACGCTTGCCATCAGCGCGGCGCGCAACACGCTCGGTGCGAGCCCGACGAGCACGCTGTAGGCGACGACGGCCCCGGCAGTCGCCGCGGCCGCGATCGAAGGTCGAATTCGGCCGCGCGCGAGGATGCCGACGCCGGTCGCGACCAGCGTCATGTTGAACCCGGAGATCGCGAGGAGGTGCGACGTCCCGCTGCGCGCGAACGCGCTTGCGAGGTCTGCATCGACGCTCGCGCGCTCGCCCAGGACGATCCCTCGGACGATGCCCCCCTCGGGCTCGCCGATGAGCCTCCGCAGCGGGAGCGACAGCGATTCGCGGACGCCGTCGAGGGGTCCCGCGTGGCGGAGATCGAAGCCTGGGAACGGACCGACGACGAGCGTGACCGCGGCGAGGGCGCAGGTCAGCGCGGTCGCCGCCCAGCAAAGCCGGCGCGGCCGATCGGCGCTAGAGATAGCCAACACGAGCGCCGCGGTGCCGAAGAGGGCCGCGATCGACGCGGCGGCGAGCGGAGACTCTCGCGCTACGAACGCCACGAACGCCACGAGGAGGGCGCCCGGCGCGAGCGGGGTCTCGAGGAACGTCCTCACCTCGTGGTGAGCTGGTCGCGAATGTCCGCGAAGACGCGCGGCGTCACCAGGCCTCTTGTCTGCAGCTCGTCGATCCTCACGAACGGTCGTGCGTCCCGCGAGCGAACGATCCGGGCGGCGGTCGCCGGTCCGATCCCCGGCAGGCCCTCGAGCTCCGCTGCGCTGGCGTGATTCACGTCGACCTTTCGTTCTGCTTCGCTGCCGAGTGTCCCGGCCGGGACCGGCTCGCCGGGACGCGGCACGAAGATGCGCGCGCCGTCGCGAAGCGGCGCCGCCTTGTTCAAGGCCATCAGGTCCGCGTCACCGGTCATCCCACCCGCGGCAAGCAGCGCGTCGATGACGCGCGATCCCGCGGCGAGGCGGTAGACGCCGGGATGCGCGACGGCCCCGGCGACGTCGATGAGAATCGAGGGTTCCGGCGTGCGCACCGGTGGCGGCGACTCCGTCACGACAACGAGATCCTCGGGACCCGCGGCGTGAAGCCGCGCGAACGCTAGCCCGCCCGCCCCCAGGCAGGCGACGACGATCGCCGCGATGAGGACGAGGCGCATCGCCGAGAAGGTGAACGAACTCTGAGGCGGTGGCTAGCCCATGGAGCCGTTAGCGCCGTCGTCATTTCTGACGACAGCCGGTCGTCAGTTCGTGCGACGACCAGGCTGTTGCTGCTGCATCTGGACGATCGCGACCGGGAGACCCCCGATCGACGACCCATCGACCTCCAGATCGAAGTGGTGCGTCCCGTAGCTCGTGAAGCTCATGTTGTTGAGCTCCACGATCACGTTCACATCCTGGCCGGCGACGGCATGGACCGAGATCTCCGGTGGATTGGGCATCGCCTGCTGCCCATCGGGCCGCAAGAGCCGAACCCGGACGGTGTGCGCGCCCACGTCGAGGCCGAGGATGGCGACGACGAACATGCGGGGGTGCTGGGCGGGCAGGCCGCTCACCGAGATGTTGCGGAAGATCCCCATGAGGCTGACCTTGCCGTCCTGTCCGACGAGCGCGTGGTCGCAGAGCGCGGCGAGCCGGATCTCCGCGGTCATTCCCGACGCCGCGTGACGATGTTCACCAGGCGGTCCGGCACGATGATGGTGCGGTCGACCGTGCGTCCATCGAGCGCCGCCTTGGCCTTCTGGCTCGCGAGCGCGATCTTCTGCAGCTCGGACTCGGGAAGGCCGGCTCGTGCGCTGATGCGGTCGCGGACCTTGCCATCGACCTGCACGATGAGGGTGATCTCTTCGAGCGTGGCCATCGCGGGATCGAAGACGGGCCATGACTGCCGGTGGACCGATTCCGTGCCGCCCCGGCGCTCCCACAGCTCCTCGGTGATGTACGGCGCGAACGGCGCCAGCATCAGAAGCAGCTTCTCCGTGGCTTCCGCCCGGCTCGGACCGTGCGCATGCTGCAGCTCGTTCGTCAGCTCCATCATCGCCGCGATCGCCGTGTTGAAGTGGTACGCGTCGACGTCGGCGGTGACCTTGGCGATCGTCCGGTGCAGCAATCGGTCGATACCATCGACTCGCGAGCCGTCACCCGGCTCCGACAGCGCGATCGTCCACACCCGGTTCAGGAAGCGGTGCACTCCCTCGATGCCCTCGGCGTTCCAGTCGGATCCCTGCGTCCAGGGCCCCATGAACATCATGAACAGGCGCAGCGTGTCGGCTCCGTACGTGGCCACATATTCGTCGGGCGGCTGCACGTTGCCCCGCGACTTCGACATCTTGCGGCCGCCGAAGACGATGTTGCCCTGGTTGCGCAGGTGCCGGAACGGCTCGCCGAACCACAGGTAACCCATGTCACGGAGGGCCTTGGTCACGAAGCGCGCGTAGAGGAGATGGAGGATCGCGTGCTCGATGCCGCCGGTGTAGCGGGCCACGGGCAGCCAGCGGCGCGCGACCACCTCGTTCATGAACGCGGTGTCGATCTTTGGATCCGGGTATCGGAAGACGTACCAGGACGAGTCGACGAACGTGTCCATCGTGTCCGTCTCCCTCCGCGCGGCCTTCCCGCAGGTGGGGCAGGTCGTCCGGACGAAGGACTCGACACGCGCCAGAGGGTTGCCACCCTCGGCGGTGAACGGCGCGTCGCGCGGCAGGATCACCGGCAGGTCCTTCTCGGGGACCGGCACCATCCCGCAGTCGTCGCAGTAGATGATCGGGATGGGCGTGCCCCAGTAGCGCTGCCGCGAGACCAGCCAGTCGCGCAGCCTGTAGATCACCGACGGGCCACCGATACCGCGGCGCCCGGCTTCCTCGGCGACGGCCAGCTTGGCCTCCTCGCTGCGCGTCCCGGTGAAGGGCCCGCTGCGCACCACGATGCCCTCGCCGACGTACGGTTCGGCGAGCGCCGCATGCTCGGTGCCGTCCGGCGAGATGACCTCGCGGATCTCGAGGCCGTAACGCTTGGCGAACTCGAAGTCGCGCTCGTCGTGGGCGGGCACCGCCATGATCGCCCCCGTCCCGTACGTCGACAGGACGTAATCGGCGACCCAGATGGGGATGCGCTCGCCGGTGAAGGCGTTCTCGGCGAAGGCGCCGGTGCTCACGCCCTTCTTGATCCGCTCCGTGGACGTCCGCTCGATCTCCGCCATGAGCCGCGCGCGGGCGACGTACTCGTCGACCTCACGGCGCTGGGCCGGCGTGGTGACCTTCGCCACGAGCGGGTGCTCCGGCGCAAGGACCATGAACGTCGCGCCGTGGATCGTGTCGGGCCGCGTGGTGAAGAAGCGGATCTTCTCGCCCGGATGGCCGTGCACGTCGAAGGCGATCTCCGCGCCCTCGGAGCGGCCGATCCAGTTGGTCTGCATGACGCGCACGCGCTCGGGCCAGTCGATCCCCTCGAAGCGCAGCAGCTCGTCGGCGTACCGCGTGATCCGGAAGAACCATTGCTCCAGATCGCGTTTGACCACCGGCGTCTCGCAGCGCTCGCAGCGACCGCCGATGACCTGCTCGTTCGCGAGTACGGTCTGGTCCTTGGGGCACCAGTTGACCGGCGCCATGGCCCGATAGGCGAGGCCCTGCTCCAGGAACTTCAGGAACATCCACTGGTTCCAGCGGTAGTACTCCGGATAGCAGGTCACGACCTCGCGACGCCAGTCGATCGAGGCGCCCATCATCGTGAACTGCTCGCGCATGTGGGCCATGTTCTTTTCGGTCCACGCCGCCGGATGCATGTTCCGCTTGATCGCCGCGTTCTCAGCGGGAAGACCGAACGCGTCGAAGCCCATCGGGAACAGCACGTTGTGACCGCGCATCCGCAGGAAGCGCGCTGCGCAGTCGGACGGCGCCATGGCGTACCAGTGACCGACGTGGAGCTCGCCCGACGGGTACGGATACATCGTTACGAAGTAGAAGTTCGGCTTGTCCGCGACGTCCGGCGTCTCGTGGAGGCCGGACGAGGCCCAGCGCTTCTGCCACTTCGGCTCGATGACATCGGGCGCGTAGCGCTCGATCTTCTTTTGCACGTCGCTCGTCATGTCGACCTCCTTCTTCGTTTGCTCGCCTGCCCAAACAAAAAGGCCTCGCCGTCCAAGAGGACGGAAAGACCTTCCGCGGTACCACCTCAGTTGAGAGCGCCGGTCGCTGCCGGTGGAGCTGGCGGGATTCGAACCCGCGACCCCCACACTGCCAGTGTGATGCGCTCCCACTGCGCCACAGCCCCGATGCTCTCCGCTCGAGCACGCTTCTAACGGGCGTGACCCCGGCGATGGCTAGCGGCTTGGGCCGTTCACCGTCGCGGCTCCCGGGCGAGTTCCGCGCTTCCTGGGGACCGGCTCACACCGACCGCCGGCTCTCTTGCTCCAGGGGAACGCGTAGTGCTCCCGATCGTCGCCGTTCGCTGAAAAGTATATGGGCTGACTACGGTCCGTCGGGCTCGCGGCGCATCGAGACCGACTGCAGAACGCCGAGGGCGAAGCAGATCGAGACGAGCGAGCTACCGCCGTGCGAGATGAACGGCAGCGGAATTCCGGTGACCGGCATGAGCGAGATCGCCATACCGACGTTCACGAGGATCTGGAAGAGGAGCATGGTCGCGACACCGCCGCCGATGAGCAGCCCGAACGGGTCGCGCGCGCGAAACGCGACGCGCAGCGCGGCGACGAGAAGCACGATGTAGAGCGCGAAGAGGATCACCGCGCCCGCGAATCCGAGGTCCTCCGCGAGGCCGGCGAAGACGAAGTCGGATTCGGCGATGGGCAGGTACCCCAAAGGCGACTGGGTCCCGGCGGTGAGGCCCTTCCCCGTCGGGCCGCCGGAGCCCACCGCGATGAGTGACTGGATGATGTTCCATCCGGCGCCCTGCGGATCCGCGTACGGGTCGAGGAACGCGCCCAGCCGTCCGCGCTGGTAGTCCTTCAGCAGCGACCAGACGAGCGGGAGCGCGGCACCCGCGATCGCGGCGAGCGCCGTCAGCTGCCAGACCCGTGCCCCCGCGAGGAACGCGATGCCGAAGAAGATCGCGATGAACACGAGGCTCGTGCCGAGATCAGGCTGGCGGTACACGAGGAAGACCGCCGGAGCGAGCAGCACCAGACCGAAGCCGATGACGAGCGGGGATCCGATACGGTCGCGGTGATCGGCGAAGTATTTCGCGAGGACGACGATCATCAGGATCTTCGCGACCTCGCTGAACTGGAACGAGAGTCCCGCGATGTTCACCGACCGCTGCGCGCCGAGCGATGAGGTCCCGATCTGGAGCACCACAAAGAGCAGCCCGAGCGTGATCGCGTAGAGGACGGGCGCGAACGTGCCGAGCCAGGCGTAGTCGAAGAGCGCGACCCCCGCCATCACGAGGAACCCGACCGCGGCCCAGAGGGCTCCGCGGAGAACGAACTGCATCGGGTCGCCGGTGAACGTGCGCGTCTCCGCCGTCGTCGAGTACGTCATCACCAGGCCATACCCGACCAGCAGGACCGTCACGATAAGCAGCATCGGGTCGATCTGCGTCCAGTGGCTCGCGGCCGGCCGATCGTGGAGCGGCGTCGCCGCACGAGGCAGCGTCATCGGTCGGACGCTCATTTGTTGCCTCCCAGGACGTACGCCTCGAGGATGCGCTGGGTCATCCCGACCGCCGGGTTGAAGCAGTTCTCGCACAGCGACTTCGAGGAGTCGTAGGTGAAGATGACCATCGCGATCTGCGCGGTCGGGTCGGCATTGTCAGCCTGCGGCAGGAACGAGACGAACCAGTTGTGGAAGCCGAGCTTGTTGCGCCCCGCGCCGTCCTTGCCGGTCGCCGCCCCGAACTCAGCGGTGCCGGTCTTCCCGGCGATCGGAAGCTTCGCGTTTGGCATGTACGCGTGGCCGATGGTCACGACGCGGCGCGCGGACTCGCGGAGGAGGCGCAGGTTCTCTTGCGTCATGTCCAGCTTGCGGATCATCTGCGGCGCGGGTTTGGCGACGACAGTGCCCTGGCTATCGACGACCTGTTTCAGCAGATGCGGCTGCCAGAGCGTGCCGCCGTTGGCCACGGACGCGTACGCGTTCAGGAGCTGCAGCGGGGTCACCGCGACGAAGCCCTGCCCGATCGCCTCCTGGTACGTGTTGCCGATCGTCCACGGCTCGTTCTTGTTCTCGAGCTTCCACTCGGGACTCGGCATGATTCCAGCGGCCTCGCCCGGGAGGTCGATGCCCGTTGGCGCGCCGAAGCCGAGCATCTTGCCGTATTTCGCGATCGCCTCCGGGCCCACGCCCCGCACGTTGGGCGCGAAGGGAGTGCCGGCCGCGAGCGTGTAGAAGTAGATGTCGCTCGAGTGCGCGAAGCCGGTGACGAAGGTGAGCGGGCCATGAGCGCGCCAGTCGAAGAACGGCGTGCCGCTCACGCTGAATGACATTGCGGTGACGTTGACCTGCGTGTCTCGCGTCGCGGTGCCCTCGGACAGCGCCGACAGGCCGGTGACCATCTTGAACGTCGATCCGGCGGGGTAGATGTCACCGATCGCCTTGTTCACGAGCGGGTGGCGGTCGTCCGCGTTCAACGCCGCTATCTCCTTCGAGGTGATGCCGCGGGCGAACATGTTGTTGTCGTATCCAGGGATCGAGACCATCGCGAGGATGTCGCCGTTTTGCGGATTCATCGCCACGCCGACGGCCTGGGTAAAGCGATCTTCCTCCACGCCGAGGCGGAGCTCCGCGTCGAGGAGCTTCTGCAGCCGGTCGTCGATCGTGAGCACGACCGTGTCGCCCACCCCGGGCTGCTGGAGAGCGAGCGTCTTGATCTCGCGCTGGGCCGCGTCGCGCTCGATCTCTCGCCACCCGTACGTCCCGCGCAGGTACTGCTCATAGACGCTCTCGATGCCGGTGCGCCCGATGTCGTCGTCGGCGAGATAGCCCCCGTCCTTCAGCTTCTCGAACTCGTCCTGGGTGATCGGCCCGGTGTAGCCGATCAGCGGCGCGTACAGCGGCCCGTCCGCGTACAGGCGGATGCTCTCGGGGTCCACCCTCACGCCGGGGAAGAGCTCGGCGCGCTCGCTGATGCCGATCGCGATCTCGCGCGGCACCGGCGCGGTCGAGATCCGGACAGGCTCATATGGGTTGCGCACTCGCTGGGTGCGGATCTGGTCCGCGACCGCGTCGCTCGGGAAGTTGAGGAGCGATGCCAGCCGGAGGGCGAGCTCCTGTTCGCGGGTCCGCGGCAGATCCACCGGAATGACGCTCACCGCGAAGCCGGGAACGTTCCGCGCGAGGACATAACCATTGCGGTCGACGATCCCGCCGCGCTCGGCGGTCACCGGCAGGCGGAGGATCCGGTTCTGCTCCGCGAGGTCCCGGTAGTAGTCGCCGTGGACGATCTCAAGGTCGTAGAGCCGGGCGGTGAGCGCGGTGAAAACGACGAGCATCGCGATCCCGAACGCGATGAAACGGCGAGGCCGGACGAAGGCGCGTGGATCCTGTCTCACCACACCCCTAACGCCCCCTGCTTCTCGGTGACGCGGCGCAGGAGTCTCGCCGCGGGATAGATGGCGAGCGCGAGCACACCGGTGTAGACGGCGCTGCCGGCAGCGGCACCGACGGCGAGGGGCACGGACGCTATCGGCTGTCCCGCCGCCACGAGGATCCCGACGTAGAGCAAGAGCGCAAAGAGCGCCGCGATCCCCACCAGCAGCGCCCCCACGAGAACGGGGGTCGCGCGCTGGAGGCCACGGTCACGCACGCCGATCGCAGCGACCGGCGGCAGCGACGCGAGCGCGAACGCCCCGAGGGGACCGCCCGAGAGAAGGTCGGTGGCGAGGCCACCGAGGAACGCCCACCAGACGGCCTCGCGCGCCCCGGCGGCGACCGCCCACGATCCCGCTACCAGGATCGGTAGCGAGGGTCGGGCGTCGCCGATGGCCACGAGCGGCACCACCGTTCCCTGCATGAGGGCGGCGGCGAGCGGGATCAGGACGCCGAGCGCGAAGCGCACCGTCCCGCCCTCTCTCGACCACGTTGCTGCGGCCATCGGTGGTCCGTTCAGTTCGCCGCGTTAGGGGTGCGCGCGCCGGCCGACGGCGCGCGGCGGAGCAGCCCCGTGGGCCGGGGCGTGCGGAACGGCGAGGTCCTCCTCGAGCTGGCGGAACGGATCCTCGTCGCGAAGCTTGGCGCTGACGAAGATGAGCACGAGCCGGGCGCTCGCCGCAACCGGAACCGCGAGGAGCACGCCGAGCAGTCCGAAGAGCGCGCCGCCGGTCAGCAGCGCGAAGATGACCACGGCAGGGTGCAGCTTCACGATCCGCCCGATCACCAGCGGAATGACGAAATAGTCCTCGGCATGACGGAGGATCGTGTACATGACCGCGACGACCACCACGTACCAGATCTGCGTGAGCCCCCACGGCGCGGGGTGGCCCAGGGCGACGAGACAGGCGATCGCCCCGGCGGTGATCGGACCGACGATGGGGATCACCTCGAGCACGCCGGTCATGATCGCGAGGAGCAGGACGAACGGCACTTGGAGCACGCTGAGCCCGATAAAGGTCGCAGTCGCCATGACCCCGATCAGCAGGAGCTGGCCGCGCACGTAGCGGCCGAGCAGCACGTTCACCTCACCGAGGAGCGGCACGAGCTCGTTGCGCTGGCTTGGCGGCAGCATGCGCCGGAACCACTGCACGAGCTTCGGTGCGTCGCGCAGGAGGAAGAATGTCGCAATGAAGAAGAGCAGCAGTCCCAGCAGGAAGTGGCCGAGCCCCACGATGAACGGCACGGCGACTCCGGCGATCGTCTGACTCAGGTCGTTCGCGCCGGCGAAGCTCACGATGACCTCGTCGAGCTGTTCGAGACCGATCTGGTCCGCCGTTTCGGCGAGCGTGTTTTGCGCGTTTGTCACCAGGCTGGGGAGGGAGCGCTGAAGTTCCCTGACCTGGTCGATGGCGAGCGGAATGAGCAGCCGGCCGCCACCAAATATGGCAGCGAGGAGCGCGATGAACACGAGCGCGGCAGCCGCCGTTCGCGGCAGCCCGGCGCGGCGCTCGATCAGCGCGACCACCGGAAGAAGGACGTAGGCGACGATCGCCGCCCAGACGAATGGGCGAACAATGTCGCCCGCGCGGTACACGACGTACACGGCGACCAAGGCGAACAGGACGACGACGACACGCTTGGTCGTCGCACTCCAACGCGAACCCATCGGTGGCTCCGATTATCAGCCTGCCTTCTCCACCCGAACACGTCGGATCGGTGGCGGGTCTGAGTTCAAAAATGGTATCGGCTGCCCCAGAGCTCGGCCAGCCGGCGTCTTCAAATCTCGGTGGTCTCTCGACCTCTCCTCGGCTAGAATGGAAGGCACGGAGAGGTCCTCGGCGGCTCCCAGGTTTGCCCAGATTCCGTGGACGGGCGCCCGCGGCCGATTTTGTGATGTTTCACGTGTGACAAGGCGCGGTCGGTGACCGTCCTCGTGGTCACGAATCAGAAGGGAGGGGTCGGAAAGACGACGACGGCAATCAGCCTCGGTGCGGCGCTCGTACAGCGTGGACAGCACGTCCTTCTTGTTGACCTCGACCCGCAGGCGAACGCCACGAGCGGGCTCGGCGTCAGCAAGGAGCTGCCGAACGCTATTTACGGTGTCTTGCTCAAGAATCTGCCGCTCCGAGAGGCAGTCGCGACCACCGCGATGGATGGCTTGGATCTCGTGCCTTCGGGACCGGACATGTCCGCGGCGGAGGTCGAGCTCGTGCCACTCATGGCTCGCGAGTACCGGCTCCGGGAGGCGCTCCGCCACACCAACGGCTACGACACGGTCATTCTCGACTGCCCGCCTTCGCTCGGGCTCTTGACCGTGAACGCGCTCGCCGCCGGCGACGCGGTGCTCATTCCGGTCCAGTGCGAGTACTACGCCCTCGAGGGCCTCGCGCAGCTCCTCAACACCATCGAGGCGGTGCGCGGCCGGCTCAACGATCGCCTGGAGGTCCTCGCGATCGTCCTGACGATGGAAGATCGCCGTAATCGCCTGTCCGTCCAGGTGATCGAGGAAGTTCACCGGCACTTCCCGAAGCTCGTCGCGCGCGCGCGAATCCCAAGGACCGTCCGACTCGCCGAAGCGCCGAGCCACGGGCTGCCGATCGCCCTCTACGACCCCAGCTCCCCCGCCGCCCGCGCTTACGACGACCTCGCGGGCGAGCTCGCCGCGCGCCTCAAGTCGCGGGCGCCGATCGCGCTCGGCGGAGCGATCGCCTGATGGCGCGGACGGGGCTCGGCCGGGGGCTCGACGTCCTGCTCGGACAGCCACCGCACGTTGACGTGCCAGTCGGTCTGACGTCCGCGTCGACGGAGATCCCGCTCGAGAAGGTGGTCCCGAACCGCCGGCAACCGCGGACCACTTTCGATCCAGAGGGGCTCTCGGAGCTCGCCGCCTCGATCCGCCAGCACGGGGTGCTGCAACCAATTGTGGTTTCACGCGACGGTGACGGGTACGAGCTCATCGCCGGGCACCGCAGGGTGCTCGCGGCGCGCCTCGCCGGCCGGACGAGCATCCCGGCGGTGATCCGCGACGAGGCGGGCGATCGTCTCGAGCTGGCACTCGTCGAGAACCTCCAGCGGACCGATCTCAACGCGATCGAGGCCGCCCGCGGGTACAAGCTGCTCATGGAGACCTACGACCTCACGCAGGAGCAGCTCGCTGAACGTCTGGGCAAGTCGCGGTCGGCTATCGCGAATACCTTGCGAACGCTCTCCGCGCCGCAGCCGCTCCAAGACGCCGTGCTCGAGGGCCGTATCGGTGAGGGTCACCTGCGCGCGCTGCTGCCGTTACCGCTTTCGGATGCGCTCAACGCGCTCGCGACCGTGATCGCGAAGGGGCTCTCGGTGCGCGAGACCGAGGCGCTCACGCGCAAGATGGTCCATCCGACCCGTCGCGGTCGTGCGCGCGCGCGGGTTCGCGGAGGCGATCCCGACCTGGCGCACCTGAGCGCCGAGCTACGAGCCGCGCTTGGGACGAAGGTCGAGATCCTCCGCGGACGCCGCGGCGGACGGATCGCGATCCAGTTCTATTCGGACGATGATTTCGAGCGGCTCTATGGGCTGCTCACGAGGGCGGGGAAGTCATAGCCGTGGCAGTGAGAAAAGCGCCGCCCCGCGACGAAGACAAGCGCGGCGATTCGTACAGCGCGAAGGACATTCAGGTCCTGGAGGGCCTCGAGGCCGTTCGCCGTCGGCCCGGCATGTACATCGGGACGACCGACCTCCGGGGTCTGCATCACCTCGTGCGCGAGGTCATCGACAACTCGATCGACGAAGCGATGAACGGCACATGCGACCGCATCGACGTCTGGATCCACGAGAACAACGAGATCACGGTCGCGGACAACGGCCGCGGCATCCCGGTAGGCCCACACCCGACGCAGAAGGACGCCAAGGGCAAGCCGATGGACGCGCTGCAGGTCGTCATGACCATCCTCCATGCCGGCGGCAAGTTCGGCGGTGCGGGGTACAAGGTCTCGGGCGGGCTGCACGGGGTCGGCGTCTCGGTCGTGAACGCCCTCGCGTCGACCACCATCGTCGAAGTCCACCGCGATGGAAAGATCCACACCCAGTCGTACGAGCGCGGACGCCCGACCACGGCGGTCCGCACCATCACCAAGCCGGAGCTCCCGCTGCCGCCGGTCGTGCCGTGGCGCGAGCACGGAAGGCTCAGCGGAACGGTCACGCGGTTCGCGCCGGATGCGCAGATGTTCCCGGTCATCGAGTGGGACGCCGGCATCGTCACCCAGTGGCTGCGCGAGACCGCGTACCTCAACAAGGGCCTCTGGCTCACGCTGCACGACGAACGGAACGGCGACGAAGAGAACTACTACTTCGACGGCGGGGTCATCAGCTTCGTCCGCCACCTGAATCGGGCGCACCAGAACCTGCACCCGAAGCCCGTCTACGTGGAACGGCCTTACGAGAACGGCACCATCGTCGAGGTCGCGCTCCAGTACAACGACAGCTTCGCTGAGAAGGTCTACACGTTCGCGAACAACATCAACACGATCGACGGCGGCGCGCACCTCACGGGTTTCCGCACGGCGCTCACGCGCACGATCAACGCGTATGCGCGAAAGAGCAACCTGCTGAAGGAGTCCGATCCGAACCTGACCTCAGATGACATGCGCGAAGGTCTCACCGCTGTTATCAGCGTGAAGGTCCGCGAGCCGCAGTTCGAAGGTCAGACGAAGACGCGGCTCGGCAACGCCGAGATCGCGGGGCAGGTCGCGACCGCGGTGAACGACGCGCTCGGCGCATATCTCGAGGAGAACCCCCCGGACGCGAAGCGGATCGTCGAGAAGTGCCTCACCGCCTTCCGCGCACGTGAGGCCGCGCGCAAGGCGCGCGACGTGTTCCGCAAAGGCGCGCTCGACGGCTTCTCGCTTCCGGGCAAGCTGGCCGACTGTTCGGAGCGCGACCCGGAGAAGTGCGAGCTCTTCATCGTCGAAGGCCCGTCCGCCGGCGGGAGCGCGAAGGGCGGCCGCGACCGCCGGACGCAGGCGATCCTTCCTCTTCGGGGAAAGATCCTGAACGTCGAGAAGGCACGCGCCGACAAGATGCTCGGCAACGAGGAGATCAAGGCGCTCATCACCGCCCTCGGCACGGGGATCGGTGACTACTTCGACATCAAGAAGCTGCGCTACGGCCGCACCATCCTGCTGTGCGACGCGGACGTCGACGGGTCGCACATCCGCACGCTCCTTCTGACGCTGCTCTATCGGCACTTCCGGCCGCTTGTCGAGGACGGCCGCATCTACATCGGCCAGCCGCCGCTCTACCGCCTGCAGCTGGGCAAAGAGGTCCGCTGGGCCTATTCGGACCACGAGCGCGACAAGTCGATCAAGGAGCTCAAGAGCGCGGCGAAGACCAAGCGCGACGATCGGAGGAAGGCGGCCGGCGACAAGGCCGCGGCCGATGGCGACAAGGCGACCGCGCGTTCGCGGCGGCATGCCGCCGAGGAGGCTGAGGATCAGGCCGACGCCGCCCCGACGAACACCGACGAAGGCACCGACGACGGCAAGGGCGGTCGCGAGCCGGCGATCGCGCGATACAAGGGTCTCGGCGAGATGAACGCGGAGCAGCTCTGGGACACGACCCTGAATCCCGCGACCCGGACCTTGAAGCGGGTGACGCTGGAGGACGCCGAGGAGGCCGACCTGGTGTTCGACGAGCTCATGGGGAGCGAGGTCGAGGGTCGGAAGAAGTGGATCATGGCCAACGCGGACAAGGCTTCGCTCGACATCTAGTGGCAAGGCTTTCGGATCTCGGTGTGGATTTCCAGCACTGGTGCTTCGCGTGCGGCCAGCTGAATCCCGGCGGCATGCACCTCGATTTCGAGGTCGCGCGCGATCGGGCGGAGGCGAGCTACACGGCCGAGCGGCGTCACCAGGGTTATGACGGTCTCCTACACGGCGGCGTCGTGACCGCGCTGCTCGACGAGGCGATGGGCTGGGCCATCTTTCACCAGGGGATCTGGGGCGTCACCGCGCGCATCAACGTGAGCTTCCGTCTCGGGGTGCCCGTGGGCGAGGAGCTGCGTGTCGTCGGCGAGGTGACGCGCGACCGCGGGCGGCTCATCGAGACGCACGGCACGCTGACGCGCGCGGCCGACGGGACTGTGCTCGCGGAGGCGGAGGCGACGTTCCTGCGCATGCCCGAGACGCGCCGCCGGGAGCTCGAGCGCCGCTACTCGCGGACCGACGAAGCGTTCGCGCGGGTTCGGGCCGCGATCGAGGCCGAAGAGGCCGTGGAGCACGGACGCACGTGAGCGGAGAGTCCCGGTGATCGAAGAGCCCCGCAACGACCGCGTGATCGGTGTCGAGCTCGAGCAGGAGATGCGTCAGGCGTATCTCGACTACTCGATGAGCGTCATCGTCGCGCGCGCGCTGCCGGACGTGCGCGACGGCCTGAAGCCGGTTCAGCGCCGGATCCTCTACACGATGCACGAGATGGGCCTCCGGAACGATCGGCCCTTCCGGAAGTCCGCCGCGGTTGTCGGCGAGGTGATGGCGAAGTACCACCCGCACGGCGACGTCCCGATCTACGACGCGCTCGTGCGCCTCGCGCAGGATTTCGCGGCGCGCACGCCGCTCGTGCAGGGGCAGGGGAACTTCGGTTGCTTCTCCGGTGACACGAAGGTCGAGCTCTACAACGGCGAACAGCGGACGTTCACCGAGCTCGTCGAGATGGCCCACACCGGCCTCCGCGCGGAGATCTTCACGGTCGACGCACACCGCAACGTCCGCATCAAGCCGCTCCGCGCGCCACGGCTCGTCCGCCGTAACGACCCGGTCGTGAAGGTCACGCTCGAGTCGGGCGCGGAGATCGTCTGCACGCTCGACCACCGCTTCATGCTTCGCGACGGGACATACCGAGAGGCGCAGCAGCTCAAGCCGAAGGACCAGCTGATGCCATTCTCGCGGAGCGCGATCCCCGAGCGGCTGCATCGCACCGGCGCGTTCCCGATCCCGGCGAGCCTCACGCAGAAGGTGAGCAAGGTGGAGCCTGCAGGCCGCGCCGACGTGTACGACCTCACGGTCGACGTGACGCAGAACTTCGCGCTCGCGGCCGGCGTCTTCGCGCACAACTCGATCGACGACGATCCGCCCGCACACATGCGGTACACCGAGGCGCGCCTCGCGGCCATCGCCAACGAGATGCTCGCCGACATCGAAAAGGAAACGACCGACTGGGTGCCCAACTACGACAACCGGCACCAACAGCCGACGGTCCTTCCGGCGCGCCTCCCGAACCTCATCGTGAACGGCTCGGCCGGCATCGCCGTGGGTATGGCGACGAACATCCCGCCACACAATCTGCGCGAGATCGTCGCCGCGACGAAACGGCTCATCGACGATCCGGAGCTCACCACGGACGACCTCTGCGAGACGGTCGTCGGTCCCGACTTCCCGGGCGGTGGGGTCATCTACCGCTTCGACGAGCAGCGGAACGTCGAGACCGGCGCGGCGGAGCGCGTCGACGCGATCCGCCGCGCGTACGCGCAGGGCCGAGGACGGATCATCGCGCGCGCCAAGGCGCACAACGAGCAGCTGAAGGGGAACCGCGACGCGATCATCGTCACCGAGCTTCCGTACGCGGTGAACAAGGCTTCGCTGATCGAGAAGATCGCCGAGCTCGTCCAGGCGAAGCGTCTCGCCGGCATCTCGGACATCCGGGACGAGAGCGATCGCGAGGGCATGCGCATCGTCATCGAGGTGAAGCGCGACGACGATCCGACCCTGGTGCTGAACAACCTCTACAAGCACACCGCCATGCAGTCGGCGTTCAACTTCAACATGCTCGCGCTCGTCGACGCACGACCTCGGACCCTCTCGCTGAAGGAGATCCTCCAGCACCACATCGACCACCGCCGCGAGGTGATCCGTCGGCGGAGCGAGCACGATCTCACGAAGGCGAAGGAGCGCGCACACATCCTCGAGGGGCTCAAGATCGCGCACGACCACATTGACGAGATCATCAAGATGATCCGTGCGCACAAGGGTCAAGAAGTCGTCCTCGTCGGAAGGATGCGCGAGCAGTTCGGCCTCTCCGAGCCGCAGGCCAAGGCGATCCTCGAGATGCAGCTCCGGCGTCTGTCGGGTCTGGAGCGGCAGAAGCTCGACGACGAGTACCGCGACACGATCAAGCTCATCTCCGAACTCGAATCCATCCTCGCGAACCCACGGAAGGTCCTCTTCCTCATCAAGGCCGATCTCGACGAGCTGTCGGCGAAGTACGGCGACGATCGGCGGACCGAGGTCGTCGACGACACACCGCGCCAGCTCTCCGCCGAGGAGCTCGTCGCCGACGAGGACGTCGTCATCACCGTGTCGACCCGCAACTACGTGAAGCGGATCCCGCTGTCGACCTACCGGGCGCAGCACCGCGGCGGCAAGGGGATCATCGGCATGGCCACCCGCGAAGAGGACGACGTCGAGCACCTCGTCGTCGGCCGCAACCACGACCGACTCTACGTGTTCACCGACCGCGGCCGGGTCTTCGCGCTGAAGGCCTTCGAGCTGCCGGACGCGAGCCGCACCGCCAAGGGCACGCCGATGCAGAACATCCTCGAGGCGATGCAGGCGGGCGAGCGCGTCTCCGCGCTCGTCGCGCTCCGCGACACGACCTCGGCCGAGCATCTGGTGATGGCCACCCGCAAGGGGTTCCTGAAGAAGACGCCGCTCGCCGAGTACGCGAACGTCCGTCGCGCCGGCCTCATCGCGATCGCGCTCCGCAAGGGCGACGAGCTCGCCTGGGTGGCCCCCTGTGGGTCACAGGACCGGATCGTCCTCGCGACGCGCAAGGGGAAGGCCATCACCTTCAAGGCGACGGACGCCCGTCCGATGGGCCGGCAGACCCAGGGCGTCACCGGCATCCGTCTCGCGAAGGGCGACGAGGTCGTCGGCATGGGCATCGCCCGCCCACGCATGCAGGTCCTCTCGGTCACCGAGAACGGGTTCGGCAAGCGCACCGCGATCGAGGAGTTCCCGACGCAGGGCCGTGGCGGCCAGGGCGTGATCCTCGCGGCGCTCGGGGCGAAGACCGGGAACGTCGCGGCCATGCAGATGGTCGAAGAGTCGACCCAGGAGATCCTGCTCATCAGCTCGACCGGCGTGGTGATCCGCACGCCGCTGGAGCAGGTCCGCGTCCTCGGTCGCGCGACCATGGGTGTCAAAGTGATGGCCGTTGGCGATGCGAAGATCGCTTCGATCGCGACGTTCACCACCACACGGCCCGCCCAGACCGAGCTCGATCTTCGCCGCTAGCAGCCAGAAAAGAGGGCGGACGGTGTCCGTCCGGCGTACGTTTGACACTCCCCAGTACCAATTTCCCGCGAAAACCCGTTGTCTTGGGCGCTCCCGGCCGCATATGGTTCGGGCAAAGACACGAACGAGCGACGAGCGGCTCTGCCGCCATGCGCTCAGGGAGGGCTCGGGCTGATCACGCTGGACGACGTCAGCAAGCGCTTTCCGAACGGGACCGAGGCGCTCCGCGATGTCGATCTCGAGATCGCGTCCGGGGACTTCTGTTTCCTGGTGGGTTCGTCGGGGGCCGGAAAGTCGACGATCATCCGCCTTCTCATCCGCGAGGAGCTGCCCACGACCGGACGCGTCTTCGTCGACGGGCAGGACATCGTCGCGATGCGCCACGGTCAGATCCCGCAGCTGCGCCGTCGCGTCGGTGTCGTCTTTCAAGACTTCAAGCTGCTCCCGCGGAAGACCGTCGCCGAGAACATCTCGTTCGCGCTCCTCGTGACCGGACGCTCGGAGGAAGAAGCGAGCGAGGAGACGGAGCGCGCGCTCTCCCTCGTCGGCCTTTCACAGCGACGCGATCACTTCCCGGATCAGCTCTCCGGTGGCGAGCAGCAACGCACCGCCATCGCGCGAGCTCTCGTGAATCGGCCGTCGATCCTCATCGCCGATGAGCCGACCGGGAACCTCGACCCGGTCACGAGCTGGGAGATCATCAAGCTCCTGCTGCGGGTCAACGAGCTCGGAACCACGATGGTCATGGCCACGCACAACGCCGAGATCGTGAACGCGCTGCGCCGTCGGGTGATCCACCTCGATCACGGCACGGTCGTTCGCGACGAGCGCGAAGGCCTGTACGCCGCATGAGGCGGACGGCCTACGTGTTCAACGCCGCGTGGCAGGGGTTCTGGCGCAACCCGGTGATGAGCCTCGCGTCGACCTTCACCGTCGGGCTCATGCTCCTGCTCTTCGCCTTCATGCTGACGACGGACCGGGGCCTGCAGGCGGCCGCGGGCATCCTCGAGTCCAAGGTCGAGCTGGCGCTCTTCCTCGACGACGACGCGAGGGTCTCCGACATCCTCGATCTCCGCGCGCGGATCGAGGCCGACCCTGCCGTCGACCGTGTCGACTACGTCACGAAGGAACAGGCGATGAAACGGCTCGTCGACATCGCCGCGAGTCGTAAGGACATCCAGCTCGTCGACGTCGGGACGAACCCCCTGCCGGCATCGCTCGAGATCAAGCTCGCGCGCGCGCAGGACGCCGCCCGGGTGGGGGCGATCCTCCGGTCGGAGATCGGCAAAGGCGTCGTCTACGAAGTCGTCGACAACCCGCCGCTCGTCGACAAGCTGCTCACGGTGACGCGGGTGCTCTCGATCGGAGGCGTCGCGGTGCTCGCGATGATGCTGATCGTCACGCTCTTCGTGATCGTGAACACGATCCGGATCGCGGTGCACGCCCGTCGGGACGAGATCGAGATCATGAAGCTCGTCGGGGCGACGGACTGGTTCGTCCGGTGGCCCTTCGTGCTCGAGGGCATGCTGGTCGGGATGCTCGGGGCGGTCGCCGCGCTCGCCGTCGTGCTGACGGCGGCTGGTCCAATCACCAGCTCGCTCGTCGGCTTCCTCGAAATCGTCCCCCTCTCGTTCGGGTCGGCGTTCCTCTGGCAGCTCGCCGCGAGCGTCTTCGGGCTCGCCCTCCTGGTGGGCGGCGGCGGGGCGATGCTCTCGGTGCGGAACCACCTCGCCAAGTGACCCAAGGATCTTCTTGACCGTGGTCGCTCGCCGATGCGAGGATTCGCCTCGAATGGGAACTCCCCGGAGCCTTCGGGGAGGTGGGGCATGGAGGAAGCGCTTCGCGAGCGCGACGATGGTCGCGTTCGTGGTCGCGGCGTTCCTCGGCGGCCTTGCCCAGCCGGTCGCGGCGGATGACCCGCTCGGTGACGCCCTCAAGAAGAAGCAGGAGCTCGAGCGCGCCGTCCAGAACGCGCGCGCGAACACCGAGCGCTACCAGGCGGCCGCGAGCCAGTTCCAGGCGGTGGTCAACGATACGAACGTCAAGATCGCGGACCTCGCGGAAAAGGCCGACGCGGCGCAATCCGAGGCCGACCAGCTCTACTACCAGATCCAGATCGCCGAGGAGCAGCTCGCGCTCGTCTCGTTCCAGCTGAACGAGACCCGGGCGCTCGCGGACTCGCTGAACGCCCAGGCGAACGAGGAGTCGAAGCAGCTCGTCACGCGAGAGGACCTCTACGCCAAGCACCTCCGAACGACGTATCGCCAGGCGCTGGTGAGCCCGCTCGAGATGCTCCTGTCGTCGGCTTCGCTCACCGAGTTCGCGAATCGCCTCCAGGCGATGATCTTCATCAACCGGCAGGACGTGCAGCTCGCGAACGACATCCGTGCGCTCCGAGTGGATACGCAGCTAAAGCTGGACGACGCCTCCACCAAGGAGAAAGAGATCCTGGGTCTGCAGGACCAGGTCACGAACACGCGCAAGGTCCTCACGGTCCAGAAGGATCGCTACGACAAGCTCGTGGCCGAGGCGAACACAGCGATGGACGCACAGGATCAGGTCCGCGGGGACGCCGCCACGAAGCGCAACGTCGCGGTCGGCCAGGTCGTCTCCTCGAAGGGCCAGACCGCGAACCTCCAGGCGCAGCTCGACCGAGCCGAGGCCATGTACGAGTTTCTCGCCGCGCAGGCCGCCGGGAACTGCGGATGTGGCACGTACCTCGGCGCGAAACTCGCCATCTGGCCGGTGACCGGTCCGATCACGTCGCCGTTCGGCCCGCGCTGGGGCGGCTTCCACAACGGCATCGACATCGCGGCGCCGATGTTCACACCGATCCGTGCCGCGGCCGCGGGCGTCGTGGTGACGGTCGGCAAACCGTACTTCGCGTACGGGGACACCGCGGAGATCGTCATCGTCGCGCACGGCTTCAACCTCTCGACGCTCTATGCGCACCTCGACGATCGGCGTCTGCCGCCGGTCCAGGTCGGCCAGCGCGTTTCGGCGGGGCAGACGATCGGGTACGTCGGCATGACCGGGTTCACCACCGGGCCGCACCTGCACTTCATGACCATCGCGAACGGGCGCGCGGTCAACCCGATGACCTACCTGCCCTGACCAAGCATCTCGTCGCGTCGGCCTAGCCTCCGCGCCTCGACACGGGCTCAGAGCTGCTGGGCGTTCCACTCGCCGGAGTGAATCCGGCTCGGTCACGTTCTTCCGCCAAGCATCTCGTCGCGTCGGCCTAGCCTCCGCGCCTCGACACGGGCTCAGGGCTGTTGGCCGGTCGCCTCGCCTGTCGACGAATATTCGGGCGGTTTTGGAATGCGACCCCACTTACGTTGACGGAGGCGGACTCCCGTGTGAGCATCAATTCCGAAGGAAAGGAGGTGATGTGGAGTGGGCGATGCCAGTGGGAATCCAAAGACCCCTGAGAGCTCACTTCAGCCTTCGGAATGCATCCAACTGAGGTGATCGCGAACTAGCGCCTCGGGTCTTTGGTGACCCCGGCAAATCTGCGAAAGCAGGGCGGAGCGGCGGCAGCGATGCCGCCGCTCTTGCTTTTCCGCCTAGTCTCGATTGCCATGCCCGCCCGCAGGACGCGACCGCCGGCCGACGCCGATGCGCCAACGGAAAGGCGCGAGGTCCAGCTCGCCGACAACCGCCGCGCCCGATTCGACTATCAGATCGAGGACCGCATGGAGGCGGGCATCGCCCTTCGCGGCACGGAGATCAAATCACTGAGGGCCGGGCGCGCGAACCTTCGCGACGGCTACGCCCGGGTCGAGAACGGCGAGGTCTATCTCCGGAACGTCCACATCGCGCCGTGGCCGAATTCGCCCTATGACAACCACGACCCGCTCCGGCCGCGAAAGCTGCTGCTCCACAAGGACGAGATCGCGCGGCTCGTCGGCACCGTCGCCCAGAAGGGCTACACCCTCGTGCCGCTGCGGATGTACGTGAAGAGCGGGCGCGCGAAGGTGGAGCTCGGCGTCGCGCGCGGACGCAAGCGCTACGACAAGCGTCAGGTCATCAAGGAGCGCGAGGCCACGCGCGAGATGGACATGGCTATCCGACGGAGGGTCGGTCGAGGCTAATCGCGACGCTGAAAGGCGCGGACCGCCACGAGCAGCATGACCGCTCCGAACGCGAGCACGATCGCCGCCTCGACCGGGATCGCGAGCGTCTGGTCGAAGATGCTGATCGCGAACCGCTCGACCGGGAACCCGGATGAGCCGAGCAGCACCCGGCGGATCGGATCGATCCCGTACGACGCCGGGTTGAGCCGCGTGAGGACGGTCATCCAGCCGGGAAGGCCGACGAGCGGGAAGAGGGCTCCAGAGAGAAAGAACATCGGCATCATCAGGAAGTTCATCACGACTTGGAATCCCTGCATCGAGCGCATGAACGACGCGAGCGCGACGCCCATCGCCGACAGGCCGAACGCGAGCACGAACGTCAGGACGACGACCTCGGCGATCACCAGCGGGGCGAGCGTCACGCCGACGAACGGCGCCAGTACCAGCAGGATGAGCCCCTGGATCATCGCCTGGGTGGCCCCGCCCAGGGTCTTGCCGACCGCGATCGCGGCTCGGTCGATCGGCGCGACGAGGAGCTCGCGCATGAAGCCAAACTCGCGGTCCCACACGATCGACATGGCGCCGAAGATGGCGGTGAAGAGCACCGACATGCTGATCACGCCCGGGTAGATGAACTGCGTGTAGCTGACGCCGGCGCCGCCCGGTGCGCTCGCCCCGAACCCGCCGCCGAGCGAGGACGCGAGACCGGTCCCGAAGATGACGAGGTAGAGCAGAGGCTGGGCGAGAGAAGCGCCGACGCGCGCGCGGTCTCGCCAGTAGCGGATGAGGTCGCGCCACCAGACGATGTAGACCGCGCCGAGGAAGCCACCGCCCAGGCCGCTGAGCGGCGTGGCCACCGTCGTCGTGCGTTGTGCCGCTGTCGTCATCGCCGACCTCCCCGCCACATGCGGCCCATGTTCCGCATCATGTCCTTTTCGCTCGCGCCCTCGGTCCGGATCGCGTGACCGGTGAGCTTCAGGAACACGTCGTCGAGGCTCGGGCGCGAGAGCGAGACGGTGCTGATCGGCATCGAAAGCTCGCGCACGAGGCGCGGCAGGAACGACGCGCCGTCCGCAACCTCGATCCGGAGCGTGCCGTTCGCCGCGAGAGGCGCGATGTCGAAGCGCTCCTTGATCTCGCGCGCGGCGGCGGGAACGTCGGCCACCGCGAGCGTGATGACGTCGCCGCCGATGCGGCCCTTGAGCTCCGTGGGCGATCCGAGCGCGGCGATCGTGCCGCGGTCGATGATCGCGATGCGGTCGCAGAACTCCGCCTCGTCCATGTAGTGGGTGGTCATGAAGAGCGTCACGCCCTCACGCTTGCGGAGCGAGTTCAGGTAATCCCAGATGTGCTTCCGCGTCTGGGGGTCGAGCCCGAGCGTCGGCTCGTCCAGGAACAGGATCTGCGGATGATGGAGGACGCCGCGCGCGATCTCGAGGCGCCGCTTCATGCCGCCGGAGAACGTCTTCACCAGGGAGTTCGCGCGGTCCGCGAGCTCGACGACGGCGAGGAGCTCGTCGATGCGCTCGCGGCGCAGCGGCCCCGGCACGCCGTAGATACGACCGTGCAGCTCGAGGTTCTCACGAGCGGTGAGCTGGTCGTCGAGCGAAGGGTCCTGGAACACCAGACCGATGCGTCGGCGTACCTCGGCCGGGTCGTGCGAAACATCGACCCCGGCGACGCGGGCGTCGCCCGCGGTCGGCCGCAGGAGCGTGCAGAGGATGCTGATCGTGGTCGTCTTGCCCGCGCCGTTGGGGCCGAGGAACCCGAAGACCTCGCCTTGCTCGACCGTCAGGTCGATCCCGCGGACCGCCTCGAGCTCTCCGTACTTCTTGACGAGGCCCTTGACCTCGATGACGGCGCTCATCTACTTGCCGTACGCCGCCACGGGCTCGGACTCGCGACGCTGGATCTGCTCGCGCCCGCGAAGGGGCACTTCCTGCAGGAAGAGCGAGATGACCGCGGCGACGGCGGACACGACCGCGGCGTAGACGAACACGTCATGCGTCGCCGAAGCAAGTGCGGAGCGGATCGCGACGAGCAGCTGCGGTGGGATGCGTGCGATGGAGGACGGGTCGAAGATCGCCTGCGCGTTCCCGCTCGCCGCCGCGATGCTCGCGAACTGTGGTGGGACGACCTCCGCGATCTTCTGCGGCAGCTCGTGCGAGAGCACGGCGCCGAGGATGGCGACCCCGACCGTGCTGCCGATGTTGCGCCAGAACTGGATTTGGCTCGACACCACGCCGAGATAGCGCGTGTCCACGGCGCTCTGCGTCGCGTTGAGATAGAGCGGCATACCGATCCCCACACCGAGCCCCACGAGGACGAGGTCGCGGACGACCTCGATCTCGGGCGTCCCGACACCCACCTGCGCGAGAAGCAACAGACCACCGGTCATGATGACCAGGCCGACCGTTCCGAGGTAGCGGTACCGCTTGATGCGGACCATCAGCTGACCGGTGATGACGCTCGCGGTGATGAGACCGACCATGAGCGGCGTGATGAGCAGACCCGAGTTCGTCGCGGGGATCCCGAGCACGCCCTGATAGATCAGGCTCACGTAGAGGATCGCGCCGAACATCGAGAAGCCCAGGAGGAAACCGATGATGGTCGACACCGCGAACGTCGGGTTCTTCCAGAGATCGAAGGGGACGACCGGATGCGGCGTGCGGCGTTCGAGGACGAAGAAGACGACCGCCATCACCGCGGCGACAGCGAGCAGCGAGAGGACCTCGAACGAGGTGAACTCGTGGTCGCGGGTGATCGAGAGCGCGACGAGGAGTGGCACGAGGGTCGCGGCGAGCGCGAACGCACCGGCGAAGTCGATATCCCGCCACGAAGCCTTGTGGACGACCATCGGCAGAGTGATGACGCAGACGGCCACGGCGAGGACGCCGACCGGCACGTTGACGTAGAAGACCCACCGCCAGCTGAGGTTGTCAGTGAGGTAGCCGCCGACGGTCGGACCGACGACCGAGGCGAGACCGAAGATGCCACCGAATACCCCCTGGAGCTTGGCGCGCTGGGCTGGGGCATAGAGGTCGCCGATCGTGGCGAAGACGCTCGCGAAGAGCACTCCGCCGAAGACTCCTTGCAGCCCGCGGAAGGCGACGAGCTCGAGCATGTTCTGCGCCTGGCCGCAGAGCGCGGACGCGAGAACGAAGCCGATCATGCCGCCGAGGAGGAACGGCTTCCGCCCGAAGAGGTCACCCAGCTTGCCGGCGATCGGGGTGAGCGTCGTGGACGTGACGAGGTATGAGGTGGCGACCCACGCGTAGTAATCGAGCCCGTTGAGCTCGGCGACGATGCGCGGGAGGGCGGTGCCGACGATGGTCTGGTCGAGCGCGGCGAGGAAGAGTGCGAGCCCGACCCCGACCGTCGCCAGGATCCGAGCGTTGCGGGTCATCTCACCGGACATTGGTCTGCTCCTTGGTCATTGCTTCGAGCGCGTCCTGCACGTCGGAGAGCGCGGCGCGAAGGCGAGCGCGCTTTTCGGCGGGGAGGCTCGCGAGCACTCGCGCGACACGCACCTTCATGTGGTCGCGATAGCGATCGAGCTCCTTCCGGCCGCGTCCAGTCAGCTCGACGAGGACGACGCGCCGGTCATGCGGATCCTCGAGTCGCCGCACGAAGCCATCGCGGGTGAGGGAATCGACCTGCTCCGTGAGCGCCGGCGCCGTCATCGCGCACCGTTGCGCGAGATCGCCGCTCCGCATGGCGTGTTCGCGGAGCTGCCACATCACCCCGGCCCGGTTCACCGACATCGTGCTCTGCTCGCCGCCGAGCATCGACGTCTTGAGGAGGCGCGGGACCGTCGTCAGTAGCAGCCCCGCCAGCTCGAGCTCGTCGCTCCGGGACGGGCTGGAAGGCTCTCGCAGGGTCGTCGTCATCGAAGTTCGCTCTCCAAACAATTCGGAGACCGAAATATACGGAAACCGCAGCATCGGCGCAAGTCGGAAAGAGTGCGTCGTTCGTGACAGAACGCGCGAACGGATCTAGCCGGCCCCGGACTCCACGAACGGCTGTTCGATGTCCGCTGAGAAAAACTTCGTCCGCCCGCACGTCGGGCACCGCGCGGGCGCCTCGGCGCCATGAGTCACGGTCCCGCACGCCTCACAACGAAAGTGTCTCTGTCCGCCCTTCGCGGGAATGACGCTCGGTGATTCAGCCAACAGCTGACGGATCTCCCCGAGCTCGCTCGCGATCCGGAGGGGATCGATGCCCGAGCCCGTCTGGTCCGCCTCGACGAGACGGTTCATGAGCGCATCGAGACGCTCGAGACCTTCTTTCACGATTCGATCTCCCGGGGGAGAGGATAGTGCCGGGCGGACAAGTAACGCCCGCAAGCGCCGAGCCCGCGTTCAGAGCGACGCCTCTCGGCACGCGATGGTGTCGTGCACCGCGCGTGCCTTCGAGGCACCCGTCTTTTGGATCAGGCGGCTTTTTGTGAGGCGGCGCTCCGCGCCGTCGCTGCTCGTGAGCCCGCGACGTATGCGAGCCAGCTGATCACGACGACCGCCGCGTACACGCCGGCGCCAAGCGCCGGAATGCCGAGCACGCGATCAAGCGACCATGCACCAGGCTCGGCGACGCCGTTGATCGCCGCGATCGCCAGGAGGACGAGCGTGAACTCGATGCCGCCCTTGCCGATCCAGAAGCCCTTCGGCCAGTGGACCCTCGCAAGCGCGGTCGCCATCTGAAGCGTGACCAGGCCCGCGGTGATCGGCACGAGGAACCCTGCCGCGAGGGCGATCCCGCCAACGAACTCGGTGAGTGCGGTCACAAGACCCCAGAACCTGGCCGGGCGCATGCCCATGCGCGCCATTCCCTCCGTCCAACCGCGCAGCCCGGGGCCGCCCCAAACGCCGAACAACTTTTGCGCACCATGCCCGGCGATCACGAGACCGACGACGGTGCGTGCGAGAGCGAGTGCGAGATCGGTGGAGATGACGGGTGTAGTGAAGGTCATCGAACGATCCCTCCTTCTTCGTCTTTTCGTCCGGGCAACGTGGACCCCAACCGCGATATTCCCCGTCCGAGCGCTCGCTTTGCCGGCCGCACTATGTGCGGATGCAGGTGCGCATCGATCACGTCGTCATCCACGTTTCCGACTTCACACGTTCGAACGGCTTCTACCGAGCAGTTCTCGGCGCCGAGATCGTGGACATCGATGGCCGCGTCGCGTACCGGATCGGCGACCAGCAGCTCAACGTTCACGGCCCGGGGGTGCGGCCAGCGATGCTCGCGCGCATCCCGGTCGCTCCCGGGAACAGCGATCTCTGCTTTGAGTGGCGCGGTCCCATCAGCGAAGCCGTGGCCCACCTCACGCGCCACGGCGTCGAGATCGAAGCGGGACCGATCATCCGCGGCGGCGCGAAGGGCGCGGGTACGAGCGTGTACTTCCGCGACCCGGACGGCAGCCTCCTCGAGTTCATCTCATACGTCTGAACCAAATCGCAGGTGTTGTCGCGCGTATGAGATCGCGGCCGACCGGAGCGATGCCCGCACGGCGGGGACCTCCCTGCCGTGCGCGCACGCGCGACTGTGGAGATGGGGGAGGGTCGAACTCCCCGTCCAAGGCCTGTTCGCGGATCGCGTCTACGAGCGTAGTCGGCGATTTTTTGTCTCGCGGTACGAGGCGCGCGCCGACGGGCTCCCCGTACTCGCCAGGTCGGTTTACTTGAGCCCGCCTACCGACCGATCGGCGGGCCGCAGCTCCGCTTATATCGCCCTTCCCGGCCCGCGGAGCGGAGACCGGGAGGACGTCTCACTGACTAGGCAGCGAGAGCGTAAGAAGTGTTGGCAGTTGTCTGCCTGCCGTTCGAGGGGGAACGGCGTTCCTCGGCTCGCGGCGGTCCGTCCGCCTGCCCTGTCGAAACCACGCATCCCCGTGGCCTTTTCAGGCACCATCAATTGTAGATGAGGGTGGTCGTCTCGACGGGCCGGTTCGCGATGTGGGGAACGCTCGCGGTGATCCTGTCGGCGCCCGCCTGCTCGGCCCCGAAGGCCGCCCCCTCCGAGGCTCCGCCGACGATCGCCAGCCCGGCGCGCGCCTCGGCGGCGACCTCGTCGGAGGCGCCGAGCCCGTCGACGGCCGGATCGCAGACGCCGGCGGCGACCACAGCGGCGGCGATCCGCTACGTGGCGATCGGCGCGTCGGACTCCGTCGGCGTCGGCGCGAGTGATCCCGTGCGGGGATCCTGGCCGTCCCGCGTCGCCGCGCTTCTGCCCGCCGGCGCTGTCTACATGAACGTCGGCGTGGCCGGGTCGCTCGCGCTGCAGGCCGAGCGCGAGCAGCTTCCCGGCGCGATCGCGCAGCACCCGACGCTCGTGACCGTCTGGCTCGCCGTGAACGACCTGAACGCGACGATCGAGCCCGCCGCCTACGCCGGGGCTCTCGGCGCGATCGTCGACGGCCTCGCGCGGGGGACGACCGCGACGATCTTCGTGGGCAACGTGCCGGATCTTCGCCCGGTCCCGGCATACGCCGGCACCGACAAGGCACGGCTCCTCGGCGCCATCACCGCGTACAACGACGCGATCGCGGGTATCGCGGCGCAACATCCGACCCGGGTCGTGGTCGTCGATCTCTTCACCGGAAGCGCCGCGCTCGTCTCGTCCGCGACCGTTTCCAGTGACGGGTTCCATCCGTCCGACGTGGGCTACTCGCTCATCGCCGACCGGTTCGCCACCGCGATGCGCGCGAGGGGCGTCCCCCTCCGCGGCTAATCCGCCGGCGTTTGCGCGGGGGCGGCGGGCAGGCTGACGCGCGCCTCGCCGGCGATACGCACGGCGCCGGCCATGATCCACGCACCGAAAGTCATGAACAGCACGCCGGTCAGCAGGACCGCGCGCGCGTCGATGACCCCGAGGAGCGCCGATGCAACGAACGGCGCGACGGTCCCGCGGACGCCCATGAGAAGGGACTGCGCCGCCGCGTATTCGCCGATGCGCTCGCGCGGGGCCAGCTGGACGATGTTCGTGAAGAAGGTGAGCTCACCACCAGCGTTCACGATGCCCGCGATCATCGCGACCGGGAGGAGCGCCCAGACGTCCGGCGCGGCGATGTAGCCGATCGGCACGAGCAGCGTGAGAACCGTGTTGACGAGCGTGAGGCGGATCGACGACCCGCGGTCGATCACTCTCCCCCAGACCGCGTACGCCACGATCATCGTCGCTGACGTGACGACCGCCAGCGCGCCGATGAACGAATTCGACGCCTTGAAGTGGTCGACGAGGAGGATCGGGATGATGGCCGCGTTCATGAGGTTCCCGATCCCGAAGACCATGGCCGCTACGAGCATGCGGCGGTAGCGGCGGTCGGCCCAGACGTCGCGAGCGACGACGTCGATCGGCCGGCGCGCGGGAGTCGTGACCGCGTCGTACCGCATGCCGAAGACGGCGACCGCACCGACGAGGGCGACCAGAGCCGCAGCGGCGAAGACGAACGCCGCGGGGATGACGTCGATGAACGCGCCTCCGATCGCCGCTCCGGCGATGCCCGCGATCGACGCGCCAATGCGGACGTTGGCCATGGCTTTCGCGCGCTCGCGATCGGGATAGATCCCCTGCATCAGCCACGTGTACGCGCCGATGTTGGCGACGGCGATGACAAACGAGACGACCGTCGTCGCCGCGAACATGAGGGGCGTCGCCGCGACGAGGACCCCGACGAGGAAGACGACGCGCGCGGTCGTCGCCGTGGCCGCGACGACCCTGACCGGCGGCAGACCCGCGAACAGGTAGGTGAAGAGCGGGGAGAGCAGATGGCCGATGAACGGCGCCGCGATGACGAGCGCGACGTCGGCGGCGCTCCCGCCCATCCGCCGCACGACGACGGGCATGAACGTGACGACGATCGAGATGTACACGCCGGTGCAAAGGGCGCTTCCCGCGTCGATTCGGAAGTTGCGGCGCACGCGTGCGGGTGCCCAGTTGCCTTCCATACGAGAGACTGAACGCTACCGCGCTCGGAAGGGCGCGCGAAGTGTCTATTCGGGGGATTTACGGGCGGTCGCGGTCTCCGAAGCCCGGCCGCGGACGGAAGCCGCCCGGTCGCGGCCCGAACGTGCGGCGAGGCCCGTAACGGCCGGGTCCCCCGGGGCCGCTCCGGATCCCGCCACCGCCGGGGTGCGGCCGGAACGTCGCGGGCCCGCGCGCCCCCGGCGCGGTCGAGCTGATCACGACGCGGCGGTTGGGGTCGATCCCGACCGATTCGGTCTTCACGCCCGGCGTGTCCTGGACGGCGAGATGAACGATCCGCCGCTCGTACGCGAGCATCGGCTCGAGCGTCACGGCCTGGCCGCTCGCGCGCACACGCGACGCGACACGGCGCGCGATCTCCTTCCGCTGCTCCTCGCGCCGACGGCGGTAGCCCTCGATGTCGAGCGGCACATGCACCGTGCGGCCGACCTGCCGCGAGGTGATCGCCGACGTGATCTGCTGCAGCGCGACAAGGTTCTCGCCGCCGCGACCGATGAGCGCCCCGAGATCGGGTCCGAGGACCTCGATCCCCTCGTGCCTCGGCCGGTCGTCGAGACTGACCTCCGCCTCGACGCCCATGAGCGCGAGCAGATCACGGAGCACACCGGCGCCCGCCGCGAGCTCTTCCGCGAGCACAGGACTCGCCTCTTCGGCCTCGGATTCGTCCGCACGCTCGCGAAGCGCATCCGGCCGGCGCGGGACCTCGGCCTCGTCGATGACCGGTTGCGGCTCCGCGGGTGATTCGTCTTCCTGGAACGTCAGCAGCACGCGCGCGTCCTCGCCGCCGATGCCGAGGACGTTCGCCGGCTTGCCCTTTTCAAGGACCTCGATGTCGACATCGGTGCGCTTGCGCCCGAGCGAGCGCAGTCCTCGCTCGATCGCCTCCTCCACCGACCGACCTGTGAACTCCTCCCCACGAAGCGGACTCATCGCTTCCTCCCCCTCCTGCGTCGCCTGCCGCCGCCATTATTGGACTCTCGGCGCTGCGCGCCGGGAGTGACCGCTTCCATATCGGCCTCCGCCTCCTTGACCGCCGCCTGCTCCCGACGCTGCATCTCGTGGTCCGCGGGGGTCGGAACGCCGGCGAGGAAGGGTAGCCAGCGCGGCAGCTGGCCCCAGCCCATGACGAAGTATTGCTGCACGATCTGGAACAGCGTCGTGGTGATGTAGTAGATGAACACACCTGCTGGGAAGCTGTTGAAGAAGACGATCGTGAGCAGCGGGAAGGTGTAGGTCATCGACTGCATCGTCCGTTGCGTCGGGTCGTCGGTCTTCGGTGGATTGCGCGGCATGGCCATGACCGACGCGACGAGCTGGAGGGCGCCCGAGAGCACCGGCAGGATGAAGTAGGGATCCGACTGCGAGAGGTCTCGACCCGCGGCCTGGATCCAGGGAAGCCAGTGCGCGGTCATGTCGATCTTCGAGTCCAGAGGTATGCCGACCTGAATGAACGGCAGATAGCGATGGACGATCTCCTGCAGCTCGGCGCCGTCGAACTTCGGCGCCTGCTGGAACGCGGAGTACATCGCGATGAGCACGGGAAGGAACACGAGCATCGGCAAGCAGCCGCCGGCGGGGTTTACGCCCCGCTCGCGGTAGAGCTTCATCTGCTCCTCGTTCAGCTTCGCGCGGTCGCTCCCGTATTTCTTCTTGATGTCGTTGAGTGCGGGGGCGAGCTCCTGCAATCCGCGCGACGAGCGGATCTGCCTGACATAGAGCGGATAGAGGGCGAGGCGGATGAGGACGGTCACGATGACGACCGCAAGCCCGAAGTCGTGCACGAAGTCGTACGCGATGATGAGCAGGGTGAGCAGCGGGTAGACGAGGACGTCGTTCCATATGTCGACCGGACTCATCGCGCATCACCGCTCGGGACCGGGTCATATCCGCCGCGACTCCACGGGTGGCACGAGAGCAGTCGCTTCGCCGCGAGCCAGCCGCCACGCATCACGCCAAAACGCTCCACCGCCTCCATGGCGTACTCCGAGCATGTCGGCGTGTAGCGGCACGCCGGCGGAAGCATCGGGCTGACCGCGGCCTTGTAGAAGCGCAGCACCGCCAGAACGGCCGATTTCATTGGTCTTTTTCGCGGCCCAGGGCCGAGAGCGCGGCGCGGGCGGCGGTGCGAAGGGCGGGGTACGGAGCTTCCGCGGCGGGAGCGCGCGCGACGACGACCAGGTCGTGCCCCGCCGCGCCGGTGAGCTGACCG
>WNGI01000262.1_pt1 | contig 36873 bp, 37 predicted proteins | sample 5400621 | NCBI WGS metagenome assembly WNGI01 (sample SAMN13153374, study PRJNA577476) | soil metagenome | isolation source: 20 cm soil or saprolite under Garry oak tree replicate 1 | place: USA:California | collected 2016-06-15
CACTGCGCTACTCTCAGTTTCCGACAAAAGCGGTCTTGTTGATTTCGCCAAGAGCCTGACCGGCCTCGGCTGGGATCTCATTTCCACGGGGGGCACGGCGAAGGCGCTGCGTGAGGCCGGCGTCAACGTGCGAGACGTCGGCGAGATCACCCACTTCCCGGAAATGCTGGACGGTCGGGTGAAGACGCTGCACCCGGCGATACACGGTGCCCTGCTGGCGCGACGCGATTCGCCCGACCACCTGAAGGCGCTGGCCGAACATCAGATCGCTCCGATTGACCTGGTCGCCGTCAATCTCTACCCGTTCGAGGAGACTGCCGCGCGCGCCGGGGCCAAGCCGGAAGAGATCATCGAGCAGATCGACATCGGTGGGCCTTCGATGCTGCGATCCGCCGCCAAGAACTTTGCGTCCGTCTTCGTGATAGTCGATCCCGCTGATTACGGACGCGTGCTCGCGGCGCTTGAGGCGAAGGACGACGACCTGGATCTCCGGCGCTTGCTCGCGGAGAAAGCTCTCCGCACTGGAGAAGAAGGGCGGGAAGGAGCTTTCGTTCAACAACCTTCTCGACCTGGAGGGCGCCCTCCTCGCCACCGATCCATTCGAGGGTGAAACAGCTTGTGCGATCGTCAAGCACACGACACCATGTGGGCTCGCCACCAGCACCAGTGCTCTCGATGCCTACAAGAAAGCGCTGGCCTGTGACCCGGTATCGGCGTTCGGCTCCGTCATCTCCTTCACGGTTCCCGTCGACGACGAGACGGCAGAGGCGGTGTCGAGCCTGTTCGTCGAATGTATCGTCGCGCCACAGTTCACAGCCGGCGCTCTCGAAATACTCGGCCGCAAGAAAAACCTTCGCGTGCTCGAGGGCCGCGCGCAGTGGCGCAAGCACGCCCTCGACTATAAGCGGGTACGGGGTGGGTTTCTCGCGCAGGAGCGGGCCGCGCGCGACGCCGGTGAAGAATGGCGCGTCGTGACCAAACGTCAGCCGACCGATGTGGAGCTCAAGGACTTGCAGTTCGCGTGGCGCGCCGTCGGAAGCGTGAAGTCCAATGCGATCGTTCTCGCGCGTGATGGCGCCACGATCGGGATCGGCGCCGGACAGATGTCACGGGTGGACGCGGCTTTTCTCTCGGTCTACAAGGCGCGTCTCACGGGCCACGATACCAAAGGCTCGGTGTTGGGCTCCGATGCGTATTTCCCGTTTCGGGACGGAGTCGAACAGGCGGCGGAAGCCGGAGTCTCTGCCATCGTTCAGCCAGGTGGCTCCATCCGCGACGAGGAAGTGATCAAGGCGGCGGATGAATACAACATCGCGATGGTGTTCACCGGTAAGCGGCAGTTCCGCCACTAGATGACGGCGACGCAAGGCACGCTGCAGGAGTTGGACTACAGGCCGTCGTATCGCGCCGCCGCGATCGTGTCCGCGCTCGTGTTCCTTCTTTATCTCATTACGCTCGCGCCTTCGACCGCGATGTGGGACACGAGCGAGTACATCGCCGCCGCCTACACGTTCGGACTTCCCCACCCGCCAGGAAATCCATTTTTCGTTCTTCTTGGACGCTTTTTCGCGATCCTTCCGATTGCGCCCAACGTCGCGATGCGGATCAACATTCTCGCCGCTCTCTGCAGTGCCGGCGCGGCGGCCATGTGGTTCCTGATCACGGAACGGGTTCTCGTTGGATGGTTACCGCGGCGTTGGCACAGAATAGTCGGCGGATCTCTCGCCGCGCTGATCGGAGCCACGGCGTTCACCGTCTGGGCGCAATCGGTCGTCAACGAAAAGGTCTACACCGTCTCGCTCCTGGGACTCGCCCTCGTGTCCTGGCTGATCGTTCGCTGGTGCGACGATCCCGACGGACCCAAAGCGGATCGCCTGCTCGTGATGATCGCCTATCTGAGTGGACTGGGGTATGCGAACCACATGGCCGGTTTTCTCGCCCTGCCGGCGGTCGCCGCGGCTGTTGCCATTCGACGGCCGGGTACGCTTTTCCGACGCCCGAGACTTCTGCTCGCAATTGCGGGCGCGCTTCTGCTCGGCATGACACCCTTCCTAACGCAACCGCTTCGCGCGGCGTACTTCCCCGCCATCAACGAGGGCGAGCCGACGGGATGCGCAACGCGAATCGGCGTCGGCTGCACGCTCAGCAAGGCAACCTACGATCGGTTTTTGTACAACTTCAATCGCGGTCAATATGGGAAGCCCGGGTTGACCGACAGGCAGGCGCCGTTCATCGCACAAGTCGAAATGTGGTGGCTGTATTTCCGCTGGCAGTGGCTGAGAGATCCGCTCGGCAACAATCCCGCGCTCCAAAACATGCTGGCGACGCTGTTCCTGCTTCTCGGCGGACTTGGCGGTTACGTCCATTGGAAACGCGACCGGAGATCGTTCTCATATTTCGGCCCGCTCATGTTCATGGTGACGCTCGCCCTCATCTATTACATGAACTTCAAGTACGGCTCGTCACAGGCCCCGGACCTGGGCGAATCAGTTCCGCGCGAAGTGCGTGATCGCGATTACTTCTATCTCTGGAGTTTTTCGGCGCTCAGCGTGTGGATCGCGCTCGGCCTCGTCTTCGTGTGGGAGACAGTCGCCGTCCTCCTCGGATCCGAGAAGGTCCAGTTGGGTGACGAAACGCTCGATCTCCCGCGCCCACGTAGCTGGCTCCTCGCCACTCCGGTGCTCGCGATTGCAATCGTACCGCTCTTCGCAAACTGGCAATCGGCGTCGCGCGCCGGCCAGACCGACACCGCGGATTTCGCCGCCGATCTGCTCAACTCGGTCGAGCCGTACGGAATCCTGGTCACTTCCGGCGACAACGACACGTTCCCGCTCTGGTACGCGCAAGAAGTAGAAGGCATCCGTCGTGACGTCATCATCGCCTGTCTCTCGCTGCTCAACACCGATTGGTACACGCGTCAGCTGCTGCGGCGCCCGGTTTACGAATACGATTCGCTGCGCGGGCCCGCCATTTATCGCGGCAAAGCTTGGAAGAGGCCGAGTGGGCCGCCGCTCAACCTGACGATGGAGCAGGCGGATGCGGTGCCATCGGTGATCGAGCTTTCGGCGCCGCAGACCTTCCGCAAGGAAGGGACTGACATCGTCGTCAACATCCAGCCACGCTCGTTCGGCGATTTCGCCGGCCTTGAAAGAGCCGATCTGTTCGTGTTGTACCTGATCCGCGATGCATTTCCCGAGCGGCCATTCAACTTCAGCCGCACAACCGGCGGATATCCCGAAGAGATGGGACTCGCGCCGTACACCGTCACCACGGGCCTCGCGCGGAAGCTCCTGGCCCACTTTCCCAAGGCAGGCAATGGCATCGTCGAAGTTCCGGGCGAGGGCTGGTTCGATGTCGAGACGACTCGCGTGCTCTGGGAAACCACGTTCAGGGCACCAAAGTCGATTGCGAATCGCGAGCTGTGGGTGGATCGCCCGTCAGCGGGTATTCCCTTCCTGTATCTCCGGACGGGACTGGTTCTGAGCTCGGCTCTGACGCGCCTGGGCCGGGCGGAAGATGCTGCTGGCATCCGCGCGCAGGTCGAGAAGATCGCGCGTGCGACGCAGCTCGATGACCTGTTGGCTCGCTCTACGCAGTAGGGTGCTCTGGGAGGATGCGCGGAAATCGCGCGTTGCCCATGCCCATAGCCATTCTTATCTTGCGCGTGGAGGGTTGGCAGAATGGCTATTGCACCAGTCTTGAAAACTGGCGCCCGCAAGGGCTTGGGGGTTCGAATCCCTCACCCTCCGTCACGTAATGTGCTATGCGCAGGCTGCGGCCGACCAAGCGCAGGATCAGAACAGACGAGGTCGTTGCAGAGGAGATCGGCGAACCACAATGACAAGAGGCCCGCGCTTGAGCGCGGGCCTCTTGCTTTCCGAAACGATAAAGCGATTGGGCTAGTGGAGCGTTATTGCGAGCCCTACTTGTCCAACATTCGCGTCTGTATTCGCATTCCGCATCGCGAAGCCACTCCAGTACGGCGTGAGGCTTGTATTGCGTCCCACCCGAACATCGTAGCCAACCCCGAAAAGCATTCCGAGGCCCGTCTCTGACGCGATATAGCCTGACCCGCCAGCGCTGACAGTGCCGACTCCGAGGCCGCCGGTCAGAAAAAAGCCGCCAGTGGTGGAGGGATAGAATCGAACGCGCGCGTCAAGAGTCCCGACCGTCAACGTTGCGCCCTGCTGTGATTTCGCCCAGGCATCACTTCCGACGCCGAGCAGGAATCTCGGGGTGATCGTGCCACCCAGCGATAGCCCGCCGCTTATTCCACCTTCGCGCGAGCCACCACAATTGTCGCAACCGAGCGAGCCGTAACCGAGCCCGCCGCTAATCCAGAATCCATCGCGTGTCTGCGCGTTCTGGGCGTGGGCGAAAGCCGCGCTAATGGCAAGCGATCCAACCACGGTTAAACATTGAACCAGCCTCTTTACACTCATAGAGCTCCTCGAGAATTGCCGCGCGAAGCGGCCTAACGGCGTCGCCAGTAGCGCCGGATGACGGGTTTGCACCAAAGGCAGATCAGATTCGCGGCCTGGTGAACGTCCCGCGGGTGAGTACCAGTGACTCAATGACTGGTTCGTCACGCAACAGCAACAACGATTGGGGTCGCCGTTCGGCGTTCATGGACAACAAAAAGCGCCACCCGGTGCAACCGGGTGGCGCCTTGTGTAAGCGGGAGATCCGCTACTGCCCCTGAACCCTCGGCGCCGGTCCGAGCCGAGCGAGTCTCGCCTTCATCGAGGCGAATCCTGCATCGTTGACCTGGAGGCTGTTCAGTTGGGACGCCGGCACTTGATTTAACATGCGCTGGATGTCGGCGATGCGATCGGTCGTGCCCGGGTGGTCCGCGAACCATGCCGCTGTGCTGCCCCCGCCCCCCGATGCCTGCTCCTCAGCCAGCAGTTTCTGGAAGAACGTCAGCATCCCCCGGGGGCTGATTCCAGCGCGCATCACGTTGTTGAAGCCGCCCTCATCAGCCTGTACCTCGTCGGTGCGGCTGAATTTCGCAAAGACGGCGGTACCACCGACATTGATGGCCGCCTGGGCGAGCCCGCTCTGACACACTCCCGTCAGTGCACAAAGAATCCCCACGCCGACATTTGCGCCCTGAGCTTGTTCCATCTGCTTTACCGAGTGGCGCCTGACGACGTGTTCCGTCTCGTGCCCTAGAACTCCGGCGAGCTCCGACATGTTGCTCGCGCGCTCGAGCACGCCACGATTCACATAAATGAATCCGCCGGGAAGAGCGAACGCGTTCACGACGTCGGAGTTCACGACTTGATACTGCCAGCTGAGATCGGCGCGCGCTGTCTGATGCGCGATCCGATTCCCGAGCGAATTGACGTAGTTCTGAATCTGTGCATCCTGAACCATCGGAAGCTGTGCGTTGACTTGCTGCGCTTCCTGCTGGCCCATTTGGACTTCCTGCTGGGTGGAGACGCCACACCCCGCGAGTAGCGCGATTGCGCCGATTGTGACCGTGATATTTCGCATCGAGTGAGCCCTCGAAAATTGTGTTCGCCGCAGCTCATTTCCCCGGCGCCAACCTCATGAAATGGCAGAAAGCAGACCAACCGGGGCGCGATGTCCCGAGTGAACAGGGCCCCGCGCATGGCCGCCTCGAGATTTCTCTCGCGCCGGCCGGAGCTCAAGCGATCTATCTGGGAACTACAACTGTCCGCTTCGCATTCGTGAAGACCGTAAACTGTGTCCCCGCTGGGATTACGGCAGAAAGCCCCTTCTTCGTTGCGCCGATTCCAAACGTGAGGATGCCAAGGGCAGCGGCCTGACCCTGACGCTTCTTCCCGACAGTTTTGGTCGTGCCACGTAGCGGGATATACGTCCCGTCGACAGCGCGTACGGAGGTGACCTGTAAGGTGACTGAGCCAGGATTCCCACCCGCGCTACGACGAGCGACGTGTGCTACCGTACCCTTCACCGGCGTTCCCGACGCGATCAGCACATGACCGAACTCCGAATAATCCGCCGGCAGGTGAAACGCCACCTCTTGTCCCTGGTTGACCGACGCACTGGAAAGGTCCTGATCGATCGCGACCGTAAGAGGAGTGCCGGCGGGTATGATCACGGGCATTTCCGTAGCCGAGTTGGCGGCTGCTCTGGCGCGCTCGCCTCCTCGGGTGGATTGGGCACTTAGTGGAACGACCGCGAACGCGGCGGCCATCAGCGCGATCAAGCGATACGAATACTTCATAACTACTCTCCTCACAAATTTGCGACCGCTGAAGCGCGGCCTGTACTGTTTGATAGTCAAGGACAATGCCACAAAAGCCTCTATCAGGGGGTTGCGTCGGGTAAGGTCCTGACGCAATGAACTGCCAGCTGAGTACCACGCTACTGACCTCTCGCACCCGTTCAGTTTCAGTGTCCGAGTTGTATCTCGGCCGGTAGACAGCGTCCTCCGCTGGCGCCCGTCCGCTCCCTCCATCACCTTGTAGTTCTCGTAACCGGAGCCCCGCCCGATGGCCGACTTCACGAAAGAATGGATCGAGCACCTCAAGACCCAGATCTCGGGTCGCATGAGTATCGTCGCGGACAAGCTGGATCCGCAGGCGTACGACGAGCTCGTGACCGACCTCGCGTGGTTTACCTTCCGGTTCGCGCGGGATCCGGACACCAAGATGAGGAAAGTCTTCCGCTGAAAACCCCGTTCCAGCGGCATTAGATTCGCCGTAGAGTGCACCTCGGCAACCGGTTCGGAGGCGCGAATGGCGAAGTGCGAAGTCTGCGGCAACGATTACGACAAGTCGTTCACCGTGACGATGAAGGGGAAAGCCCACATCTTCGACTCGTTCGAGTGCGCCATCCACGCCCTGGCGCCGAAGTGCTCGCATTGCGGCTGCAAGATCATCGGCCACGGCGTCGAGAATAACGGGACTTTCTATTGTTGCGCGAGCTGCGCCGAGATGTCGGGCGTCAAGGGACTCGAAGACCGCATCTAGATGCAGAAGCGAGGGGAATTAGCGTGAAGTGGAAGAATAGGAGTGATCCGCACGGCAAGATCGGCGACGAGCGCATCCGCACGAAATTCGCCTGGCTTCCCGTCGAAGCGGATGATGGATTCACTTACTGGCTCGCTCCAGTGGTAGTGCGCGAAAAGCTGCTGCCCAAGGTCACGCGCGGCGGCTTCGAGGACGACGAGCAGTCATGGCAGATCGTCGAGGCCAGGCCGGTTAACGGCAAGAAGAAAGTCCGCAAGAAATAGCGGCTCTGCGGCTTGCCACTCAGCATCGATCTCAACGCCGACTTGGGAGAGGGCTTTGGTCGCTCCCGCGCCGCGGAAGACGAGGCCCTGCTCGGTCTCGTATCCTCCGCCAACATCGCCTGTGGGTTCCACGCCGGCGATGCGATCACGATGCGGGACACAGTGAGGGCGGCAATGCTTAGGGGTGTCACGATCGGGGCGCATCCTTCTTATCCCGACATTCCGGGTTTCGGCAGACGCGAGCTTGGCCTTCCTCCGAAGGAAATATCGCGCCACGTGGCGTATCAGATCCGCGCGCTGCGCGACGTCTGCGGATCTGAAGAGGCCAAGCTCTCCTATGTAAAACCACATGGAGCGCTGTACAACCGGGCCGCTCGAGATCCTGGAGCCGCGACCGCGGTCGTCTCAGCGATACGCGCCGTTGAATCATCTCTCACCTTGCTGGGGCCAGCCGGCAGTGAACTGGCTCGCGCCGCCGAACGCGCCGGAATCGCTTTCGCGACTGAGGCATTCGTCGACAGAGCATACAAACCGGATGGGACATTGGTGCCCCGCGACGAGCCGGGAGCAGTGATTCATGATGTCAACGGCGCGGTACAGCGCGCAGTAATGCTCGTCAAAGGCCGTACAATCACTGCCGACGACGGTTCCGAGCTCCACATCAAGGCGCAATCACTCTGCGTTCACGGTGACAATGCCGATGCAGTCTCGATCCTGCGCGCGCTGAACGCACGGCTGAAGGAATCCGGCGTCACCATCGCGCCTTTCGCCGCTTGACCCACACACGGCTCCGCGCCCATCCGCTCGGCGATACAGCCGTCACCATCACGTTTGGAGCGGATCGCAGCGCCGAGCTCCTTCAGCGTGTTCACTCCGCGGCTCGGTCCCTCAAGGCCGTGAACATTCCGCAAGTCGAAGATATCGTTCCTGCGTATCTCGCACTGACGGTGTTCTACGATCCGCTGGGCACATCGTACGAGGAGATTTCAGAGAAACTTCTCGATGCGTGCGACCGCGCGACGCACTCGACGCTCAAGCCCGCTCCATCGCGCGAGCACAGAATTTTCGTGAAGTACGATGGTGTCGACCTCGAGACGGTCGCGGCTTCTACGGGGCTCTCGGTGGAAGAGGTTGTCACACGCCACTCGCGCGGGACCTACACAGTAGACTTGCTCGGATTCGTCCCCGGCTTTGCCTACCTGAGCGAGCTCGATACCGCGTTGCACTTGCCCCGGCGTGCCCAGCCGCGGCCCCGCGTGGCGGCCGGCAGCGTCGCTATCGCCGCCGCGCAGACCGCGGTCTATCCGCTCGATACGCCGGGCGGGTGGCACATCATCGGAAGAACGCAGACAGTGATGTTCGACCCGAGACGAGACGCCCCGGCGCTCCTCTCGCCAGGCGACACGGTCCGCTTCGAGCGCGTCGTATGATCACGATAACGCGGGCGCCACCGTACCTCACCGTACAGGACGGGGGGCGGCACCAATCGCGTTCCTTCGGGGTGCCACGGGGCGGCGCTATGGATTTGTTCGCGCTCCGCACGGTCAATGCTGTCGTTGGAAATTCCCTCGACGCCGCGGCACTCGAGTGGGCACTCGGAGGCGGCGCAGTCCGTTTTGATCGCGATTGTTTTTTTGCGATCGGCGGCGGAACTGCGCGCGCGACGGTCTCAGGAAGGGACATCGCTCCATGGACGACCAGCTTCGCTCGCGCCGGCGACGAGATCATCATCGAACAAATCATCAGTGGCCGGTTTCTCTACCTGGCCTGCGACGGGGGAATCGACGTCCCCACCCTCCTCGGAAGCCGATCCACTTATTTCCCGGGGCACTTTGGAGGATATGAAGGACGTATGCTGAAAAGCGGAGATTCCGTGCGGCTTGGTGCGAGGCCGAGCACGCACCCGGCGCCAGGATTTCACGCTGCCGCCGATCTCATGCCACGCTACGATAGCGGGATCGTTCACGTCACCTCGGGAACCCAGGAAGGCCTGTTCGATGAATCAGCGATGCGCACTCTGACCGAAAGCGAATACAGAATCTCGACTGCGTCGGACCGAACCGGCTACAAGCTCGAGGGGGCCCCCCTCGCGAACTCTCTGGGCACGCTCCCATCCGAAGCTGGCTGCCCCGGCGCAATCCAGGTACCGGCCGACGGACTTCCCATTGCGTTGATGGCCGACGCACCCACGATTGGCGGCTATCCCAAGATCGCTGTCGTCAGCGAAGCAGATCTTCCCATCCTGGCGCAGCGTCGACCCGGTGAGACCATCCGATTCCAGCTCGCCACGATCGACCAGAGCCAACGCGCGCTCAAGCGTCGCCTATCGGACATACAGGCGGTCAGCCAGCACGCAAGCCGATCGTAGTCTTGCTAGCACGACTCGCGGCCTGCAGCCCACGGCAATTCACGCGTAAGCACAAAAAAGGCTCGTTCCACCGGCGCGGCTCATGCAGGTAAATCTCTCGGCCGACGCTTGGAGCGGCTCAACAACTGTTGGGGGAGTGCGCCATGGAACAAAGCGATAACGAAGCCATCAGCACGAATGCGGAAATCGACCAGACAATGCGCGACGACGGAGGAGTCTCGGGTCGCGTGAAGAGCATCGCGTCTTCGGTCAAGCAGAGGGCCTCGACCATTCCCGCGCTGCTCGCGGACGGACTCGAGGCTGGGGCCGAGAAACTTCGTCAGCAACGGCTCGCGACGAGTGCCGAGAGTGCCGCCACGCCCGGATCGTCGGTGACGGTTGCCAATGATTCCAGCATCACCGCGGTTACTGATACTCTCGCCAGCGGAATGCAGTCGAGCGCTGAGTGGCTCCGCGATGCCGATCTCGACAAGCTCAAGTCAGGTGTCGAGAAGCAGGTAAAGGAGCATCCAGCCAGGTCGCTTCTCGTCGCCCTCGGCGCCGGGTATCTGATCGGAAAAGCTCTCCGGCGCTAGCCATGAAGATGGCGAACGCGTCACAGGCAAATCGCGGAGTCGGGCAGCTTCTCCGCGCCGTGGCGGAAGACGGAGCGCATCTGGCGCGGGAAGAAGTCCACCTCGCGCGCATCGAGTTTGCCAAGATTGCGCGCGATATCGGAAAGGGCACCGGCTTGACGGTCGCGGCAGCAATGGTGGGATTGCTGACCGTGCAGATGCTTGTGTTCGGCTTCGCCCTGCTGCTCGGAGATGCGCTCTTTCACGGGCGGTACTGGATCGCCGCACTCGTGCTGTCTGTAATTCTGGGCGGAGTCGCTTTCTATCTGCTGAAGCGCGGCGCTGCGCTGCTCTCGCCGAAGAACATCAAACCCGAGCAGACATTGTCAACATTCCGGAGACACAAAGATGGGTGAGACGACGACCGAAGTCCGCGCGGATATCGAACTCACTAGGGCGCGTATGTCCGGCGCGATCGCCGAGCTGGAGCGCAAGGTAGATGTGACACAGAAAGTGAAGGACCATCCCTGGACGGCGGTGGGCGTTGCGTTTGGCGCAGGGATCGTCTTTAGCGCGTCGCGCGCCGACGTAAGAGCGGCAAAGGTCACGGCCGATGCGACCAGGGAGACGGGCACCACGCTCGGTGGTGCGCTTGACGGAGTCGTTGCCGCTCTGATCGCCGGAGTCGCCGAGGCTTTCAACTCCCGAATCGAGGATGCGGTCAAGGAGGTCGCTGCATCCATTCGGGGAACCACGAAACCGAGAGGGATCGGCACAACCGACGGAGCTGTAGAGGTGCCGATCAGGGCGGATTGATGGCGCGAGTGGCTACGCGCTCTACGCGCATCGCGAAGCGACTCGACTTGCGCTGATCGACACAAGCGCCTAAATCCGTGGTGCCCGCGACCGGAGGCGATCCCGCCTCTCGCTCGCCCAAGCGGAGACAACCCTGCTTCCTCGGATCAATGTCGTAGTACCCGCCATTGGCGCACTCTTGCTCGCCGCAGTCGAGCGACCGATTGCTCGACTGCAATTGTTCGCGCCCCCCCAGCAACAGACCGCCAGGCGTCTCGTTCCCTTTCGCGTTCCATCGGAGGACGAGATGAAGGACAGTGTGTACCGGGCATCTGCGCACCGGGGACGCGCCATTCTTCTGGCCACTCGCGACAGTCTTCCGCATAATGTCGGCAATTCGTTGCGCTGCGCGAGTTGTCACCTCGATGGCGGGCTCCGACGGGACGCGATGCCATGGGTCGGCAGCTACGTGAGATTCCCGCAGTATCGCGCAAGAAGCGGCAAGGTGGATCTGATCGAGGACAGAATCAATGACTGCTTCCGCCGAAGCATGAACGGCCGAGCCCTGAATCCAGCGGGCGGCGATATGCGTGATATAGTGACCTATTTCGCATTTCTATCGAGCGGAATACCGGTCGGCGTGGAGATGGAGGGACAGGGTTTCCCGCGCCTTCAGCCACTCAAGGGAGATCCAGCGCGCGGAGCCGGTGTTTTCGCCAGCACTTGCGTGCGGTGTCACGGAGCGAAAGGTCAGGGCACAGCGCTCGCACCGCCGCTGTGGGGACCGCATTCGTACAACGTTGGAGCAGGAATGGCCAGAATCAACACGGCTGCATCGTTCATTTACGCGCTCATGCCGATCGATCGCGCTCAACATCTTAGCGCGCAGCAGGCCTTCGACGTCGCCACATACATCAATACACGGCCCCGCCCCGATTTTCCGGCGAAGGTGCGCGACTGGCCGCGCGGACAAAAGCCTGTCGACGCCGATTATCACGTCCTGCCGGTCCACGAGTGAATTCCTGCTCCAGGATGTGACCTTCCTGCAGCCCGAACGGATACCGCAGGCTTCGCAATCAATCTCAGCTGTTAACGTCCGGCCGGCTGACGCGTCTCTCAAGCTGAACGGTGCGCGAATGCGCCCACCCGAAAACGGATCCTCGAGAGAGGAAGGAGACAACAGATGTCGAATGCGAAGCTCGCGGCGTTCACGGCCGCTCTGGTTCTGGCAGTCAGCTCACAGGCCTCGGCGCAGTCCGCTCAGGCCACGCTTAAGGCGCCTCCGCACATTACGAGGGCACAACTCGTCACGTGGTGCAGGAACCACCCAAAGGCAACCGCGGATTGCAAGGAAGTTCGTGCCGACACTCGTCAAATCCGCTCGGATCGCAAGGAAGTCCTCGCCGACCGCAAAGAGGTGAAGGCGGACATCAAGGCGGGCGACAAGAAGGAAGCCAAGCAGGATGCCAAGGAGCTGAAGTCCGATCGCAAGGATCTTCGTCAGGACCGTAAGGACAGACGCGGAGACGTGCGCGACATTCGGAAGGACGCGCGGAAGTAGTTTCGCTTCGAGATCGCAAATCGGCCCGCCACCGGCTTTTCCGGTAGCGGGCCGTTTTTGTTGCTAGCGGGCCGGACTCAGAGTCGGAGGGTTTTCAGTCTTGAGGTAGCGCGCAAGGTAAGAGTCCGTTACCTGCCGAATGAGTCTCGCGCTCATGCCGTTGTACGCGGCTCCATGTCGGCCCGGTGGATAGATGCGCAGATCGGCATCGCGACCGGCGTTGGTGAGCGCCGTCAGCAGCTGCATCGTGTTCTGCGGATGAACATTGTCATCCATCATCGAATGAATCAGGAGCAGGTTGCCGCGCATCTTCGGCACCTGCTCGATCGGTGCGCTCTCCACGTAGCCGCTCAGGTTGTCGCCGAGCAGGTTCATGTAGCGCTCGGTGTAAATCGTGTCGTAAAGTCTCCAGTCACCGACCGCCGAGTTCGCCACTCCAACCGGGAACAGCTCGGGATACATTTCCATCGTGTAGACGGTGCTGTACCCGCCGTAGCTGGTGCCTATGATCGCGACGCGCTTTGGATCGACGTACGTCTGCTTCGCGAGGTACTTGGCCGCTTCCCCGAAGTCGAGCGCCTCGTATTTGCCGAGGTGCTTGTACACGACTTTCATGAAAGCGCTGCCGTAGTTATTTGTCCCGCGGTTATTGACGCCGACGATGATGTATCCCTCCTGCGCCAGCCACTGCGTCCAGCCACTGGTTGAGAAGGCATCGTAGACCTGCTGCGACCCGGGTCCACCGTAAATGTCGAAGATGACAGGGTAGCGCTTATGGGCATCGAACGGAATCGGCCTGACGATGCTCCCATCGATGTGAGCGCCATCGGATGTTGTGAACGAGAAAATCTCGGCGGGCGAGTAAGCATGGGTTTCCAGCCACTTCGTCACCGCGGCGTTGTTCTCCAGCGTGCGGAGCTTTTGCCCCGAGGCGGCCCACAGCTCTACCTGTGTCGGCTGCTGTAGCGACGAATAACGGTCGAGGAAGAACGTCGCGGTCGGCGACATGTTGATTCGGTGATTTCCTTCCGCGGTGGTGATTCGGCGCTTGTCGGTACCGTCGAATCGAATGGAGTACAGCTGGCGCTGGAGTGGCGACGCTTCGGTCGATGTGTAGTAGACAGTCTGCTTCTTCGCGTCGCTTCCCTCGACGCGCGTCACGCTCCAGTTTCCCCGCGTTACCTGGTTGATCAGCTTGCCGGAATAGTCGTAGCGATAGAGATGCTGGAAACCGTCGCGATCGGAGAGCCAGAAGAACTCATGCGAATCCGACGGGAACGTCATCATGTCATCGACGCCGGCGTAGAAGTCGTACACGTCGAGCCAGGTCTTCGATGTCTCCGTCATCACCTGCCGCCGGCCGCCGGTTTTCACATCGAAGAAGAAAAGCTTCATCGTGTTCTGCGGGCGGTTGAGTGTGATCACCGCAAGTGTGTCCGGCCTGCTCGTCCAGTAAATCCGCGGAATGTAGAATTCGCCCTTCTCTCCCGTGTCGAGCCAGGTGTTCTGGCCCGTGGACACGTTCACGACACCGATCCGCACCGTCGCGTTCGAGTCGCCCACCTGCGGAATGCGCAACTTTTCCCAGTCCTGGTGTAAACCGGAGTAGTCGGAGATCTGGATCTCCGGTTCCGCTGAGTCGTTTAGCTGCCAGTATGCGATGTAAGCGCTCTCGGGCGACCACTTCCACGCCTGCGCCTGCCCAAATTCCTCTTCGTAGACCCAGTCGAAGTGGCCGTTGTAGATGTGCTCCGACGCATCGCGCGTCAGCCTCTTCTCCTGATGCGTCGAGAGATTGGTGACGTATATGTCACCGTCGCGCTCAAAGCCGAGTATTCCGCCGCTTGGTGAGAGCTCGCCGGTTCTCGCTCCCTTGGTGGCGAGCTGCATGCTGCGGTCGGCGAGCGAGTAGATGTAGAAATCGGAAATCCCCGAGCGGCGGTAGATCGGCTGGAAGTTGGATTGAAACACGAGGTGCCTGGAATCCTGCGCCCATTCAAACGCGTCGTAGCTAAACGGCTGAGTCGTCCCCGGAAACGTCAGGCCCGACGTGGTGAAGAGATCCGTGTCCTTGCCGGTGGCGGGATCGTATGCGCGAATGACCGGAGTTCCGGTTCGCCCGTCGCGATCCGTATAAGAGAATCGCATTCCCCCTTCGATCCAGTTCACGTTTCGCGGGCCCTGACGTCCACTGAGAATCGCACCCGCCTGCATCGCTTCGTCCATGTTCGCGAACCGCTGTTTTTCCTGGGCGCTGGCGACGAGAGGAAGACATATGACGAGCGCGACAAAGGAGAGCCTGGAAAGTCTTTTCATTCTCGCTTCGGTTGAGGAGGAGGAGGAGGAACGATCGCGGGCGGGCGCTCAGGCACTTCGCTGGTTGCGAGAATCAGCCCGTCGCTCTTCGCATTTCTTGCAGAGGACAACGCCCCGGAACGTGCAAATGATGCAGATGAATGTCCCGCAGTCCTCACAGGGATACCCTTCGGAGGCACGCTCCTCGTTGCTGCAGGACCGGCAAATCATCGCGTCACGTTCGCGGAGGATCTGGCGCATCTAGCGGTCTGTGCTTGTTGTCGGTTGCAGGGATCGGAGCGCGCTCCGAAGCGCTGAATCTATATCAGGGAGCACATTTGACAACGCGCTTTGCCGCTTGGAGCCAGGTGGCAAGCCGTTCAGGCCCCGCTTCGTACCACCCTTCCGGTATCGGTGCGAGGCGTCGTTTCTCACCGTCGCTCTCGAAGCACAGCCATCCTTCACTGTATTCGCTCGCCACTTCCATCGTTCGGTGGAACGGGTTCTTCCGTCGCTCTGGAGTATGCCGTCGGTCAGAAACGCCCGTCGAATCGGCAACACCTCTCGCTCTGCGTCGATCGGCCTTCCGTCTTTCCGCGGACGCTGGCGTGACCAGCCAGACCTCCCACCGCTTCCCACTCGAGTCGACAAAGGTCCGATAACTCACGCCGTTTCCTCCCGCGCCGGTTCTGGCGCAAAGGTCCGAGCTCGCGAGTTATGGTTTGCAGGGCCGGTGCCAAAAAGTGCTTAATTCGCACCTGAATTGTTCATCGTGCCGGGAAACGTACGTATTCCCGAACGGTCACTATCACCGTTGATCGAGCTTTCTGCCGGTATCCAGGCGATCGAAGTTGAGCAGAGCGTTGAACACAAGGAAATAACTACCGATCGTTTCGCCGCGGTACACAGGGTTATTCGCGAAGAGAATGACGTGCCCCTTGGCAAGCGGAACATCCACGACCACCGGCCGCTGTGCGACATCACTGCCATCGAGAAGACCCGACGCTAACAACTCCCGCTGGTCTGCGAAGCGCAGGATCACACGCGGCCGCAGAGCGGGCGGAATGACTGCGAGCGGATTGCGAAGTTGCTCGTCTGTTACCGGCGCCGCCTGCCAGGGCTGCACCGGTCTCCGCTGCGCCACGTCGTTTCGGGGGTCAAGTGGGAACCGCCCCTGAGGCGCATCCACATCGTCCGCTGTCCCTCGACCCGTGGGACGCGCCATCGCAGAATCGGGGAATCTTCCCCCCCGAGTACCCAGCACGTTGGTGACGCTAAAGCTCGCGCCATCATCGCTGTACACGGCGAGGCTGTCGCGGATGCCATATGTGAGCGGACTTGCATCGTCCATGACCTTGATGCGCAACAGGCTCCCGACCACGTGCAGACGCGCGGCCGTGTTGAGCGACACTCCGCTGGCGAGACCGAACGTGACCGCCATGTCGGCGGTGTTCTCGACCGTCACCAGCACGCCGCCGTTCTTCACGAAGGTGCTGAGATTGTCGACTCCCCGCAGGCCGAGACCCGGACGAATGTCATCCGTCTGATCAACAACCATGTTGGGTGTGAGCTCGGTTTTCTTCCACGGCATCGGATTTCGCCACATTGGCAGTCCCGCTACGATCGCCTGCGGGCTGCCTCCTCCGGGCGGGAAGATGATCACATCGTATTTCGCGTTGAGGTTCGGATCGACGGCCGCGTCCTGCGTGCTGATGTACGTATATGGAATGTGAAGAAAATCGAACGCCTGCCTCCACCATCCCTCCGTCTGCGTGCTGATCCAGGTGTGCATGATCGCGACGCGGGGAGCCCTCGCGGGGTGCACGGCAACCGAAGGCGCCGCGTCCAGAGCATAGACTCTTAATCCCAGCTCGCGCGCCGCCTTGTCCAGTTCGCCCCGGGAAATCCGTCGGACAATGAACGACCCGCGGCCAAACTTTTGCCCCGCGGCTTCGAACGGCTGTTCGGCGATCTGAAAATCCGCGTCCTTGGTCCTGTACCGAAGAGTCGCGAGCGCGTTGTCGGCGTTGTGATTGATGACGAAAACGGTACCGTTCCCGATGACGCCACCGGGAGCCTTGATCTCACCGGTAACCGACTCCATCGGCACTGCCAGAACCCTTGGGTCCGTCACGCGAATCGAGCGGACAGCAAAACTTTCCGGAAACGTCCAGCCCGTGTCGTCGTACGGAGTGCGTTGTGGATCGCTCGGGCTCCAGTATTGGTAATCGAGGAGCGCATCCGCGATTCGTGAGTACGGCTGGTCCATGCGAATGATGTAGCTCCCCGCCGCAAACTGACGCAGCTCGGTGCGCTGCACGGAGAGCGGGAGAGTATCGAATGGGGTCGTCGCCGACCTGAGGGTGTCCGCGACCCGGGAGCTGTCGGTACGCCTAACGCTGTCTGCGACCGGCGGCTTGTCGGCAGGTCTCGCACCTTCAGCGACGTGCGAGCTATCGGTGCGCCTCAGACTGTCCACCGGACGAGCGCCCGACGGGGTGGAGGGACTCGGCGGCGTTCGTGGTCTCGGTATGGGAACCAGAACACTGAAAGGCGATGTAGCGCGCGAGATTTCTACGTGCTGCTTCTGGAGAATGCGGAGCAGCTCCGCCTGCGCACCCTGCCGCCTGTCATCGGCGGGCAATATGTACGCGGCTGGACCTTCCGTGCGCGCCTTGAGAACGGATCTCTTGCTCTTCTCGTAGAAGTTTTCGAGGAATTGCTGCCGGTTGTTTGCGAAATAGCTGAGCGATACGAGCAACCCGGTTTCTTCGTAATTGTTGTTGTTGCGGAGAGACCATTTCACTTTGGGGAGCGGCGGACTTTGCCGGTACCACGTCCGGGACGTCTCGGTCGGCGACAAAGTGCGCTCGACGGTTTCGGCGGTCCCTCCGTTTCCGAACGTCTCGTACAGACGGCTGATTCCGTTGTGCGTAGCCGCCATGAACATGAGATAGCCGGGCGACCAGGTATCGAAGTTTCCGTGCGTGAAGACGCCGGGCATCCCGAGTCGCGTCATCTCCTGGACGTTGTTCCAGCCGATCATCTGCCACTCATTCGTGAGCAGCGGATCCAGCCAGGCGTTGTACGGCCCGTCTCCGACGGTGTTGTCGTAGAGATACGGGACCGACTCGTGCAGATCGTGGAGCACCTGCGCTTTCCAGTCGAGGTATGTGTCCAGAACGTTTTGTGAGAGCTTGAGTGTCAGTGCCATCGCGTCGCGGTTGTTGTCGTGAGCGACGTAGTGCCCCCAATAAAGGAGCGGGGGTGCGGTCTCACCTGGGTGCGCCATTTTCCAGCGAAACAAGTCCACTTGCCGGTCGCGCCCATCCACCTCGACGATGGGCGTAATCAAAGTGATGAGATGATCCCGGATGTTCCTGATGTACAGGCTCTCATCCACCGCCAGTCGGTACGCGAGCTCCATCAGCGCCGTCGGCGCTCCAGACTCCGGTGAGTGGATCGTGCCGGTGATATAGTAGACGGGCGTCGTTTGTTCGACGATTCGCGCCGCTTCCGCATCATCCATGTTGATCGAGCGCGGATCAGCAAGTTTCGCAAGGTTCGCCTTGTTCCGATCGAGATTGGCGAACAGCGATTCCGATGCGACAGCCACGGCGATCATCTCGCGTCCCTCTTCCGTCGTCCCGATCGAATACACTCTCACGCGCGGAGTCGCCTTGGCGAGCATGCGCATGTACGTGTAGACCTCTTTGGAGTAAGGCAGGTTGTTGCGTGCACCAGCGATGTCGCCCAGCACCGCCTTCGGAGTCGGCACCGTGGCCGACGCCGGCAGGTAGTCCACGAGTGACGATAGGAAGAACGGCTCCGTCGTGTACTCGCGAATCTTCCGCGTGTATTCCTCGTCGATCGGTTGGTTCGGATCGCGGCCCGGTCGGGTGGTGGAGGGACTAAGACCCAGGGGGCTGGGCGGCGCCGGATCCGCGGCCTGACCGTACAGCTGTCCGCCGCCGGCCGTAATCAAGAAAGAAAAAATGAATGCGAACGGGCGCGCTGACGGTCTCATTTCATCTTCTCATTTGAGTTCGATTTTGCCCAGCCGACTGGTGCCGCTCAATGCGAGCCAGACGCGGCTTCGCACGCTGTCGACGGAAATGTTTCGCACGATCGACCCGGGAGTTGGGATCTTGATCGTTTCCACTTGCCCCGATTTTCGATCAAACGCGACGATCGTTCCGGATCGCGCTTCGTCGTAGAATATGCGCCCGTCCGGCGCGATCGCGATTCCATAAGGCGCGGAGCTGGCGCCGCCGGGCGAGAGCCATTCCTTGAACGCTCCAGTCTTGGGATTGTACGAGCCGAGATAGCCGCGCGCAAAATCGCTGTACCACACTACTCCTGATTCGTCGACGGCGAGGCGCCGCGGACGCGCACCACTTTGAGGAAGATTGATTTCCCGAAGCGCTCCGCTCTCGGCATCGATCCGTCCGAGTTTGTTGGTACCGAACAACGCGACCCAGATCGAGCCGTCGGGCGCATTTACCATCCCATAGGGGAGCGCGCGGCCCGTCGGCACGGTCCAGACTCTTGCGTCGTGCGTCCGCGGGTCGAACCGGCCATATACGTTGCTCTGTTGGACCGTGAACCAGACGATTCCCTTGCGAATGAGCGGTGTGTGGGGGTCGCGCGCGGCCGCCGGCAGAGCGTATTCCTCAATGCGTCCAGTCTTTGGATCGAGACGTCCCAGCTTTCCAATCCGCTGCGCGGTATACCATACACTTCCGTCCGGAGCGACGACGATTCCGTGCGGTCCAGATGCGGGCGTCGGCGTCGGATAGTCCGTGATCTTTCCCGTCGCGGGATCTAATCGCCCGATGAAGCTATTCTGCTGGTCGGTATACCAGACGATTCCATCGCCGCCGACAGCAGGATCGTGCGGGAACGCCCCCTGACGCGGGAGCTGATACTCGACGACGGCGAGTGGGGACGCGGCCGCGGCGATCAGCACGAGTGCGGGAAGCAGTTTAGTCAGATTGCGAGAATATCGGGACAGCATCCGAGCCTCCATCAATGCGTTCTCCAAATTAATGCACGCGCGCGGATAAATTCGCCAGCACTCGATCAGCGAAGGGTTGTCGAACAATCACTGCGCCAATAACTTCCGAAATTCTCCAGGAGAGATGGCCGAGAGGCTTAAGGCACCGGTTTGCTAAACCGGCATACGTGGAAACGCGTATCGAGGGTTCGAATCCCTCTCTCTCCGCTCGGCGGGTCCGCGCATCGAGTGTGGACCCGCTTTTAATTCTCGAGTCGCTGATGACCAACAGCCCGAAACCCCGACTTCGCTTCGCGCCTTCGCCCACTGGATACCTCCACGTCGGGGGAGCGCGCACTGCGCTATTCAACTGGCTCTACGCGCGCAAGTTTGGCGGAGAGTTCCTGCTCCGCATCGAGGACACCGATAAGGCACGGAGCACCGACGAGAGCACGCGCGCGATCTTCGATGGGTTGGAATGGCTGGGCCTCCAGTGGGACAATGGTGTCGTATACCAGGGCGCCAATCTCCTGCGCCACCAGGCCGATGCGAAGCGGCTCCTCGAGAACGGCAGCGCGTATCGCTGTTTCTGTACGCCGGCCGAGCTCGAGGAGCGCCGGCGCGCTGCCGCCGCCAGCAAGGAAGCGTTCAAGTACGACCGCCGGTGCGATCGACTGTCGCGCGAAGAAGTAGAACGAAAAGTCGCCGCCGGAGAGCCATACGTAATTCGATTCCGCGTGCCCGAAGGCACAACCGAATGGGATGACATGGTCCACGAGCGCATCGCGTTTCCCAACAAGGACATCGAAGATTTCGTCATCCTCCGCTCGGACGGGACGCCCATCTACAATCTTGCTGTCGTATCCGACGACATCGCGATGGGCATAACCATCGTGATGCGGGGCGACGACCATATCTCCAACACACCAAAACAGATTCTCCTCTACCGCGCGCTCGGCGCGCCGCTGCCGACGTTCGCGCACTTACCGATGATTCATGGGCTCGACGGAAAGAAGCTGAGCAAGCGTCACGGGGCGACGGCGGTTGGAGATTACCAGCACTACGGACTTCTTCCCGGCGCGATGCTCAACTTCCTCGCGCTTCTCGGCTGGTCGCCAGGTGGCGATCGCGAGGTCATGACCATTCCCGAAATGATAGAGCTGTTCAGCGTCGATGGCCTCCAGAAAAAGGCGGCGATCTTCGATCTGAAAAAGCTCGAGTGGATGAATGGACAGCATCTGTCGATGATCCCGCTCGAGGAGCTGGAGCCGCGGGTTACCCCCGCGATTGTTAGCGCGCGTCTCGCGACCGAGGAAGATCTGGTGGAGCGACGTGACTGGTATTTGCGGCTGCTCGACTTGCTGCGGATCCGGTCGCGCACTATCGACGACATCGTGCGCCAGGCTGGCCCGTATTTCCTCGACGAAATCGAATACGATCCCGTCGCCGTCGCCAAGAATTGGAAGGATCCCGCCGAAGCGGCTGGCCTGCTCCGGGACACGCGGGATGCTCTCGCCAAGGTAGGCGATTGGCGGACGGAGCCGCTCGAGACGGCCCTCCGGACCCTCGCTGAATCACGGGGAATCACGGCTGGGAAGGTCTTTCAGCCCCTCAGGGTCGCCTTAACCGGTCTTACAGTCAGTCCCGGCATTTTCGAGATGCTGGTCCAGATGGGCCGTGACCTCTCCCTTAAGCGCATCGACAAAGCCTTGACGGCACTCGGCGGGTAACTATGTCACAGTCCAAGAAACTGTTGACCAGGTACGGTTTCGAACACACATTAATGTTTAACGCGAGCCGCCGGACCCGCCCCGATCTCGCCCTTCCAGGATCCTCAGATGGCCGAGCAGTTAACCAAGCTCGAGAGCTCGGTATATCACTACCTTCTCGACTTCACGGCCGAGAATACTTACCAGCCCAGCATCCGCGACATCGGCAAGCAGTTCAAGATCAAGTCGACGAAGACGGTCTCCGACCTGCTTCAGTCGCTCGCAAAAAAGGGATATATCGAGAGAGACCCCGCTAGATCGCGTGGCGTCAACCTCCTCGGCTTCGGCGCTGCGCTTCGCACGCAGCCCGTGCCGTTTTACGGGCGGATTCACGCCGGCGAGCCGGCGCTCATTCCCGAGCACAGGGAGGGATTCATAACCATTGATCGACGGTTCGTCCCTTCCGATGAGGTGTTCTTTCTCAAGGTCAAGGGAGATAGCATGGTCGGCCGCTGCATCAACGACGGCGATTATGTGATGGTCAACCCAAAGCAGGATCCGCGCGATCAGGACATCGTTGCCGCACGCCTTGGGGAGGACGCGACGGTAAAGACCTATACTCGTCGCGGCGGCTCCGTAGTGCTCGAGGCGGCGAATCCCGGCGACCGGGACATCTCGGTACAGCCAGGCATGGATTTCGGAATCCTCGGCGTCATCTGCGGAGTATTCCGTCCCGGGTTCGACGCTAACCAGACCACCAACGTGACGCAGTCGTAGCTGGAACAAAACTGGCGACTCGAGCGGTCGGCCTCGCAGGCCGGCCGCTTTTTCGTTAAGGTGGAGAACTCCTCCAAGGTGCAAAGATGGCTGAAGCGAAATCCGACTCCTCAGGAGCGGCTGCTCACCCCGCGCTCAAGCAACTGACCCCGGTGCTGATCGTGGACGCCGTCGAGCCGTGCATCAGGTTCTGGACGGATCGCCTCGGGTTCGCGATCACGAATCAGGTTCCCGACCCCGACGGAAAACTGATCTTCGCCAGCGTCGAGAAGGAGGGCATCGAGATCATGTATCAGACGCGAGCGAGCGTGATCAGCGAACAGCCTGGGTCTGCCGGCGAGTTGATGGGACACTCGGTCGCTCTTTTCATCACAGTCGCGGATCTCGACCCGGTGGCGAAGGCTCTCGAGGGCGCGCCCGTTGTGAAGCCGCGGCACGAAACGTTTTATGGGAGCACGGAGATTTACGTTCGGGAGCCCGGAGGGAATACCGTGGGGTTCGCGCAGTTCTCGTAAACTGCCAACTGCAACTGAATAGGCGAGAGGTCCCGGTAGCGCAGTTGGGAGCAGGTTAGTTCACTACGCCCTGACTTACCTCGGTGGCGTTCGGACCAACTGCTCGTGCCCTGAACGCCAGTAGTAAAGTCACGGCGTCGTAAACTAAGAAACTGGCATCTTACCCAATGGGGCCCCTCGCCTGTTCAGTTGCAGTTCTACGCCGTCTCGCCTCATTAGAAATTGATCCAGTACGACGCCTTCACGAGGATCGTATTGTCCGGCCGCGCGCCGAATAGATCTCTGAAGTCGCGCGTCGGCGCAAAGGAACCGGGATTCCTGTCCTCCTGATCGCGTCCCTCGGTCCACACGATGAAGAGCGTCGAGCCCGGACGGTACTCCCAGCGCACCACTGCACTCGTGTGTAGCTGCTTGACGTTGAAGCTCGCGCCGTCCGTCGGCATGTCGAACGGACGGTAACGATCTTCGTAACGGTCTGCCCGAGGCGATGCGAGCTCGCGCAGCCTGAAGTACCTCCCCGTGGTCAGGAACGGCTCCGCATACAGCTGCACCGACAGCACGGTCGTCGCGGTGTAGTTCAGGCGGCTGGTGAAGCTGAGGAGTTCCTGGTCGAGATGCGCGAAAAGGTAATGAGTCGTGTCGCTGCCAATCGCTCCCAGGTTCGTGAACCACTGGGTGTCGTTTCGGTTTCGCTGGTACCGAGTGCCCAGCTCCCAACTGAAATTGCTGCGCGAACGCACGGTCACGTACGGGCGTACTCGCCATAGCGTCGTCCTGCCGAAATCACCAACGGTGTAGATCGCCGCGAGAGTCGGTACAACTTTCGGGCGCGGGTCGGCCCCGAGGTTGATGAGCATGTTCAGGTCAGGTGTCGCTCGCACTGCGGGTCCTCCCCGCGCGCAACGGTCGCAGTAAGCTGTAAAGCCGTTATCTGCCCAGGTGCTCACGGAGAGTGTCATTCGATTCTGGAACTCCGTGTATAGGTCCACCTCGCTGTAGTTCGTCGTTGGCAATCCGTTCGCGGTGAACTGATTGACCTGATAGACCTGGACGGATGCGTTTCGCCAGAATGCGCGTGGCTGACTGCTCTGGATGCTGACGTAGGCTTGCGCCGTCTGTTGGTCGGCCTGCGCCAAAAACCCGATGTCGTTCGTCTCGAATCCCGGCGAGAGCCACTCGTAGGAGCCTCCGTACGTGAACGTGCCGGCCACCTTGGCCCCCTTGAGTAGCAGCGTGGTTCCGGAAAGAGATGTGCGGGATGAATCATAGGACAGTCCCGCATCTGGTCGGTCGTAGAGGTGAACCGCATTTCGCTGGGTCCGGTCGATGGCGCCGGCGCTCCCGCGCACGACGCTCCCTGCCACCGATGCCGCAAGTCTGTAACGCCCTTCGTCGAAGCGGTGTCGCACGTCAATTCCGCCGGTGATGGCCTCGCGTCGCAGTCGCAGTGCGGCAACATCGTCGAGCTGACGATTCACTACGGTCAGCATGGTGCCAACACCCGTCTCGCCGTTCCTGAAATCCTGCGACGCGCGGATGACGGCGTACTCCGTCTGGGGCTCGATCATGGTGGAGCCGACTGCCTGGCGCCCCGTGACGGCGAAAAGAGTACCGAGCGAAGTCCCGCTCGCCAGCCGCCCGGTCAGCTTCGCGGCGCCGAGAATCGGTGTCGTGGCCGGAATGTCCGCGTTCGGATCGCCGATGAGTCCAGCGAGCTGTGGAGCGCGGCCGACGCGCCGCGAGTAAAACATTCGCGAGGCGTCGCCATTGAAGCTGAATATCCCTGTACCTTCGAGAAAGAACGGGCGCTGCTCGCCCAGGAATGTCTCGAAGGCGGTGAGATTCAACTGGGCCGGATCGGCCTCGACCTGACCGAAGTCAGGGTTCACCGTCGCATCGAGAGTGAGATTCGAAGTCAGACCGTACTTCAGATCTCCACCCACGGTCTGCTTCTGCGCGCGCCCAAAACCGCCCGGCCGCGGAACGCTGACGTTCTTGGAGACGACGTATGGAGCGACTTCGAGACGGCGCGGAGATCCGAGACCTCGCAGCCCCGTCAGATCTCCGAACTGCGAGGCGATGCCGCTCTTCGATCTTCGGTAGAGGGGCCAGCTGTCACGCTCGCCCGTTCTCACGATGTCCCGCATGATCATGATGCCGAATGTGTGCTCCGCTGCCTTCGGGTAGCGGATCTGGCTGAGCGGGATTCTGAATTCGGCGGTCCAACCGAGCGAGTCGATTCGTGTCGCGACGTCCCAGACCGCATTCCAGGTTATGTCTTCGCGTGAATCGTCGTAGGTGTAGTAATCGCGTTTGACGCCGGCGGGATTGACTGCGAACTCGTAGCCCGTTCTGCGATCGTGGTACGAGTCGATCATGATCTTGATCTGCTCGCTCTGCGTTTTTACATCGCGTCGCGACAACAGGGAGATGATGCTGTCGGGATGCGCGTCGAACATGCGGATGAAAACGTAGAGATTCTGCGCGTCGTAACCGATCTTCGCCTGAGTCTGGAAGGTTGGATCACCGTCTTCCTTCGGATCGAAGGCGCGGAAGCCCGTGATCGCGGTCGCCGTCTTCCAGATCGAGTCGTCATCACGTCCGTCGATTACCGGGGGACGCTCGGCCGGAGCAGCCGTCGCGCTGGTGCTCGGTACGCTCGCGGAATGTTCACCGGTGGCTTGCGCTTGAATGGTCTGGGCGCCGACAGGAGCGGTCACCACGACGGCAGCCACGACAAGTGCTGTTTTTCTAGCACTCCGTAACCCGCCTGTGGATTCGAGTTGCAACATGAGCCCTCCGCTCAATGCGCCGGAGTCCCGGCGGCTTTTATCTCGTGAGTTGCCTGCCGGCTGCGCGGATCATGCAGCCGGCGCATTCGCTCATTGACGTCTTGCCGCGGATGCGAGAACATTCGCGCGGTCACCTTCTGAAGGCAGCGCTAACGCTGCCTTCGTGAACGCGTCTCTCACTTCCGGCGTCGACAACAGATTGTTCGAGGCGAACGACATGAGCACGTTCGCCCTGTCGCCGCTCGATGCCATCGTCAGCGTCCGCTGAATCGCCGCCAGCGTTGCTCGCGGAGTCCCTCGCTGGAGCACACGCTGCGAGGACAGGGAGATCAGCACGTTCGCAGCATCCCCGCTCGATACGATCCCTTTTGACGCCTCGATCACGTGGAACGCGACATCGGAATTGGCGTGGCCGTAAGGGATGGCCGAGATCAACACGTTCGCCATATCGCCGCTCGACTGCACGGTCTTCACTGTCCTGAAATAGGCGTCACGCAGTGGCTCGTTCGACGGCGTCAGGTACTCCGCGGCAGTTGTGATCAGGAAATTTGCTTTATCGCCGCTCGAGGGCAGATCCTCCGCTGCCTTTGCCAGCAGGATCAGGAGATCGGGGTCTGCATTTGGTGCTAATACTTGCAGGGTGTTCGCCTTGTCGCCGCTCGAGCTGATCTTCGACAGCGCGCCGGCGATTGCCTTGCGTGCGCCGGGGCTCTGGACAGCGCTCCGGGGCAGCATTTGCAGCACAGAGCTGAGATCTCCCGAACTCGTCAGATCAGTGCCAACCTGCTCGGCGATTCGCTCCGCGTCAGCCGGGCTGAGGGTCGGTCCGTGCTTGATCAACTCCTCGTAGTGAGCGCGCTTGGCGGAGGAGCTGTGCATCCTGCTGATTTCCTGAAGTACCGCCGGCACTCCGCCCTGCGCCCGCAGGCGCGCGACGCGCTCAGGAACGTTGATGGCAGCTTCGCGCAGCACCTCGGGCAACAGCTGCGCCAGCCAGCTTTGCATCACCGCGTCAAACGGTACGCTACGGCCATCGGTCATCGCCGCGTAGCTGAGCGAGCCGTCATCCAATGGCGTAACGGAGACCGCCCGATCGAACGCGCTCGTGCGTTCGCGGAATCTTGCGAACCCTCCCGGAGAGAGCTGCGCGATTCGCGTTTCGTCCGCGGAGAATTTTGCCGGGCCGACAACCGTAGCCTCAGCGCAATGGTCCGCAGTCGTCACCATGTATTGCAGGATCTGGCTCGCACCATTGTTGCTGGCGTTGATGTGGGTAGAAGTCCCGCGCTGCGAAGCCCAGTAGTTGTCGCAAGACCACGTCGTGGGCGATGCCGCCGTGCGCTTGATGGCAGCGGTGCTCCCCGACGGAGGCAATTGCGCCGATTTCGCGCCAGGCGAAACCGGAGCGGGCGTTGCCGAAACGCCAGGCTTCGGCGCTTCGCTGATCGAGATCTTGAACGAGGCCGGGAATTCGTCCGCGTGGGCAGCCGGCTGTTGGTACGGACGCAGGGCGGCGAGCGGGAGGGTAAGTAATGCTACTATGACCGCAGTCATGAGTGTGCCCCGTCTATTGAGTGTTTTTCGATCGAGCCGAGGATCGAGAATCGAGAGCATGCGGCCCTCGAACTCCGAGCGGCGCGCCATCGCGAGAGCAGCGAACGCGGGTGCTGCTCGATCGTGGCTGGGTGTACCGATCGTGCGAACCATCTCGAGGAGCTCACCGGCGTAGAGCGAAGGCGCGGTACCGTCGCGCAACACATAGTCGTCGCACGCGTGCTCGCGCTCCACCCTCATTTGATGCACGGCGAGCCACAGCAGCGGATCGAACCAGAAAACTGCGACCGCTAGTTGGGCGAGAAGCTGCGTGAGCGCGTCGAAGCGTTTCACGTGCGCCATCTCATGAACCAGAACGAAACGACGGCGTTCTTCCGTCCAGCCGTCGGAATCCTGCGGCAGCAGGACCGCCGGATAAACGATTCCCCACGTCACGGGAACCGCGAGCCTCTCGCCCCGGAGGAGAATCAATGGCCGCGTCACTCCGACCCTGTTGGCGAGACGCTGGGCAAGCGACAACCACACGCCGTCTTCCACGCGGGCGCCATCGCGCGCCAGTTGACCCACTTTCCATGTGCCGATTGCGAGTCGCAGCAGCACAACGATCGCGCCGGCGAACCAGATCGTAGCCAGCAGCGGAATTACGCTCGCCCCAGTTGGTACCGTGTTCGCGATTGATGTCGCGGATGCGGTCGGATTACTGACCTGGCCCGATGCAGCCTCTTTGCCTGGCACAATGGGAGTCGTCCGGGCGCCCGTTGCGAGAGCAGCGAGTCTTGGGGTGGTGACCACGGCGTTTTGGTCGTTGACGGATGTGGGCGATGCCGAAGCGGAAGTCCGGATCGGCACCCATGGTGCGGCTGGAAGCACCGGCATCTTCCAAGCTGGCAGAATCAGAATGAACGCGGGGATGGCAAGATGGCCAATCACGGCCGCGGTCCAGACGGCGTGTCGTGACGCAGCGGACCGCTTGCGCAGCAGGTACGCGGCACTCGCCGCAATGATGACTAGGATCGCACCTTTGAGCGCGGCGTCGATGAGGAGCGGCAACGCACTCTGAAGCGATGAACTATTCACGAATTTGGAAAGCATTTCAGCGTCCCTCCTTCTTCGCGTCGGCGATCAGGCGCGCGACTCGCTCAAGCTCCGCCTCGCTCAACTTTGGCCCCTTCAGCTCCAACAACGCCGCAACCGCCTGCTCCGCGGAATTGTCGAAGAACGTCTTGAGCACGTGCGTGAGCGCCGAGCGGCGCGCCGCATCCCGGCGAAGTGTCGGGCGATAGATATAGGCCCGCCCATCCTCCTCGTGCACCACGCGTCCCTTCTGCTCGAGCGTACGAAGCGTCGCACGCACCGCAGAGTAGCCAGGCGGGTTGGGGATTCCATCCATGACTTCACCGACGGATGCTTTCCCGCGCTGAAAGAGGAAGTCCATAATCTGCCGTTCTCGGCGACTGAGGCCGGAGAGCTCGTCCTGAGGCATGGGAAAGCCCGAAAATGGGATTACGTCGTCGAACAGGAATCGCTAACTGCTGCAAATCTAGCACATGCTAGAAACTTAGCAATAGCCACCTTTTGACACAAAAAAACCCGCCGGAGCGGGCTTGACCGTGGGTTTGGAGCGGTTAACGCCTATTCGTGCGGGGCATCCGCCGGGCCATCCTTCGACGCCGCGGCGAGCGCGGCTGCCCGTTCACGCTCCTTTCGCTCCCGGATGCTGCGAACGGCTTTCATGAAATCCGCATCGTTTATCGCCTGCTGCGCGTGCCAGGTGATGTCGCGATTCATGGCGGCATAGGTGCGATCACGATCCATCGTTGTCGGATTGCCCGTGATGTTGAGAGGCAGCATCGCCAGCAGGGCAGTTGGAATCGAGAAAGGGCCCAGTCTGATGGCGCGCTTGTCGATTCCCCATTTATAGCCGCCCTTCTTGATCGTCCAATCAGTCGGATCGCGTCCCGCCGCCACCGCAGCAACGGAATCGTTGTACGGCGCGATCGCATCGGCAATGAGACTGTCGATTGTCTGAGCAACCGTCTTGGGTGGCGCGACGATCTGCGTCGGGGCCTTCCACAGGCGTCCGTCCGAATAGGATGGACGAACTCCACGCACCGGACCGCCGCCACCGACCAGCGGGCCGGTTCCACCCTCATCCGTCGGCGTCGCTGCCGTGGCCGCTGGAGCAGGAATCGTCGTGGGGACGGATGTGGGTGGCGTCACGTGAATCTCACGAGATTTCTCGGGTCGCCCGTCGCCTCCTATCTTTCCCGGCGTAGGCTTCTCGCCGGGCCGCGCCAACCGCACGAAGCCAACGTGCTGCTCAGCGACAGCCGCGCGCTTCGCAATCGGAGAGAAGTCAGCGTTCAGGATCAGCATCCTCATGAACGCAATCGCGACGACGACGTGCACGCCGAGCGACAGGAGGAAGGAAGTTGATACCTTCCTCCCCGGCGGTTTCGGCTCGGTCGCGACGCGGCGGAAAATCATCAGGCTCGAGCCATCCCCTGTCGCCCTTCTGGCCGGCGCGCCGCGGAGCGAGGCTCTTCGCCGGCCTGCGCTTGCAGACGCTTCAACACGCGCCCGGCACGCGTCGCTGCTTCACGAAGACGCTCAGGCGAGGTGATGAACGACACGCGGAAAAATCCTTCGCCTCCAGGGCCGAACGCCGATCCGGGGAGGATGACCAAGCCCTCCTGCAGGCAGCCCTCAGCGAATACGGCGCTTGGGATGTTCTTTGGCAGCGGGCACCAGATGTACATCGTAGCCTTGGGCCTGGGGACAGGAAATCCGGCCTCGGTGAACGCGTCGGCGGCCGCGTCCCGGCGTCTTTTGAACTCCGCGACGTTCGTCGGAATCCAATCGGCGCATTCATCGAGAGCTGTTGCCGAGGCTGCCTGAATTGCCATGAATGTCCCGGTATCGATGAACGACTTCACCTTCGCCAGCCCTGCGACGAACTCCTGCTGGCCGCACGCCCACCCGCAGCGCCAACCCGTCATGTTGTACGTCTTGGACATCGAGTGGAACTCGATCGCGATATCACGCGCGCCCTTGATCTCGAAGATGCTGGGCGGCACGTATCCATCGTAGGCGAGCTCGGAGTAGGCATTGTCATACACCAGCAGGATGTCGAGTTCCTTGCACCGCCGGACCATCTCCTCGAGGTACTCCTTCGGAGCGATGGCGGCGGTAGGGTTGTTCGGGTAGTTCAGATAAAGAATCTTCGCCTTCTTGAGCACTTCTGTCGGAACCTTGTCCAGGTCGATCAGAAACCCGTTCTCCGGGCGCAGAGGGTACTTGTAAGGCGTCGCCTCGGCCAAGAGCGTTCCGCCCACGTACGAGTTGTAGCCTGGCTCGGGCAGAATCGTGTAGTCGCCCTTTGCCGCGTACGCGAACGCGAGGTGGGAGAGACCTTCCTTCGACCCGATGAGGGGGACGATCTCCTTGAGCGGATGGAAATCCTGACCGAACCTCCGCTTCATGAATCGCGCGACTGCCTCGCGAAACTCTACCAGGCCGAGAGCGAATCCGTAGCGGCTCATGGTAGGTATACGCACAGCAGCGGAGATTCGCTCGATTACCGCGGGCGGCGGCGAGAGATCGGCGTCACCGGCCCCGAGGTCGATGACGTCCACTCCGCGAGCGATGAGCTCGCGCTTCTTCTCGGGGATTCCGGCGAGTGGGTATTCGGGGAGGCTAAGTAGGCGGTCTGTGTAGGCAGGCACTTATCGGCTCTCTTGAACAGGGTTGCTCACGCGACTCACACCGGGGATCTCGATTTCCACGATGTCACCAGGGACAAGCGGACCCACGCCCGAGGGCGTTCCGGTCGCGACAAGGTCCCCTGGCTCCAAAGTCATGATGCGCGAGATGTAGGCGAGGAGGGATGGGATCGAGAAGACCATCTCGCTGCTTTTCCCCCGCTGTCGCTCGACTCCGTTCACTCTGGTGACGACCGTAAGACTGTCGAGGTCCGGAAGCTTTGACGACTCCTCTCCCAGAGGACAAAAGGTATCAAATCCCTTGGCTCTAGTCCATTGTCCGTCGCTTTTCTGGAGGTCGCGAGCCGTAACATCGTTCACGGCGACGATCGCCCTGATTCCAAGCACCGCATCACCTTCAGACACCCGTGTCAGGGTCTTCCCTACCACTACTCCGATTTCGCCTTCGTGTTCGACCCTGGAAGAGACGGCCGGCAGCGCGATTGAATCACCGTCCCATATCACGCTCGAAGGTGGCTTGAGAAAGATGAGGGGCTCCTTTGGAACCTCGTTTCCGAGCTCCTTTGCGTGCTCGCGGTAATTGCGGCCAACGCAGACGATTTTTCCGGGACGGATTTTCCTGGCAGACATCTCAGTTGGTCACCCGTTGAAGACGTTTGGTTGCTCGGGATTGTATTCTCTCATGCCCTCTCTTGCTCGCTCTCGTGAGCGATTCTGTAAGCAGTGTTGCGCGGTGCGCCGAGAGCAGAGACGAGGTAATCCATCACTTCGCGCGGCGATTTTCCAGATTCGCGTAATTTTTTGGCGGCGTCGTTCAGATCGCGCTCGCTGACGACGCGCTCTCCCGCTCCCGCGATCACCAGCACTACCTCGCCCTTGGGATCCGCCTTACCGTATTCGCTCGCAAGCTTCGCGACGCTGCCGCGCTTGAACTCTTCGAATCGCTTGGTCAGCTCCCTGGCGACGACCGCCTGTCGCTCGCCAGCTCCGGCCTCGACGAGCGCATCGAGGGTGGCGGCGACGCGATTCGGCGCTTCGAACAGCACGACCGTCCCACGGGACTCGACAATCTCAGTCAGGATGTCGGTGCGCTCTTTCCCCTTTCGCGGCAGAAATCCAAAGAATGTGAATCGCTCGAGCGGCAATCCGGATGCGACGAGCGCCGCCAAGACCGACGACGCACCCGGGATCGGGACGACCGCTATTTCGGCTTCGAGCGCGGCAGCGACAAGGCGCGACCCCGGATCCGAGATGAGTGGCGTGCCCGCGTCGGATATCAGAGCGATGGAATCACCAGCGCGAAGGCGCGCGATGAGTTTGGGGGTCTGCTTTGCTTCGTTGTGCTCGTGGTAAGAGCTGAGCGGAGTGGAAACCCGGTAGTGTTCGAGCAAGCGGCGCGAGTGGCGCGTGTCCTCCGCAATGACAAGCGCGGCCGAGGACAAAACCTCGACCGCGCGATGTGACATGTCTCCCAGATTGCCGATGGGAGTGCTCACCAGAAAGAGAGTCCCCGCTGTTGCGGAGCTCATGAGTCGTCTGGCGACCGACTCCGCTGATTACGCGGCGGCGTGCTGCTTGAACTTCTCCGCCAACGCGGGCTTGCCCATGAATCCGATCATCTGATCGACGAGCTTGCCGTCCTTGAAAAAGAGGATCGCGGGAATGGAGCGAACATTGAATTTCGTCATCGTCTTGATGTTCACATCCACATCGACCTTCGCGACCTTTGCCTTGCCTTCGTATTCGATAGCCAGCTGATCCAGCACGGGAGCGACCATGCGGCACGGCGCGCACCAGGTCGCCCAGAAATCGACGACCGCGAGGCCCTTGTGCTGCTCGATCTGCATCTCGAAATCGGAGTCGTTCACTTCAACTGCATTCGACATTTTGTAGTCTCCAACCGCAGGATACCCCGCGGGGCTTCGTCAGTTAGTTTGCTGCGGGGACGCTGCCCCCTTCATCTTTAAACTTAATGACCCGATCAAGTCCACGTGGCACCCGTGTATCCCACATTGGCATCGCCGTCGAGGCCCTCGCCGAGAGCGTTCCGTTTTTCAGGGATATACTGGGTTTACCTGAGGTTGCGCTGGACGATTCTGACGGGGCCAGCATCGCCGGCTTCAGCGCCGGTGAGGCGCTGGTGGAGCTTCTCGAGGCGGAAGACGCCGCCTCGCCGATTGCCCGCTTCCTCGCCAAGCGGGGACCCGGCATTCATCACATCTGCTTTTCGGTTGACGATCTCGACGCGATGCTGGAGCGTTGCCGCCGCGCCGGCTTGAAGCTCATAGATGAGAAGCCGCGCATTGGCGCGGAAGGAAAGCGCGTCGCGTTTCTGCACCCCAAATCCACCGCCGGAGTGCTGGTCGAGCTGTCAGATCACTAACGTCGTGTCGAAGTACCGGGATTGCCGCAGAAGTCCCGCACTGCCGCGATGTCCATGTTGTCGACGTACCATCTGCCGCCTGGACCCTTGATGGCATAGAAGGTCGTTTCCCGTGACAGATTTCCCTTGTTCAACTGGACTCGAATCTCTCGATGTCCCTGCGTTCCTGACTGCTCGCCGAGAATGCGGGCGCTGTCGTGGTTGAAGTAGCACGCGAGGATGACCTCACGCTTCTCGAGTTCGGTACGATCCATCGTCTCGCGAGCTGGTCCATCCCTGGTGCCGAAGACGGTAGATATTGCCTGAAGGTCTTTCGCGTTCACGGCCTGCAGGAATTGATTGACGGCGAGCTGCGCCGAAGGGGCGCCAGTGACCTGTCCGTTGCTGCCCATTTTCTGGGTAGCGCTCGAGCAGGCGGCAAGAAGGAATAGACCGGCGATCTTTCTGAATGACACGATAAATTCTCCACTGGATAGAGCTGCGACTCAGGGACTGGAGCAATGCGCGCAAAGCAACAACGGTTGTATATCAATATCGATCACGTCGCCACCCTGCGGCAGGCTCGACGCGGAGCTGAGCCGGACCCCGTGGAGGCCGCGACAGTGTGCGAAGCCGCTGGCGCGGACGGAATCACCGCGCATTTGCGCGAGGACAGGCGCCACATTCAGGACGCTGATGTAATCCGGCTCAAAGAGAAAGTGCGAACGTATTTCAATCTCGAGATGGCGTGTGTGCCCGGGATGCTGGAGCTGGCGCGTCGTATCAAACCCCAGCAGGTGACTCTGGTGCCGGAGCGCCGTGAAGAGATAACGACCGAGGGCGGGCTCGACATCATCAGCGATCCGTCGCGCATCCGCGACACAGTCGATGCGCTCGTGGAGGTGGGTATTCGAGTCAGCCTCTTCATCGATCCCACTCGCGCGGGGGTCGAGCAATCAAAGAAGCTCGGCGTTGCCGCAATCGAGCTGCACACGGGAGCTTATTCTCATCAGCCGGATTCGAAGGGGCCGATCCGCGCGCTCGGCGACTCGGCGCAGAGAGGTGCCGATCTAGGACTGGCTGTGCACGCTGGCCACGGGCTCACCGTGAGGAATGTCGAACTGGTTGCCGCGATTCCTGAAATCGAAGAGCTGAACATTGGGCACTCGATCATCAGCCGGTCGGTTTTCGTCGGTCTCGACCAGGCAGTCAAGGAGATGCGCGAAGCCATGCGCCGTGCTCGGTCGTCATAAATGGAGCGAGTTTTGACTGGGAGCCACAAACGGCCCACCTTTCGAATGATCTGGAGAACGCACTGATGACGATGCCGGGACGGCTGCTGGATTTCTTTTCTCTCGAGGCGAGTGAGTATCTCACGCGTCTCGAGTCGCTGGCCACGAAGAAAGTGATGGAGCCGTCCGACGCAACGCAATTCGCCGCCGCCGCGCGCGGTCTGCGCGGGAGCGCAACGATGGCAAAGGCGGGCGGGATCGTTCAGATTGCAATGACGGTCGAGCGAATCGCGTCGGGCGTCGTCCGGGGTGCGACCCAGTGGGAGCCCGAGCTTCAACGCGCTCTCGTTGGCGCGATCGATGAGCTGAAGCTGCTCGTCCGGTCGGTACGGACCTGGGGCCTGGATCAGGACGCGCGTGTCGAGGAGAGCCTGCGCGGCCTCACCCGGTTCGCACCCCCGCGCGAAGAACGCCAGGATGATGTGATCGTGCCGATCTCGCAGCTTTTTTTCAACGATGATGGACAGCACATCATCTACGTAGCGCCGAACCCCAAAACCCACTACGAACAGCAGCTTCGCGAGCAGAGTGTCGGCATCGGTCCGGGCACGCTGTCTCCGGAGGTGAAGCGCGTACCGACTCCGTCGCGCGAGGGACCACCGTCGGCAGCCAGGACTCCGCCCCGTGGCCAGGAGCTGCGCGATGTTTTGAATTCGAGCCTCGCCACGATGCGATCGCTCGAGAATCGGCATTCGGGTCCACAGCCCGCGGTGTCCGAGCTCGTCCCGATTCAGCAGTTGCTGTACCGCGGCCAAAGCGCGATCGACCGCGCCGCCGAGATTCGTCGCGCGCTCAAGAAGAGCGGAACTCCGCCGACACGCGCGCTCGTGGACGAGCTCGTCGATCTGGTGGAGCTCGCGGCCGCAGAGTAGCAGTTGCGACCCGGATGGCGCGCCGCACTCGGAGCAGTGCTGAGCGCCGCTCTAATCTACTGGACGCTCCATGGAATCTCTCCCACTGATGTAGCGCACAGACTCTCGGAAGCCGATCCGCTCCTCTTCACCGCGTCGATGTTCTGCGCGACGGCGATCTTCGTTCTGCGCGCCCGCAGGTGGGAAACGATTCTCGAGCCCGTGACCGGCAAGCTTCCACTCGGACCTCTCTGGCGCGCGACGGCAGTGGGGATGATGGTGAACAACGTGGTGCCCGCACGTGCCGGCGAGATTGCGAGAGCGTACGCATTGACGAAGGAGGCAGACGTGCCCTTCGCCGCGTCGCTTGCATCTCTTGCCGTTGATCGCTTGTTCGACGCGATCGTGCTCCTCATTCTCGCAGCGGTGGCGCTGCTCGACCCTACCCTCTCGAGCACCGAGACGCTCGCCGGTCGGCCGCTCACGTCGTTTGCCCTGGGTGCAGGAACTGTCGTCCTGCTCCTGGTGCTCGGGCTTTACGCACTCGTATTCTTTCCGAATCAGCTCCTTCGACTGTTCGAGCTGTTCGCGCGACGCGTCTCGCCAGCGATCGAAGTGCGGGGACGCAAAGTGCTGGAGACTTTCGTCAACGGGCTGAGGGTGCTGCGGAGCCCGGGTAGATTCGCGGCCGTGTTCGGATGGACGCTCGCCCATTGGCTGCTCAACGCTCTTGGATTCTGGCTCGCGTTCAAGGCGGTGGGCATCAGCGCTCCGTTGTCCGCCGCTCTTTTTCTTCAGGCCTTCATCGCGCTCGGCACGGCGGTCCCCGCGCTGCCCGGATTCTTCGGCGTGTTCGAGTACATGTCGGTTCAGGGTCTCGCCATTTACGGAGTGGGCCAGCAACAGGCAGCAACCTGGGCGATCGGATATCACCTTTTCTCCTTCATTCCCATCACTTTGATCGGAGCCTATTACTTCGCCCGGCTCGGCGTAAAGCTTCGCGATTTACAGCCGGCGGCGGACACCGCGGGATGATCGGACGAGGTGGGAGAACTCTCGCGCAAGCAAAGATCAATCTTTCGCTGCGCGTGCTGGACCGGGAGCCTGACGGCTTTCACTCGATCGAGACCGTTTTTCTCAGACTCGACCTCGGCGATGATGTGCGGCTGCATATCAGGGCGAAAGCGAGGACACTCCGGTGCGGGGTGATGCGCGACCAGCCGCAAACCGAGAATCTTGCTTATCGGGCAGCTGCGCTGTTCGCGGACGAGACCGGCTGGCCGGGCGGTTTTGAGATCGTGATCAAAAAGCGGATTCCTATCGGAGGCGGACTTGGCGGTGGAAGCGCTGATGCTGCCGCGGCCCTCCGCATTCTCAACAGGCTCTCCCCGAAACCGCTCAAGGCCGACGCGCTCCTCGAGCTGGCAGGCCGTCTCGGATCGGACGTCCCGTTTCTCGCCAGTGATTTCGTGATGGCGCTCGGCTGGGGGCGCGGAGAAAAA
>WNGI01000857.1_pt1 | contig 36808 bp, 32 predicted proteins | sample 5400621 | NCBI WGS metagenome assembly WNGI01 (sample SAMN13153374, study PRJNA577476) | soil metagenome | isolation source: 20 cm soil or saprolite under Garry oak tree replicate 1 | place: USA:California | collected 2016-06-15
GATCAGTGCAGTTCTCGGGGACGAGTCTTCCCACGGCGAGATAGTAGCTGCCGGGCTCGACCCCGAACTGACGAATGAGCTCGGGCTGGGTCGATGTCTGAATGTTCGCACCGTACGCGATCATCGTGGTGTCCTTGCCGAATCTCTCGAGATAGACCTTACGCATCCCCTCGGCGTCCGTGATCAGCCGGTTGCAGAATCTCACCGCCGAGCGGGCAGCGCTTTTGAAGTACGTCCGGCCGAAAAATCCCCATTTGCCCCGTTCCCATTCGAGGCCGTCGACGTTCATGACCACCTTTGCGCCAAGGATCCTGCATACGGCGGCATGGTGTCCCATTCCGACGTTCACGAAGAAAAAGAGGTCATAGCGCCCGAACAGCAGCGCGTGAAGCGACGCAAACCAGGTTGCGATGATCGCGTTAAAGCTCTTTCCGCCCGGTGAAGGAACGTATTTCATCTTCACGCCTTTGTACTCAGGAACTCTGAGCGCCTTCGGGTAGTGGCTCCCCCGGCAATAGATCGTAACATCGTGACCGGCCGCGACGAGGCGCGGCGCGATCTCACCGAATACGGTTTCGAACCCGGTGAAGTAAAGCTGCGGCAACGGCATGCCGTAAAGTCCGAGCATGCCGATTCGGAGGCCCGTGCGTTGTTTCAAGATCCGGTTGTTGTTTGAGGACGCGGTTATATCAGACGCGACTTCCAGGTCGCGGGCACGAGCGGCGAATCGATCTCGATCGGGAGATGATACGAAAAAGGCTTCGTCCCGTGTTGGCGAATCCAGTCTATCATGCGCTGCAACCCTTCGCGCAAGCTGACCTTGGTCTCGTAGCCGAGCAGCCGGCGCGCCTTATCGGCGGAGCAGCTGGTGTTCTTCACTTCCTTCGGGCGATCGGGAACATAAATCGGATGGAGGTCGAAGTTGAGCAGCTCAGCGAGAATGCGCGCCAGCTCGTTGATCGAAACCGTTTCGGTATCGGGGCCGATGTTGATGATCTCGCCATTGAGCCCGGGCAGTGTCCCCATTTTCACGAGAGGGTCGACGCAATCCTGCACGAATGAGAAGGAGCGCGTCTGCTCGCCGTCGCCATAAATGATCGGCTGCTTTCCCTGAAGCATGCGGTTGATCATGATGCTCGCGACATTGCGGTAGGCATCGTCGTATTTCTGTTTCGGTCCGATGATGTTGTGCGGAACTGCAATGACGTACTCTAGTCCGTGGGTCTCGCAGACATTCTTGACGAGCAGCTCCGCGGCGTACTTCGCGATCCCATAGGGATCAACCGGATCGGGAGTCTGGTCCTCCGTGTACGGGAGCTTGCCCACCCCATATCGGGCCGTGCTCGAGCAGAACACGAATCGTTTGACCTTATTGGTCGCGGCTCCGACAAGAAGACCAGCCGTGTTCTCATAGACGTGTTTGGCGATCAGCGCCGGCGAGAACACACTTAATCCCTCAGTCGCGACTGCGGCGCAGTGATAAATGAGGTCGCTGCCACGCGTCAATCGTTTCATGGCATCGACGTCGCAGCAGTCCGCTTCCTCGAACTGGATGCCTTCGGGGAGATTGTTGAGATCGGCGCCGATCATGTTGTCGCAGCCAACGACCTCATGACCACTTCCAAGGAACGCGTCGGCTAGATGGCTACCGAGAAAACCGGCGGCCCCGGAGACGAAAACCTTCACGACGCGGTCAGAATGCCCCGGTTCGCCTCAGTACGGCCGGAATGGTTCGGAAGAGGATGCTGACATCGAGCCAGAAGGACCATTGCTCAATATACTGGCGATCCAGAAATATTACATCCTCGAAATCGAGCACCTCACTGCGACCGCTTACCTGCCAGAGCCCGGTTATGCCGGGCTTCGCATCCAGTCTTCTGAAGTGGCGGTCTTCGTACTCGCTGAAATCCGCCTCGAAGAAGGGCCGCGGTCCTACCAGCGACATCTCTCCGATAAAGACGTTGAACAGTTGGGGCAGCTCGTCCAGGCTCCAGCGGCGTAGATAGCGACCGAGTCGCGTGGTGCGCGGGTCATCCCTGATCTTGAAGAGGCGCACGTCGCCAGTCTGATTGAGATGCGCCAGCTCCTGTTTCTCTACGTCCGCACCGTCGCGCATCGTCCGAAACTTGATCATCCGGAACCGCCTGCCGCCGAGACCAGCGCGGTCCTGAAAAAAGAAGGGAGAGCCGGGCGAATCAAGTCGCACCGCGAGTGCAATCAGCGCCAGGACCGGAGCGAGCAGGATGATGAGAATTGCACTGACAACGCTGTCGACGATTCTCTTGGAGATGAGTGCTCGCGCCTTGAGAACCGGGCTACCGAGCTCAAAGAACGGTTGGTCGTGATGCCATACAAGGGTCGGCCGCAGCCCGTAGACGCGAACTGCACGCGCTGGAAACAGGACCTGGCAGCCCGAGTGCAGACACTCCTCGATCAGACTGTTGATCCGGGTCGCGGGAAGATCGGCGCAGACGACGACTGCTTCGGCGTGATGCTCGTCGATCAGCTCGGAAAGATTGTCGATCCCGCCGAGAAGGTCATTGCCGGCAGTGCCATCGGTGGCCACATATCCAGCAACCCTGTAATCGCCACCGGGGGCCGCGACCGCTCGCTCGAAGCGTCCGCCCATCGCGGGATTTCCAACAAGGATCGCGGTTCCCGTACCTCTTGTCCGCGGCCAGACGTCGCGCAGGAACCACTCTGAGAACTGGCGAACGAGAAGCAGTGACAGCCATAGAATGCCGGCCGTCGTGACTATCGGCAGAACCAGATCGGGGAGGAGACCACGCGCTATTCCGCCCGCCCAGACGAGGAGCACCGCGCCAGCGACGCCAACGAATAGGCGAATCGGTTGATTGAGCGCCCGGTGCCGGCTATGCCCGCCCGTCGCGAAGACGGCACCGATAGCGAGCAGTCCCAGGAAGACGAAGCGCGTCCCGCCAACGACCAGCGGGCTGTCCGGCAAGGCGAGCGCGCCGAATGTGGTTTCGTCGGCGAGCCAAAGCGCGAATGCCCGCGCGAGAAGAATCGAGAGAATGTCGCCGACAAGAAGGACCACGAAGCGCGTGGCGACGCGGCCCGTGTGCCGACGAACGGCAGCCGGTCGCCGCTCTCGCAGCGCCGAGCGTCGCTGGAGGGCGGGGTGAGTAAGCACCTGCGTCTCTGTGAGCCGCGATCCGGTAGTGGGCAAAATCAACGGGTGAACGTAATCATCGGCGGCCATGACTAAGCAAAATTCTAGCCTGTTGTGCGCGGGCACCGTTAGTCGGCGCCTTCAGGAGGCCACGCTCGACGGCCTCCAGCACCTTGGAGGTGGGCACCTCGGACATATCGGCGTACGGATCGGGCGGCACGGCTCCCTGAGATTCGTGGTCCAGACCGAGACCCGCTGTCACGCCCTCATGTTGATCTCCCAACGGCGCGAAAAGACGATTGATTCCGCTGCCGAACACCGCTACGGTCGGCACGCCCAGGGCAGCGGCAATGTGCATCGGGCCGCTGTCATTGCATACGAGGAGGTTGCATCTCGCGAGCAGCGCCATCATCTGTCGCAGCCCCACCTTGACTGGAATGACTCCGTCGACGCGCGCCAGCGAGGAGCCATAGCCCTCGGGCTCGACGAACGCCAGCACGTCGATATTCGGACGACTCCCGAGGTCATGGGCCACCGTCTCGAACCGCTCGATCGGCCAACGTTTCTCGGGTATGCTCGCACCAGGATGGATCGCCACCAGGAGATTGGACGGGCTGGCGCCGTTCGTCCGCAAGAATTCTGTCGCCCAAAGTTGCTCGTCCCCGGACACCTGGAGGGTTGGAGTCTCGATCTCTCTTGGCCCTCCAAAAGGCTCTAGCAGGCGCAGCCACGCATCTTTTTTTTGGAGGTCGGAATCGCCGAACGCGATTGCATCGGTGAGGGTGCGATCCCAGCCTGGCCTTGCGTAGCCAATGCGCCGCCGCGCACCGGATAGGGCGAGCAGCGCGTACTCGCGCACATTCGGGCGGCATTGGAACGCCAAATCGAATTTCCGCGCGCGTAGAACGCGCACGACGCGCAGGAACTCTGCCCAATCATAGTTGAAGGGGCTGAACCGTCGACCCTCCGTTTTCCACGTTAGCTCGGCCTCGATGAACCGATCCACCAGTCCGGTCCCCGCCAGAATCTCGGCCGCGTAGGGCCGCCCCAGGAGCGTGATCTCCGCATCGGGAACGATCGCACGGAGCTGGGCGAGAAACGGAACCGTGAGAACCACATCGCCGATATTCCACAGCTCGACCACCAGTATTCGCTTCAAGGCTCTACCCCGGTGGGGACTGCTTCAGGAAGAGACGCAATCTTGCTCCCACGAATCAGCATCCCGGTCCAGGCTTTTCGCTCACGAGGACTGAATACGAGTGACCAGCACCACCATGCGTACACGACGAGGCCAATCAAGCCGATGGACATCGCTGCGACGCGCGAACCGGGCTGTAGCCAGGTCGCGAGGCCGAAAGCGATGGAGAGGATCATCGCAGCCGTCCATAGTGCGGCTCTTCGCTTGCGCTCCGTGTCATCGGGCATTGCGCGCCCGATTGCGCGTCTCGTCGCCCATTCGTAGAAAATGAGGTCCTCGCAGCGCAGCAGGGTTACCGCTAGCGCCGCACCCGATATTCCGAGTGCTCTCGTAAGAATAATCGTCGCAGGGACGTGCAGAGCGACCTGAACCAGATTGATCTTCGCCGGCAAATCGGGACGTCCGGAGCCGTAGAGCAGCGCGAGAGGTAGAATTGCCAGTCCGGCAAGAAATATCCCAATCGCCAGTATTCTGAGAGCCGTGCCCGCCGCAACGGCGAACGAGCTTCCCAGCCAGAACCCCAGGATTGTCGGCCCGAACGCGAGGATTGTCACACACACCGGAAAAAGCAGCGCTGCGAGCTGGCGCTGGGCCGCCCGCGTCACAGCAATCGATCTCTCGCGGCCATCGCTTGCGTCGGTTGCGGATAGTGCCGGTAGCATCGCGCTGAAAGCGGTAACAGGTATCAGCAGAACACGATTTGCTCCTTCCGATGCGCCACTGTAGTAGCCCAGTCCCGTGCCTCCGATCACCGAGCCAACAGTAAACCTGTCGAAGCTGCCCAGCACGGGACCGAGTATCGTCGACACCGCCACCCACCCTGAGTAACCGAGCATCTCGCGAAGCACCTTCCAATCTGATGGGAGGGACCAGCGCACGGGAATCAGGACGCGCTTCACCGCGTAAATAGTGAGAATGGCGAGGACCACTCGCACCGCGAGAAGAATCCAGAGTATCGCGCTGAGCGAATATCCAGCCGATGCCGCCCAGGCCGGCACGACGACGGACGCGAGACTCGAAGGAATCCGGAGCGGCGTGCTGATGTCGAAACGCTGGGCGCCCTCGAGCGATGCGCGCATCGATGCGATGCAGAGGAGAACCGGCATGTGGAGCGCCAATACCCGAAACATCGCGGTAGCTTCCGGTCTGTTGGCGGGCGCAATCGAGAAGACGCGATTCACCAGTACCGGCGCAAAAAACAAAAGCAGGATTCCCGCCAGCGCGCCCATCGCCGTCTGAGTGAGCAGCGAAGCGACAATGACTTCCCGCATGCGCTCCCAGCCCTTGACCGTTGCGTCGCCTACGAACCTGATCGTGGCCTTTCCGAGTCCGAAATCGAATATCCCCGTGCTCTCGGCCACAGCCCAGGCGAGCGCGAGCAGGCCGAACCTGGCGGGACCGAGAGCGCGCACTGTGACGGGAACCAGGAACAGCGCCGCGACCGCAGGGACGCCGAGGGACACAAAGTAGAGGGCGCTGTTTCGCGCAACATTGTGCGAGGTTGCGGCAGGAGCGCGCGGGGTCAGCGGGACTGCGTTCACGGAACTCGCCGCAAAGATGCGGCAGCCTCGTAAACCTCGACCATTCTCGAGGCCGCGACTTTCCCATCGAACTGCTTTGCCCGCGTCTTACCTCGCGCAATCATCGAATCGCGGAGCTGCCGGGACGACAACAGATCGGCCACGGCGCTCACGACTTGCTCGGCGTTCTCGGGATCCACGACCGAGCCAGCATCACCTACGACCTCCGGGATGCTCGTCCGGTTGGACGCGACGATCGGAGTTCCCATCGACATCGCCTCTATGAGCGGAAGCCCGAAGCCCTCGGCAAGCGAGAGATAAAGCAGGCAACTCGCATGACGATATAGGGCTTGAAGAGACGCGGTGTCGAGCGCGCTCAAATGCGTCACGATTCCCGCCGTCCCATCGCGTTCCATTTCCGCGCGAATTCGGGTCGCGCCAAAATCTTCGGGCCCGACGATCACCAACCCGTCCAGTAGGCCCCGATCTACAAGCTTTCGGACGACACGCGCGGTCTGAGCGAAATTCTTTCTCGGGTCGAGCCGCCCCACGCTGAGCGCAAAGCGAGCGGGGACACGAGACTGCAATTGGCTCCATGCGCTCTCGATCGCCGGCTCCGATGGGCACCGCCACGACCGATCGAGCCCGAGGGGAACGACGTCGATCCGGTTCGCTGGAAGCCGGTAATGCGCGATGATCCGCTCTTTCGACCACTGCGAGTCAGTGACAACCCGCTTTGCCGCGTGTGCCGACGCTCTGCTCAGTGTCGTGAACAGGGCGGTGCGTATTCCGGTCGAGTATTGGGGGAAATCGAGATAGATCAGATCGTGCACCTGAAGAACGAGCGGCGGACCGCCGACGATTGGCCCGTAGTAGTTGGAGTGAAATACGTCACACCTGTCGCGGCGCGTCATCAACGGAAACGCAAATTGGATTCGCGCAGCCGCTGGAATCCGCGGTATGCGGCGATGAATGAAATGATCCTGCGGAAAGCGCTGCCTGACACCGTCGGGGTCGAAGCTATAGAGGACGTATTCGTGCGCAGGCGGCAAGTCGCTGAGGAGATTCGTCCACACCGACGTGGTGCCCTGGTGGGGGCCGGTGAGAACGTGCACGTCAAGACCGATTCGCATCAGCAGGAATTTCTTTTCACTGCTGCGAATATAACAAGCGCCCGCTCAGATCCGGTCTACGACATAGGAGGCGAAAGGAATCGCCGAAGTAAAAGCCGGGGACACGGCGTTCAGCACGTGCATCGACCGCTCGTCGCCCTCGAGATGGAAATCGGACACCAGCTGCCGGGTTCGGATGTCGAGGAGCTGGGCACGGATACCCGGCTTGCCCCAATGGGTGTATCGAGCCGGATCGAGATCGCGCACCATTTTCGCCGCGAGCGCGACGAGGTTCGACCGCCGATACTTTTTGACCTCTGCAAGCGCCAGCGATCGGAACCCGAAGTCGTTCCGCACCAGAAGACCGAGCTGGCGCGCCAGGATGTCGGCAAGCTCTCGAGGACTGAAGCCGCCAATCCACCCGTACTGCTCGCGCCAGAACGCCGGGATTGCCGTCGGCCCGATTTTCGTCCGCCCGCGGGTAGTGACCGTGAAGTGCACGCCGAGGAAGGGATTGGCGAGATTCGGAACGGGATAGATGTTCGTCCGCAACGTCTCCCCCTCGTCGGCATAGAGATAGACGCCCTTGAATGGAAGTATCCGGTAGTTCTCCGAAAATCCGTAATCGCGGGCGATGCGGTCGGCGTATAGACCGGCCGCATTTACCACGTATCCGCAGTCGATCTTTCCCGTGCTGGTTCGAACCGTGGTCCCGTTGCGCCCCAAATATTTCGTCGCGCGGGCGATGGTGACTCCAGCTTTCTCGGCGTCGGCCGCGAGCGAGAGCATGACCTCGGTCGGATCAACGGCGGATGTCGTCGGCGAGAAGATCGCGCGTTGGAAGGTGCGCACCCGCGGCTCGATCGTCCGGGCCTCCACCTCGGTGATCTCCTCGAGACGCACGTTGTTGACACGTCCCCGTCGAAGCAGCTCGTCCAAACCTGCCAGCTCGCTCTCGTCCTGCGCGACGACAAGCTTGCCGCAGCGATTGATCCGCAACCCCTTTTCGACGCAGTAGGCAGTAAGCGCGGCATTCCCTTCCCTCGAGAACCTCGCCTTGAGACTGTCGGCCGAGTAGTAGAAGCCGGCGTGAAGGATGCCGCTGTTGCGGCCGCTCGCGTGCATGCCGAGCTGATCTTCTTTCTCGATCAATGCGATCGACTGTGCCGGGAAACGCCGAACGAGGGCGAGGGCGATGTTGATGCCGATGATTCCGCCGCCAATTACGAGGAAGTCAGCAGTTGGCGGAAGCACGCCGCTAGCGCGTCTTTTCTGAGAGCTTGTTCCTGACTCGCTCAGGTGGTCGCCAGCTGTGGCAAACGCTCTTCCTGCATCAGAACGGGGATGTATCGCCTCAATGCATCCCGCCACGGCGGCATCATGTCGAGATCCCGATCCCGAAGCGCCCGGTTGTCGAGAACAGAGTAGGTAGGGCGTCGTACCTTGGCGGGAGAATCCGCCGCGCTTGCCACTTCATTCACGACCTCGATCCCGGCCTCGGCGAAAATCGCGGTCGCAAATTCGTGCCACGTGCATTGGCCTGCCGACGTGGCATGATAGAGACCGAACTCGCCACTTCTTGTGAGGCGGACGATCTGGTCCGCGAGGTCTACAGTGTAAGTCGGCGAGACGACTTCGTCGTCGACGACTTTGACCTTACCGCGCTCGCGCCCCAATCTGATCATCAGGCGCACGAAATTATCCCCGCTCTTCGCCCTGCATGGGTGCGACCCGTATAGCGCGGAGGTGCGCACCACGAACGTCTTCGGGTTCTCGCTCAGAGCGTAATGCTCGCCCGCCAGCTTGCTGATTCCGTACGTATTGACCGGACTCGGCAAGTCAGTCTCCGCGTACGGCGTCCGCTTCTCTCCGCCAAACACGTAGTCCGTGCTCACGTGAACGAATGCCGATCCGTGCACGTCACAGGCCTGGGAGAGAAACTTGGTGCCCAGAGCGTTCACCTCGAACGCCCGGCCGGGATCGAGCTCACACTTTTCGACGTTGTGCATCGCCGTCGTGTTGACGACGAGCTCGGCCGATGCGTGCGAGAGCGCGGAGCCGACGGATGACTCGTCGGAGACCTCGACATCTTCGTGGTCGAGCGGAATAACTTCGTCACCGGCGCGACGAAAGGCGAGAACTACGTCGGCGCCAAGCTGCCCATTTGCGCCAAGTACCGCGACCTTCATTCGCCGTCGCGTTTTGTCGGGCCGCTCCTCATACAGTGGCCTGGTGCAGCTGCTCGACGTCACGGGGCCTCTTCAAAACTTCAGCGTCATCCGACCAGATCTTCTTCGAGATGCCGTCCACCATTTTGAAGGTCTGAATGTTGTAGTACGCCGGATTCTCGACGTCGTTGAACTTCGCGTAATTGTCCGCCAGCTCCCGAACGATGTCACCGATGGTTTGGGTCGCCTTGAACCCGAGGACATTCTGCGCGTGCTCCGACGTCACCTTGTAGTTTCGGACGTCGTCGAAGTGATTGATGTTGAGCCGAGCGTCGAGACCAAGCAGGTCCTTGACGGAATCGTGAACGTGATCTGCCACTTCGCCGATGGTGAAGTTGCCCGAAGCGATGTTGAATACTCCGGAGATCGACGGGCTCGCCTCGATTGCGCGAATGTAAGCGCTGGCGGCGTCCTGTATCGCGAGAATGGGCCGCCAAATGGAGGGATTGGTCACGTTGATGATTCCGTCCGTGACTGCCGTGCGGAACATCGTGTTCACCACGAGATCGAGCCGCATTCTCGGGCTGTAGCCGCACACGGTCCCCTTGCGGAGCACGATGACCGAAAAATCGCTGTCCCTCGCCTGCATGACGCCGAATTCGCCCTGCAGCTTCGATATTCCGTACGGATAGGAAGAATTCGCGGGCGACTGCTCGTTGTACAGCTCGTTCTCCGTGTAACCGTAAACGGAGCACGAGCTGGCGTAGACGTAGCGTTTGACCCCTGCCCTCTTGGCGAGGTAGGCCAGAAATGCCGGGCTCGCAGCGTTGAACACGAAATTGCGGGACGGCGAGTAATCCGCCATCGGATCGTTGGAAAGGCCGGCCAGGAACAGAACCTGGTCGTACCCGACCAGCTCGCCCTCCGTCAGGTCGAGGACGTCTTTTTCGATCAGATTAACCGCGGGCGGCAAATGGTTTCCGAACCAGAGCAGATCGACGACGTCAACCTCGTATCCGCGGTCGAGCAGTTTTGGTGCAAGCACGGAACCGATGTATCCGGCGCCACCAGCCAATAGAATCTTCATTCAGTTTTCTCCGATGCCATGTATAATCCGGGACTGGTGCGGCGGATCAGTAGTCAGCTATCCCTTCGTTGCAAAGTTCGCGGATTCCGGTCTGTCCAGCCACTCGCGCAACGTCTGGGCGCGCTCGTCTTTCGTCGACAGCGTCGGATTTGCGATCGGCCAGACAACCCCTATTTCTGGATCGTTCCATCGAATACCCGATTCCGCCTGGCCGTTGTAGACGCCGGTACAGAGATACTCGATTTGCGCATGGTCCGAGACAACGCAAAATCCACGCGCAAAGCCGGCGGGTGCCCAAATCTGGGTCCGGCTCGAGGCAGTCACGGTTTCGCCTACCCAACGACCCAGCGTCGGCGAGTCCTTTCGGATATCCACGGCCACGAGGTAGGCTTCACCTTCCGTCACTCTCATCAGCTTGCCCATCGGCGGCTCCCACTGGAAGTGGAGCCCGCGGAGCACACCTTTCGCCGACCGGGAGTGGTTGAGTTGGACGAACGTGTCGGGCAGACCCGCGTCGCGAAACTGATCCTGCTTGTAAACCTCCATGAAAAAGCCGCGCTCGTCTTCGAACACTCCGTGTTCCAGCACTATCACGTCAGGAATCGCGGTCTGGCGTAAGGTCAGCTTCATTTGCCACGAATATAACACGAGCATTACAAAGTTCTCTTCAGAACTCGAACTACGCTGCCGCCCGCTGCCCGCTCTTCGCCATCCGCTCGACGCTAAAGGCAGCCGGACAGTCCGATTCAGCGGGACGCGGGTAGCAGCGCAGTTCATTTCGAACGAAGCTTGAGCTGCCTTTGTCCTTCGGCGACGCACGGGTCGCGTCCACACGCTAAAATTCCTCCTCCGGTTTCACCTTTTTCTTTTCTAGATGAACGAATTCCACACGGAGCTCCGGCTCCGCTTTGTCTTTTCAATTGCGGTTGCCGCTTTTTCGATCATCGCAACGCCGCGGTTGGGAGCGCAGGCACGATCGGTCTCGATGCTCGATTTCACAACCGGCAGCGATTACGAGGATTACCTGCGTGTGCTCCAGATCGAAGGCAAGGTTCCTCTCTATCCGTGGTCGATTCGTGGCTTCTCGCGGCGGGAGATCGAGAGGCTGGCGCTTGCCGACAGTACGGGCCCATGGAAACTGAGAGACAAGTTCTCGTCGTCCCATTTTTCAGCGGGTCCGCTCAGATTCGGCACGACGTTCAACTCGGCATATCCGTACGGCGCGAACGATGGTCCGCTGTGGGCCGGCCGCGGACTAACCGTCGCTGCGAGTGGCGGAGTAAGCGGTTATGTCGGCCCACTCTCTTTCGCGATCGATCCGATGGCGTTCAGCGCCGCGAATCGCCCGTTCGAGCTGATGCCGAATGGGCAGAAGGGGCTGCTGGCATTCAATCACGGGACTTTCGCCGGAACCGTCGATTTGCCGCAACGATTCGGCGATCATGCCTATTCACGCCTCGACCCTGGCAATTCGTATGTGCGGTTGGATTCCCGATTCGTTTCGCTCGGCGTGTCTACAGCGAACGAATGGATTGGGCCAGCCACAGAATATCCGTTTCTCCTGAGCAACAACGCGCCCGGCTTTCCGCATCTTTTTCTCGGCACTGGCGATCCGTGGAATATCTGGATAGGGCACGCGCAGGCACGGGTGTTCTGGGGAAGGTTGGACCAATCGGCCTATTCACCTGTATCCGGCCCGACTCACTTTCTATCTAATTCCCAATCCGGAACGGTCCGCCTCGCAACATCGCTGGACGCGGTTTTTCAGCCCCGAGGGATTCCCGGCCTCGAGCTTGGCGTCGCCCGCTTTTTTCACATCCCCTACACCGTCGACGAGCCAAATGCGGCCTTCTGGAGAAAGCCCTTGGCCGTCTTTTTCCTGAAGAACGAGTTGAAGGAAAACGTTAGCACCCAGAATCAGCTCGCATCGATATTCTTCCGCTGGGTATTCCCTCATAGCGGCTTAGAGGTCTTTGGGGAGCGGGGGTATGAAGATCAGTTCTACGATATCCGGGAATTTTTTGAAAATCTCGACCATGACCGCGAATACATGATCGGATTTCAGAAGGTGCTTGCTACTCGCCCTGGCGGTTTTGACGTGTTGCGGGCGGAGCTGATCAACTATCAGCTTTCGACTCTGGCGCTGATACGGCCGGGCGAGGGAGCGGTGTATGTGCACAGCCCTTTGCGCCAGGGACATACGAATCGTGGGCAATTGCTGGGCGCAAGCCCTGGGGTCAACGCAGCGGCCGCCTCAACGCTGGCCTGGACCGATGTCTCGAACCTCAACCTGCAATTAACAGTTCGCTTTCATCGTTGAGAGCGCGACTTTAACGGCGGCTGAACGGAGCGAAAGTAATCGATAACGAATTGTTCCTGATGTTGAGCCGCCGCCCGTTGTTGGGACACCCACCACCGTTCTGAAAAAAGGGCGTCCACCGATCCTGCAAAGAGAGTTCAGCGGAGAGAGAGCCGAAGGAGCCCTGTTTCGCTGCACGAAGGCCAGGATACGTGCTCACATCGATGCTGCAGTAGCCGACGTATACTGGCAAGCCGGCGTAGTTATGGACGTCCTGATTCCATCGGATTCTCCCTATGAACGCGCCGAACTGCCATTCTGGCTTCAGATAATCAACCGCAAGCCATTGGCTGGAAGCGCCTGGCCCGATCGACGCGCCGAGCATTTCGCCCCTGTTCGTGTATCCCTGAATGACACGAGTGCTCGTGTACCACGAGCCAAGCGGCTGATCTCTGAACGTTGCGCTCTGCTCGAGCTGCGTGATTTCGGACTGGATGCGGAAGGCCCCTTCCTGCCGCTTTCCTCCCGTCCACTGTAGACCGATCGTGTAGCCCTGAGTGTGGTTCGGTGCCACCAGAAAGTCTCGCAGGCTCGGCCGAAGCTCGGTTCTGCCCCACTCTCCGTAGATCTCCACTCCATCCGCCGGAAATACCCATCGACCGAACAGTGTGAAAAGCTGGTCGCGTTGAGTCCGCGAAGTGTCCGGAATGTCGAGATGCGTCCGCGCGAAAACGTCGAACCATCTCAAGAGGAATTGGCCACCTCCAGTTTCCGTCCCATAGACTGAACGCGCCAGGCCAATACTCAGATTGGGATCCCATCTCGTTTGCAGCGTGGCCGCGATTGAGGAGAGGGACCGTGAATTGTTCGTGGATATGGTGTCGAAGTAGGCGGATTCTTTCAGGCCACCGACCAGCCAGCGCATTTCGACGTCGCCAAGTCGAGTGGCTATAGGATGTGCCGTTCGAATGAAAAGGTGCGGAAACCCCGGTGCATTGTTACTGAGGACGATCGCATTCCTGATACCGGGACCCCACCACTCATTCTCATTCGAGAAGCCAAATTCCATGCTTTTGATCGAACTCAGCACCGTGCTTTGCCCGAGGTCGATTCGGTGAATCGCTTTATCGCCGAATCGCATCGGTTGGTCGATCGTGAACCTCCCAACGTAATAGGGGAAGTAGAACTGGCTGTATCCTGCGGGAACTTGCGGATGATAATAATCCTGGAACAACGGCCAGTTGGCATTGGCTGAGAGGATGATCTCCGGCGCAACAATTATTCGAAGGTTATCCCGCTCGAGCCTGAATCCCGTCAGCGTGCGTGTGCTGAAACCTCTCCCCGCCCAGAGCGCGCCGTTGTTTTGAGAGAACGGAAGGGCGGAGTTAGTCACAGCGAGGAATTGTGGCCTGACGAGTGCGGCCCGCCAAAGCCCCGGAGGTCCTTGCAACCGCCCGGTTAGAGAGGAAGAAGATCTGAGGAGGAGCGATTGACCGACCGAAACTCCTTCACGAAGCTGGTATGATCGTTCGCGATCAACGGTGTCGCCTGTCACCAGAATGAGTGACGCGGAATTCAATCCAGGTTGCCGTTGCGCCTCACGACTTGCGCTTGGACTCGGAAATGTTTGCGCGCCGGCCGATCCCGTACTCGATGCCCACGAGACGAAGACGATGAGGGCAAGTACAGATCTACGTTCAAGCAGGCGATTCAATGTCTCTCCCCAGTCGAAGCAGCTTCGCGTTTGATGTTTGCTCACCGCGGAATCCTTTCGCGATGAGAGTCACACTTGGCCCAAACTTACTCTATCGCGCGACTGCATTCCAAAGAGGTGTTTCGCAAGTGGTCGCACGGTGCGCATGGCGCCCCAAAGGGATCCAAGCCCGTAAGAAACATGCAGAATGGTGAAGACCATAGGCAGGAATACGACAACCCTCAAATCCCGCTCGCGACGAGCGATGAGAACGGAAGCTCCGAGCGAGAGTGCAAAATACAGGGTGATCAGGAGTAGAAATGGCCACCACAAGCCATTCGCCACGAATCCGATCGTTGCCGTGACCAGGAGTCCAATGACAAAGAACATCGGTACCATGTGCCGGACCGATATCGGCACAATATCGCTATAGCGAAATGGAAGGATCGCCCAAACTCCGTTCGTCCAATTGTGTTTGGCGAACTCCAGGGGTCGCGAGCGAGCGTAATAAGTGCTGCGAATCGTTGGGACGAACAGCGTGCGCAACCCCGCTCGGCGAAGGCGCAGGTTGAATTCAAGATCCTGTCCGCGCACCAGGCGTTCGTTGAACAAACCCACGCGGTCGAAGACATCGCGCCGATAGCACCCGCCAAAAACAGTATCCACCCAGACCGGTTTCGACGCAGAAGTTCGAAACGTCGAATTGCCTACTCCGAATGGGTGAGTAAGCACCTCAGCGACGGCGCGACCGAAATAGGTAGGGTGACGGGGCTTTGTCACTATCGCTCCCCCAACATTGTCAGCGCCGGAGCGTGATGCCCACTCAACGCACGCGTGAATGTATCCAGCGTCGTACCGATTATGAGCGCTCATCCAGATGATGTAATCGCCCCGCGCCGCGGCAACACCAAGATTGAGAGCGGCAGGCGTGATTCGCGCCGCGTTTTCGATCCGCGTAACGCAGCGGTGCGCGTGCGAGAACCGGTCAACGATTTCGATAGTCCCGTCAGTGCTTCGCCCGTCGATCACGAGGATTTGGAGCTTGTCTTCGGGATAGCCATTTTCGATGATCGACCGAAGACAATCCTCAATAAAATCGACTTCGTCGCGGCACGGCACGAGGATCGTGACGCTGGGCAACGTCGGAGATTCGCTCATTCTCGCCGCAGGCCGTGAACGTAGAGAACCTTGTGCCCGGATTGTGGACCCGGCCCTAATGGAGTCAGCTGCGCCGCTTCGCTGAACCCCGGCCAAAGTTCAGCGGGTACTTTCGTGAGCGTGCGATACACGATGCGTTTGAGTCGGGCGCGGCCACGCAACGTTGTCGGCACCAAACCAAGCACCTGGAGTGCGCGACGTGCCAGCGAGAATAATCCGCCTGTGACTCGCGCCCCAATTTTGTCGGACGCAGCCTCCGTTGGGAATGCACCAGTAACTACGACGCTGAAGCCCCGCCGCGACAGGGCCGTTCGAAACTCGCTTGCCGAATGGTAGTGGACACTATGGGGACTCTCGATGAAGTCGGCTCTTTCCGGATTCGCGTTCACAAAGAGAACCGATCCCTTCGGCGCGAGCACTCGCGCTATGTCGTCGAAGGCGCGCTCCATGTCTGCGACGTAATACGATGCTTCGAAGCATAGCACTACGTCGAAGCTTGCGGGCTTGAAGGGCAGAGCGTCGGCGGACAGACAAACGAGAGGGATCCGCGCACCGTAATGGCCGCGCGCGCTATTGAGGAGTGCTCTAGAATAGTCTCCCCCGACGAGAAGTTTTGCCGAAGCGGAGAGCATCCCAAAGCCCTGCCCTGCACCGCAGCCGAGCTCGAGTACGCGCTTGTTCGGAGTCAGGCCGGAAGCGGCGGCGTAACGAGTGTACATCATTGCGGCTGCTTCCGGAGAAAGCGGGATTCCGGTTGTTTCTGTGAGTTCCTCAAAACGAGGAGCAGTTGATTTGGCCACAGGCGAGAGACGGTATCAATTCAGGGCGATGACATCAGTGCCGACATTGCAATGTTTCGCCGCAGTGGTTTATACTTTCAATCCCAATGTACCCCTGTTATCGGGGGATTTCTAGGAATCCAAGAGCCACATTTTCGATGACCTCGACCTCGGAATCTGTACTGACACAGATCCCTTTTTTCCGGTATTCGCATCTGTTCAATCAGTACCGCGACGAGACCCTCGCGGCGATGATCGACGTGATGGAACGCGGCGCGTTCATCCTTCAAAATGATTGCGCGGAATTTGAACGGGGCATCGAGCGATTCCTGAGTATCAAGCACGCTGTCGGAGTCGCAAACGGGACTGACGGTCTCATTATCGCGCTGAGAGCGGCGGGTGTAAAGCAAGGCGACGAAGTCATCGTGCCCTCCCACACTTATGTCGCCTCGGCAGCGTCAATTCATTTTGTTGGCGCAACTCCTGTCCTCGTCGATTGTCTCGATGATCACCTGATCGATCCTGACGCGGTTGACGCCGCAGTGTCGTCAAAAACGACCTGCATAATGCCCATTCAGCTGAATGGGCGCACCGCAAACATGACCGCGCTTCAACAGATCGCGGACCGGCACAAACTTGTAATCGTAGAAGATGCAGCCCAAGGACTTGGCTCGAAGTTCAAGGGCCGTAACGCCGGAACCTTCGGCATCGCGGCGGAGTTCAGTCTGTATCCAGCGAAGGTGCTGGGGTGTTTTGGAGACGGTGGAGTGATCACGACGAATGACGACGGAATGGCCGAGCAGGTGAGGTTACTTCGCGATCACGGCCGGAATGATTCTGGTCTCGTCGTAACCTGGGGTTTGAATTCCCGGCTCGATAATCTTCAGGCGGCGATTCTCAACGTTCGCCTCAAGCACTTCCATCAGGAAATCGAGCGCCGGCGCGAGCTTGCGAGACTTTACCGCGAAGGCCTGGATGAAGTCGAGGAGCTGCTTCTTCCGCCTGGCCCGGATGATGATCCAGATCACTTCGATGTGTATCAGAACTACGAGGTAGAAGCTGGGAAGCGGGACGAGCTTCGTGCCCATCTGGAGCGGGATGGCGTACGCACGATCATCCAATGGGCCGGCACCCCCGTTCACGGGTTTGGCTTGCCGGGTGTTCGCATCACTGACCTTCCGCGGACACGGCTGCTCTTCGAACGCTGTTTCCTGTTGCCAATGAACACGTCATTGGCTGACGACGAGATTCGCTACGTTTGCTCGAGCATCAGGCGATTCTACGGCCGCGCGGACTGAGCCGCGCACGATGGAGATTAGCGCCGATCTCGGTACGCTAGCCGATTCCGGAAAGCACCACGATCCTCTGGAGCTACCCGAACAAAATCGAGCCTGGCTTTCTGGTGCTTTGCGGCAAATGGTGCTCATTCGCACCGCCGAAGATCATATCGGTCAAATGGTGGACGCGGGGAAGATTCGCTGCCCCTGTCACCTCGCAATCGGACAGGAAGCTATCGCGGTGGGTGTTTCCAAATCGCTTCGATCCAGCGACCGGATCTTTGGAGCCCATCGTTCGCACGCGCACTACCTCGCGCTCGGTGGATCGCTTCGCGCGCTGATGGCGGAGGTCCTTGGCAAAGACACGGGAGCGTCTCGCGGGATGGGCGGCTCGATGCATCTCATCGATCTGGAACACGGACTTCGAGGAACCGTGCCCATCGTCGCTTCGACGATTCCAATCGCTACTGGAGCTGCGCTGGCAGCAAAGATGGATAGACGGGGGGATATCGCCGTCTCCTATTTCGGAGATGGAGCGACAGAAGAGGGAGTTTTCCACGAGTCGATGAACCTCGCTGCGACACTCCGCCTACCGATCCTGTTTGTGTGCGAGAACAATCTGTTCTCGAGTCACCTGCACATCAGTCTCCGACAACCGCGCGACTCTGTTGCGCGCTACGCCACAGCTCACAACGTAGCCGCCGTGCGAGTGGATGGAAATGACGTGGTCGCGGTTGCCAACGCCGCGGACGACGCCATCGATCGAATGAGACGGGAACCCGGCCCCTCTTTCATAGAAGCCGTTACCTACCGCTGGCGTGGTCACGTTGGCCCCCGGGACGACGAGGATGTTGGAGTTCGTCGCAAAGACGATCTCGTCATCTGGCGCAAGCGAGACCCTGTGCGAAGGCTGTACGAGGCGCTTCGCGAAGCCGGAGAGGTAGAGGCCGCAAGCCTCGAGATCATTGAGCGTGAAGCTCTGGCGGAGGTGACTTCCGCCTGGACGCAGGCGGAGCAAGACCCTTTCCCGCCGCCGGAGTCACTCCTGTCGCGCGTGTACGGAAAGCTTTCATAATGGCGTTAACGTCGTACGGTGTCGCGATTCGGGAAGGGTTTGAGCATCTCCTCTCGTATCACCCGAAAGTGTTCACGATCGGTCAGGGACTGTGGAGTCCCTGGTATGTCGGCAACACGATGACCGATCTCGAGCAGCAATTCGGAACGGCTCGTGTCATCGATACTCCCGTGTCCGAATTGGCGACCACCGGCGCCGCGCTTGGCGCGGCGCTCTGCGGCTACCGCCCGATCGTGATTCATCCGCGAGTCGACTTCATGCTCCTGGCGGTGGATCAACTTGTAACTCAGGCCGCCAAGTGGCGGTATATGTTCGGCGGAGAGGTCGCAGTTCCGCTGACCGTGCGAGCGATAATCAACCGTGGTGGCGAGCAGGGTGCGCAACACTCACAGGCGCTCCATTCATGGTTCGCGCACATTCCGGGGCTTCGTGTCGTGATGCCGGCTAGTGCACGCGATGCGCGTGATCTTCTCATCGCGAGCGTCCTGTGCGACGATCCGGTGCTCTACGTCGATGACCGCTGGCTCTACGGAATCGAAGAAGAAATCGGTCCCCCTGTCGAGCTGGATCTGCCCACCGAAGGGCCGAAACTCATTCGCTCGGGGGAGGATCTGACTCTCGTTGGAGCAGGACACAGCGCCTGGCTTTGCTCGGAAGCAGCGCGGGCTCTGGCGGAAGACGGCGTGAGCTGCGACGTGATCGACGTCCGCGTGCTCAACCCGTTCGATGCGACACTCATTCTCGATTCCGTGAAACGCACAGGAAGACTTCTCGCGGTCGATGGGGATTGGGCGACGTGTGGCTTCGCCGCCGAGATCATCGCGCGCGTCGCGGAGGAGGTGCCGCCGTCACTACTGCGGGCCCCGTGCCGGCGAATCACGCTCCCGGACGCGCCCGCACCCACCAGCGGGCCGCTGGAGCGCTCGTATTACACGACGGTTGGAGATGTCATAGCGGCGGGGCGACAGATTGCCGGAGTCCGCGGGGATAGCTGGGAGTGAAGCGCCTGTTCGATCTGGTGGTGTCAGCGCTAGGCCTCATACTTCTGAGTCCCTTGCTGCTCATTCTGGCACTGCTCATTTGGTTGCAGGACTACAAGTCGCCGTTCTATGTCGCGAGTCGCACCGGACGGGGAGAGCGGCCATACGACATGATCAAGTTTCGCTCGATGGTCGTCCGTGCGGACAAGACCGGAGTCGATTCAACCGCGGCAAACGATCCGCGCATCACGGCGGTGGGTCGCTTCATTCGGCGATTCAAGCTCGATGAGCTACCGCAGCTCTGGAATGTGTTCACAGGCCAAATGTCGCTTGTCGGTCCGCGTCCGAACGTCAAACGTGAGACTGACATTTACACGCATCACGAGAAGCGATTGCTCTCCGTCCGCCCCGGAATCACAGACCTCGCTTCCATTGTGTTCAGTGATGAAGGCGACATTCTTGCCGGCAGCGCGGATCCCGATCTGAGCTACAATCAGTTGATCAGGCCGTGGAAGTCGCAACTCGGTTTGATCTACGTTGATCATGCGGGCTCAGTCGCACTGGACATCCAGCTGATCTGGCTCACGATTGTCAATGCGTTTGACCGTCCACGAGCACTTGCAGTTCTGTCTGAGAAGGTCCGCTCCTTCGGAGGCGATTCCCGCCTTGCTGAAGTAACGCTTCGCCGCAGTCAGCTCGCGGCCGCGCCGCCTCCTGGTGCAAGAGAAGTCGTGAGATCCAGAAGCACGGTGCCGATATGATCCCGGTTGTCTCTCGCCACGTGAGTATAGGGATCAACCCAAACGCGCGCGCGGTCGCCGCGTGACGAAGACGCTCACGAGATGATTGGTTCCGACTCACTTTCGAAGCTGCTGTCACGCCGGGAATTCGCGATGGTCGCCGCATTTTTCGCGGGTAATGCGCTACCGGCTCCGGCCCGCGAAAAGCTGAATTCGGCGTCAATTACCAATTCAGGCAGAAGCGCGGACCTCACCGCGCCGACGTTGAGCGCATATCTCGCGAACAACGCCGTGTTCAACGTCAAGGACTACGGGGCGCTCGGCGATGGCTCGACGAACGACGCGTCTGCGATCCAGGCGGCGATCAGCGCTGCACAGGCCACTGTGTCCGGCGGGCGCGTCTACTTCCCCCCCGGGATTTACTACACCGGGACGACGACGATCTCTATCACCAGCGTTGGAGTCGTGCTCGAGATGGCCGACTCAGGCAGCTACATCAAATACGCCGGCACTGGCTACGCGATCTCTTTCGGTGTTCCGGGCGCCGGACAGCTCCACAATTGCGGACTGATTCTCGTAAGCGTCGTTTGCACCAACGCTGCCGGAAGTGCCGTCTATGCGAAAAGCCCTTACGGTTTTTTCATCGACCATGGCTACTTCGAGAACGGGAAAGCGAGCGCCACCGGCACTGGAGTAACGATCGACGGGGGTCTGACGTCGCGGAAAACGGGTTACTTCGCGACACACAATGTCATCAATCACATCCGGTGCAATGGATTCCTGAAGGGAATTCTCTTCAAGGGCGGCTCACTGGCGGGCTCGGACGTCACTACGGCGTCAACGGTCAACGAGTGCTTCGTCAACAGTCAGGTCGGTCTCGCAGGAACTGTTGGGATCGAGTTCCAGGGCTCGCAGCAATGCATCGTAAGAGGCGGGAACCTCGAATCATTGAGCTACGGAGTCAAACTGGTGTCGACTCCGAACCGTTGCATCGGAATAACGCTCGACACAGTTCGGTTCGAAGCGATTGCCGTCAACAATTGGCTCATCCCTGCCGATTCTGAGAACTGCGTCATCATATCGCCGCGATGGAACGTCGAGAACGGAATCAATCTCGCGCCCGATACTGTCATAGTGCAGAACACCCAGAGCAGACTCAATACGGTGAGTCTCAACAAGAAGGCTGTTACGTGCGTGAATGGAAACAACAACCACACACTGAACAGGGGCGCCGCTTCATTCATCAGGATCGCGGGACCGACAGCCCCGTTCGCCATCGGCGGTTTCACCCTTGATGCCGGCGGCTACAAGGCGACAGACGGGACGGAGCTCACGGTCTACAACGCTACCGGGTTTGCCATGACGATCAACGCGGGGGATGCTTCAGCGGCCGCAAATTGTGGGATTAGAACACCATCAGGGATCAATGTCGTGCAGACTGCCGGTTTCGGCGGCTCGAGCGCGCGTTTCATTTACGACGCCGGGTTCCCTCAGTGGATCATGGTCAGCCACACTGGATGAAGGCTTAACGCCTTCGAACGCCGAGCATGCGGAGCGGATTGCGCAGGTCACGCGCGATGGCTGCGCGCAGCGTCGTGTACTCCGCAACCTCTTCGGGGTGAAGCTCTCGGGTGCGGATGATGTGTTCTCGCACGAAGGCCAGGAGCACCCCCAAAAACAGGCCCGCGATTAAGGCAATCACGCCAGTACGAGCGAGGCCGCGACGCTCCGGATCGGGCGGAATCTCAGGCGACTCCAAAACGACGACTGATGGATTGTCCCGAACTGCATCAATGCGCGCCTGGGCATAGGCCTGCGCGACCGACGTATAAAGTTGCTGTCGCATGCTGACATCGCGCACGAGCCGTTCGTGCTGGAAAGCCAATCTCGGCGCGCGGTCGTAGGCCCGGTTTTCATCTTCAAATGCCTCCAATCGGTCTTCGGAAGCGCGCAGCTCGCCTGCCGCGTTGGCGACCTGATCCTCGGTAAACTGACGCTCGTTAGCGGATTGGCTTTGCCACCTCGCACGGTTGAACCGATCAACGCCGGCGAGAAGATTACGAGCGATGTCCGCTGCGAGTGTCGGGGAAAAGCTTTTCACGGTCAGCATCACCGCCCCCGTCTTCAGCGATGTCGCCGTAATGATCTGGCCGTCCAGCGCTTGTAGAGCTATCGCCCTTCGGCGCGCTGGTGGCGTTCCAGCACCGCCATAATAATCCAGGAGTGTTCCCTTGAAGGGCCCATTGGAAGTATTAAATGAATAGGACGCGTCAAGAACCTCGGACTGAACGGTCCTTGAATGGAGGAGCGCGACGTAGAAATCCGGCGATTGCTGAGCATCCGTGCCCGGCACACTGAGCCCAAACTGCGCCGCGATTCCCGAGATGTTTGATGCGGCCTTGCGACCAGCGGGGATGAACGAGCCCGATGACGCGTACACCCGAGGAGCGAGCCCCGCACGCAAAACGGCTATGACGGCAACGGCTAGTACAATACCGAGCACCATCCATCGGTTTCGCAGGACGACGTTGGTGACACCCAGAATTGATAGCTGCTGCGGATACCGCGATGCCGCGTCCGCGTTCCTGATCGAAGGCCTCAGCTCACGAGATGTCATGCGTCAATACTAACCCGCGGTTGAGTTCCGGACACCCCCAAGAACTGTTGATAAGATCGCGCCGCCGGTTCGCAAGCCGCACGATATACCTCCAGCATGGCATCGACACACAAATCCCACTCGTACGTGTTCCGCACGAAGTCTGTGCCGGCATTCCCCATTGCCGATCTCTCTTGCGGATCCGCGAGGAGGCGAGCGATTGCATCGGCGGCGGCTTGGGTGTCCCCTGAAGGAACCAGCAGTCCCGTAACCCCTTCTCGTACGACCTCAGGCAACCCACCAACCCGCGTCGCGACGACCGGGATGCCGCATGCGGACGCCTCGGCGACGGCTACGCCGAAGCTTTCGCGTCTCGAGAGGGCAGCGTAGACCGCGAATGTACTCAGTACACGAGGTACTTCGTCGTGCGGGATGTCACCCAGAAACGTTACGTCTCCCGCGATACCGAGTTTTTCGCTGAGGGCATGAAGGTCGGCAGTTGCAGGACCAGATCCGCCGATCACAAGCTTCACGGGTTGCGCGCTATCCCGAGGAAGCAGTGAAAACGCGCGGAGCAGAACATCGATTCCATACACTGGATCCAGTCCCTTTACCGTTCCAACGATCAGCGCATCACCCGAAGATGCTTGAACAATTGGCCGGAATTTCGATGTGTCGACGCCAAATGGCACGACGACTACCTTGGCAGCAGGGAGCAGTGCACGGACGGCATCCGCCAATGCTGTGCTGGCCGAGGTGATTACGCGCGCGTTCCGGAGATTCTGGATAACTAGCGCCCGATGCCACTTTCCGATGTGCGGGAATTCAAGCACGTCACTTCCGTATACCGTTAGCACGATCGGCGCAGAACCACCTGCCAGCCGCGCAAGCATTCCGTAGCCCGTCGCGTAATTCGCGTGAACCAAATCTGGTCGGAGCCGCTCCGTCAATCGCCGAAGCGCTCGCACGTTGAATAGGTATCCGAGCACGCCCGAGCTCGGCAGTATTTCCACACCGGCGCATTCCGGAATTGGTTCGCGAAGTTTGTCCTGGGTCGCCAAATAGACATCGTGTCCGCGAGCAGCGATCGCCCTGACCCAGCGGATTACATGAATGGATCTTCCGGACCCTACATATAGAATCCTCACTCCGCTCGCTCCGCTACAGCTGGAGCAAATGCGGCCATCGGAGGGCCGGAAGGGGACGTTGACGTAAACCTGAAGTCATCTGAAATGAAAAGCAGTCCCACCACGTACACCAACCACATATCCCAGAAGAGGGCCGGAGTGGTGATAAGGGTCGCATAGATAAAAGTAAGAATCAGGGCATGCTGCAGCCCGCTTGGAAAGCGCACCGGTATAGTCCGGCGAAGCACGGTAACAACCCACAAAATGGTGAGCGGTAGGCCGAACCCCAGTGCCAGAAAGATGAAAGAGTTGTCGGAGAAATTGATGTCTCCTATCACCGGATCCTCTGTGTCCGCGGCGCCAAAGAAGATGTGCCCAAGATCCCGGAATACGATCTGAAGTCCAACTTTATATTGGTCCAGCCGCCCAGCGCCCAGTTGGTCGGTAAAACTGCTAAAAGACGCATCGCCTCCGTCATGGAATAGCCCCCATCTTCCAGCAGCTGCCCGCGCGGCGAGCGAAAAGAAAGGGAATCGGGAAACCACGTATATCCCCGCGACGATAACCGCCAACACCCGCAGTATGCCTTGCGGCCGTGTGAAGGAAACACCGCTTCCGAAATACAGGGCGACCAATAGCGTGGCGAATAGCGCCGCCGATCGGGAGATAGAGATGTACGTCGCGAGTGTTATGACCAGAAACGCCAGCGCGTACGCCAGCGTACGCCGGCGTGTCAGGTAAATCGCAAATAATCCGGTTACAAGTATCGCTCCGTAACCTGAGGGATTACCAAAAAAAGCGGCTTCCTGACTATGTCCCGGAATCAGGGAAATATTGCCCGCACGATACGCGTCGGTTTGAGTCGGGCTGAAAACGACCGACGGAAAGAAGAAGAAGTGCACCAAGCCGAAGATCGCGATGAAAACGCAGTTCCAGATAATGATGGTCGCGACTTTGTGTCTGGTCGCTTCATCGTCGACGTACGCGGCGTACAGCGCCCACATCAGTGGAAGGATGAAAAACAGCCGCATCCCTTGCACGCCCTCGGGGTGCAGCAGTCCCGCCAGCATCTTGAACGGAATGAAGACGAGGCCCAACCCGAGAACCAAAAGGACTTGCCACCCGAGCAGCTGCACAACGCGCTCGCGTCTGATGATCGCGCAGCCGATGAGCATGAGCGTCACCACTGTGACCTGAAGGTTTGCCGGACCCAAGCGAAGATCGGCGAACGCTCCCGTCATCAGACCGTACTGATAAACGGCAAGCGTGAAGAGGAACGGCTGGGCGCCTTCCGTGTCGAGCGCGGAGTGCGTCGCAGTCAGGCGAATCGAGCCCATTTGTTTGCCCAGCGGAGAGCTCGAAGACTTGCGAAGCGCAAAGGCTTCGGCAAATGGGTGGCTGCGGTCGCGATCGCTGCAACCGCCGCGCTTGATTTCGTCGGAGCCAGTTTACGAGCCGCCCGGAAATTCTCCCGTGAGGTGAAGGCGTCAGTGGGAAAGGTCGCAACGCCCATCGCAAAGTGCACCGATCTGGCGGCGGCCGCGAGATCCGCGGGTCTGAGATGACCCAGCCGCACGTGCTTATCGAGCAGCCTCAGCTTGTTACTGAGGATCGGCATCCGGCTGCGCTCGCTTGGCGCGATCCGGTACGTCACGAGCTTTTCCGCAATTACTCGGGCGCGCCCGTTGACCGCCAGCCGGAGCCAGAGGTCCCAATCCTCGATCACACGGAATTCCGGTGACTCATCGAAGCCGCCCACTCGCTCCAGCTCAGAACGGCGCACAAGCACCGATGATGTCGCAATCGGGTTGTTGCGGACAATATCGGCGTACTCGTAGTCGTGAGATCCCGACGGCCCATCGCCCAAACGTGATGGCGAGTATTTCGCTGCGCCAGTGTATTGCAGATCTGACGCAACCAATACGACAGCCGGATCGCGCAGATGTGCTATTTGACGCTCCAATTTGTTTGGCGACCAGATGTCGTCCGCGTCAAGGAAGGCGACATACTCGCCGGCTGCCGCCCGAATGCCGACGTTTCGCGACGCCGCGATAATGCCCTGATTTGCAAACTTGATATAGGTCGGCGATGGGTGAGCGCTTTGCGACACGACCCGCTCGGTCTCGTCCGTCGAGAAGTTGTCGACAACGATGATCTCGATCGGTCGATACGTCTGCGCCTGCACGGAACGAATGGCGACAGCCAGGAAGTCGGCGTGGTTATAGGTCGGTATCACCACGGAAACCAACCCCGCCGTCCCGGCCACGGTGCCCAGGTCCTGTTTCATCACTCGCGAGCCGCTGGCATCCAGCTGCCTTCTTCAACTGCGCGCCGACAAAGGGCCAAAGTTGCGACGATCTCCTCCTCCATTGAGCCGGAGAGGCGAAAACCCGTGGCCTCGAATTTCGCAATGTCGTAGTTCACGCGCGCCCCTGTCACGCGACCCTCGGGTCCGCGAACCGGTATGGGCGCGCCGAGCTCGTTCTCCGCCACACGCGCGACGATCGCGGCCACTTCACGAATGGACAATGAGGTACGGCCTCCCAGGTTGAACACCTCTCCATCGTGCATTACGGCGTCTGAGCGGAGCGCATGTACTATAGCCCGCCCCACATCATGCAGAGAGATGAAGTCGCGGTGCTGACCGCCCGCCGTTGCCAGCACGATCTCCCCGGACACAACCGCCTGCCGGCAGAGATCGTTGAATACGAGTGTCCAACGATCGATACGTGGGTGCACAGGTGCGCCATAGGCATTCGACAATCTCAGCGACGCTGTCGCAATTCCATGGTAGCGCGCGAAATACCGCGCGATGTCTTCTGCCGCCCGGTGAGTAGTCGCGTATGGATGGGAGGGCGAGGTTGGAGTCGCCTCGCTGATGTCACCTTCCGCTTTACCATATACGTGAAACGTTGAGACATACAGCAGGCGATCGACCTTCGCGCGGACCGCCGCCGTCAACAAATTGTATGTGCCTTCGCAGTTCACCTTGTACGCCAGCCTGGGATCCCGGAGCGATTCGATCTCGTTTACCGCCGCGAGGTGCACGATCGCATCGGGGCGCGCAGCTTCAAGCGCTAGTTCCGTCTCGGTGACACTCGTGACGTCAAAGATCGATAATGCGTCGCCATCGTGAAGGCGATCGGCCGACGGCCGACGGGCCCCGACAATTACATCTTCGCCCGCTTCGGCGAGGGCCAGACACACTCTGCCGCCCAAGTATCCAAAGCCGCCCGTTACCAGGACCCTCATCCGTGGCGTATTCCCCAATCATATGGAATGGTGCCGGAGAACGGATCCACGCGCGAAATCTCCGTCGGATCGTGCGGGATCGTCGCGCAATTCGCCACTATCGCCATCTCAGGCCCGATGCCCTTGAATCCGTTCCACACAAGCGGCGGAACCGTGACGAGCTGATAGTTCTCAACCCCGAGAAAAAGTTCCTGAATCTCGCCACGCGTTCGGCTTCCCTCTCGATCGTCATAGAGCACGAACTTTATAAGCCCGTGGGGGACCGCGTAGTTGAGAGTCATCCGCTTGTGAATGTGCCAGGCCTTCACAGCTCCCGGACGGACGCATGAGAAATAAATCTCCCCAAACGCCTGGAAATGCGGAGCGTCGGCACGAAGCATGTGCATGATCTTTCCACGTTCATCCACGATTTGACCCAGCGGACGTACGGACACTCCTTCGATCATCTCAATTCCTCCAGGTAGCGGCACGCCTGGTCGCGTGAAACTCGAGCGGAATCCGCGCCTTTGTGAACCGCGGAATACCAGGCCACTGTTTCCTTGATCGTGCGCTCGAAATCCCAACGCGGACGCCAGCCCAGACGAAGTTCAGCCTTGTCGCAATTGAGGTGAAGCAACTGCGCTTCATGTGGCTCATTGTCGTTGCGCAGAGCCTTCACCTCACCGCTCCCCCACTCGTCAACAATGGAACGGGCGAGCTCCTCCACCGTGCGAATCGATTTCACCGCCGGCCCGATGTTCCAGGCACCACCGAATGCCGAGGGATCCTCAAATAGTTTGGCACCGAGAGTCAGGTATGCGACTACAGGTTCGAGCACGTGCTGCCAGGGGCGCGTCGACGCGGGGTTACGGAGCTTGATCGGTTCGCCTTTGATCAGCGACCGCATGCAGTCCGGCACGATCCGATCTACCGCCCAGTCCCCGCCGCCTACGACGTTGCCGGCCCGCGCGCTCGCCGCTCCAAGTGTGGGTCGCTGAAAGAAAAACGAATCGACATAGCTTGCGAATACGATCTCGGCCGCGGCCTTCGACGCGCTATAGGGATCGTGACCACCGAGCTCGTCGTTCTCGCGGTAACCCCAGCTCCACTCACGATTGCGGTAGCATTTGTCGGACGTCACATAGACAAGCGCGCGCACCGAAGGTGTGTTCCGCACTGCCTCCAACACGTTTACCGATCCCGCGACGTTGGTGTCGAAGGTGAGCTTCGGCTCGACGAAGGAGCGCCGCACGAGCGGCTGCGCCGCGAGGTGAAACACGTACTCCGGGGCAAACGACTCGAACGCTTGCTGCAACGAGGAGAGATCCCGCACATCGGCAACCGTGTGCCGTAAAGCCTTCTCGAGACGCGCCTGAACGAAGAGATCGTTTTTCGTTTCGGGCTCGAGCGCATATCCCGCGATCTCCGCCCCCAGCTCGCGCAGGCAGATGGTAAGCCACGAGCCCTTGAATCCTGTATGACCTGTGATGAGCACGCGTTTGCCGCGATACGCCGCCTTCAGGTCCCCCCCGTCAATCACCAGACGCGCCATGGCGCGTTACCACCCTCGTAAAGCGAGTTCAAGAGCGAATAATCGCGGAACGTATCCATGGGCTGCCAAAACCCATCGTGCTGGTAAACCATCAATTCCCCGTCCGACACCAGCTGCCGCATCGGATCGACCTCGAGAACGAGCCCCTCATCGTCCGGCAAATAGTCGAACAGTTCCCGCTTGCAAACGAAGAATCCGCCGGAGATGAGGCCACCGGTGGCCTGCGGCTTTTCATTGAATTCGGTCACGCGACCGCCGTCACCGCTCACCAGCTCACCAAATCGACCCGGGGGACGGACGCCACTCACGGTCATCACCTTTCCGTGCGCTTTGTGGAACGCGAGGAGACGGGCGAGATCGATATTCCCGACACCGTCCCCGTAAGTGAGCAGGAAGTCGGCCTCATTCTCCAGATGTCGGAACGCACGTCGCACACGGGCGCCGGTCATGGCCCGCTCGCCAGTGTCGAGAAGAGTGACGCGCCAGGGAGCCTCGTCAAACGCGTCGTGGTACTCGATGCCCGGCTTGCCGCCCAGTGTGATGGTGAAATCCCGAGTGTGCGCTTCGTAGTTGAGGAAGAAATCCTTGATGACCTGCCCTTTGTGACCGAGGCAGAGCACGAAGTCGCGGTGGCCGTTGTGGGCGTAGTACTTCATGATGTGCCAGAGAATCGGATACCCGCCGATCGGTATCATCGGCTTCGGCATATTGTCCGCCACATCACGGATGCGAGTGCCCTGTCCGCCGCACAGGATGACGACTTTCATGGTCGAGATTGTTCCGAACTGCCAGAATGTGTTGGCTTCATCGCGACCATTCCAGACTCCACGAAAACGTTGACGACTTTCGTGGCGACTCTCTCCAATAAATGATTGCGCTCAAATCGGTCGCGAGCAGCGCGACCGAGCCGGCGTGCGGTACCTTCATCGGCGAGCAGGCGATCGATTGCGGCCGCGAGGGCGTCGGCATCGTGCGGCGGCACCAACAAGGCCTCACTTCCATCTCGCACGATCTCCGGGATGCCGCCGACGGCGGTCGACACGATCGGGCATCCGGCCCGCATGGCCTCCAAGATACTGTACGGCAGGCCCTCGTGGAACGACGGAAAAGCGTACACGCGAAAGGATGCCAGGACGGAATTGATGTCGCCTGCCACGTGTCCATCGGCGTCGACCCGGTCCTCGAGGGAGAATTCCCGCGCCTGGCGGGATATTTCTTTGGACGCGTCGCCGTGGCCGACCAGGCGTAGCTTCAGCAGCGGCCATCGCGGGGCCAGCTGTCGGAACGCTTCGAAGAGGACGAGAACGCCTTTCGCACGGTCAAGACGCGCCACGAAGCCTATCGCATCCGCAGACTCGTTGTTGGGTGGCAGCGGCGCATCCGGCAGTCCGTTGTGAACGACGCGGGCCAGGTGAGCCGGCATGTCGTGCTGCGCGGAGAGAGCATCAGCTATGGCGCGTGCATTCACGATCACCAGCTTGGCCGAGCGCCATATTGCAAGATCGATCGCGCGGTCGTAGGCGATCATCCACTTGCGTCGAGGCGTCGGAACGCTGACGACACTCAACGCTACCGGCACTTTGCAGCGGTGCGCAGCCATGACCATCGCCAAGGCTGCGCGCGCGGCCGGGTAGCCGCCGTTGCAGCTCAGAACGACGTCGGGACCTATACGCCGAACCATTCGCGACAAGAGAGCTACATTCGCGCGAAAAAGTAGAGGCTCCGCCAAGGAAAGCACCGCGAGGGCAGGCGCGCGGGCCGCACGCGGAATACGACGCATCACGTGCCTGGCACGTGAGCGTGTGACGAATGCAGCGGGCAGGACGACGACGTTCGCGGCGAGCCGCGACTGATCTTCCGCAAATACTCCACCCTCATTGGCGGTCAGAACGACTTCGTCGAAAACTGGAGCGAGCGCGTTGATAAGATCTACGCAGTACCGATTGCCACCCCCACGAGCGTAGTTCTCAGTGAACACCAACAGGCGGCCGCGTGGCATCAGTCCCGCCCGGAAGGGACAAGCAACATTTCCGCGAGACTGGCTCGCAATGGAACGACCGGCTTCCAGCCGGTCGCGGAACGCAAGCGCTCCGCGGTTCCAAAACTGTCGGGGATCTCCGCGCGATAACGTAACCTGGCTTCGTCGAGAACTACTTCAACCTCGAGGCCCGACTCGCGGACAAGAAGCTCCAGAACTTCGGCCATCGACACAGAAGCGCCGCTGCAAGCGTTGTAAATGCCAGCTGCGTCATCGAGTGTAGCGAGCGAGACCAGTGCGGCGCAAGCGTCTCCGACGTCGATGAAATCCCGGCGTGGAGTGAGGTCTCCGACGAGAAGGCGCTGTGGCATCTTGCCGCTCATGATTCCGCGCAGCTGCTCGGCGAAGGCTCCCACCGAAAGGCTAGCAGGGGCACCAGGTCCAACGATGTTGAACAGCCGGGCGACGACGACTCGCAACCCGCGTGTCGCGTAATACGCAGCCGTCGCAGTCTGCCAGACTTTGGCGAGGCCATATGGAACTACGGGCGCCGGTACACGTCGCTCTTCGATCGGCAGCTCGTCGGGCGGTACCCGCCCATATTCGGCGGCCGATCCAGGGACTATGACGCGGCACTCGGGGACATGCGACGACACCGCTTCCAGTACGTGTCGCGTCGCTACGACATTCGAACGGTATAATTCGTCGAGGTTGTTGGAGTAGATAAGCCCTGCCAGATGGAACAAGACACTCGGGCGATGCTCCCGAATGACTGCGTCCGCTTCGTCCGCGTTGCGGAGGTCGGCCTTGTACTGACCGCCGCGGCAAACAGCCACGATGTCCGATGCACGCCCCGACGCTTGTAAGGCGCGAACCAGGTTAGCTCCTATGAAACCGGTGGCACCTGTGATGACTATTCGGCCGGGTGGGAGCCGACTTTCCCGAGACGGTGGCGTCACGCCGGTTTCCGGTATGAGGCGAGAATGTATGAGCTTACCCGAGGCCCGTTCCAACCGTCGAGAGCATTTCCGAGGAGCGGCGCCCTTCGAATGATCCGCATGGCTCGCAGTGCCGCTTTTGCAAGAAACTCGGGCGCGCTCCTGACTCCCTGACGCGCTATCGGAAGAGAAGGCTCAAGTGATCCGAGATAGCTCGCGGACTCGGTAACCAGCCCCACTTCCGGGCCGAATTGAGCAAGTCGGCTCGCGTGCATTATCGTCAAGTTATGGCGTTCAAGAATTTCCGGATCGAGGAATTTCTGCATCCATCCATGAATGCCGGTGAAGTTGGGCACGCCGAGCACGAGCAGGCCGCCGGGGCGGACCCACTCCGCATGTCTCTCGATAACCGCGCGGGTATCGGTAAAGTGCTCGACGAATCCGAACGAAACCACGACGTTGTAAATCGGGCGAGGCGTCATCGCAAAGAAATCGGCTTCGTCTACACGGTCGAATCTCACTCCGAGCATGGTGAGATTGCGCCTCGTGGCTTCAGCGCCGTCTTTGGTGTACTCAATCCCGGAGACCAGCAGACCGAACTCGCTCGCGAGAAACGCCAACCATCTTCCCGGAGCGCAGCCAACCTCCAGAGCTGAGCCCGATGCCCGGCCCAGTAGATCGCGGAGTGCTCCCGCGAGCGCGCGGTCGAATGAATGCCTCTCGTCAATCGTTGCGGGCAACGAGAACCGACCCCAGTAATTGTTCCAGAAAGCCGCGTCCGTGAGCCCACCGGCTCGCGATTGTGCCCTGACGTTGTCCACGCTACTTCCATCCTTCATCATGCCGCCAGCCGCACAACCTGAAACCGGGCTGCGTCGGCCATTTCCGCGTCGTGCGTAATTGCGACGACCACCAGTCGCTCTGACAACGCGCGAATGGTTCCGACCAGCTCGAGCTTGCGCTGCTCGTCCAATCCCACCGTGACTTCGTCGAGAATCAATACATCGGGCCCGGCCGCCAGAACCCGAGCGATCCCCAGGCGTCGTCGCTCTCCCCCTGAAAGCGAGCGCCCTGCTTCGGTGATCGGCGCATCCAGGCCGCCAAGCCGTTCAACGAAGGACTCCGCTCCAGCGTCGGCGAGCGCACTGATCAGCACCTCGTCGGCGACTGGCCCCTGCCCGCCGGTGAGGTTTTCACGCACGGTCCCGTGGAATAGCAAGATGTCCTGGGGCACATACCCGACTCGTGGGCGCGCATCGTTCGCATCGTACGATCGCCCGGACTCCCCGACATATGCGACGTGTCCTGCCGAAGGGCGGTACAGCCCTGCGACGACGTTCGCCAGAGTGGTTTTGCCTGACCCCGAAGGACCCATTAGAAGAAGCGGGTTTCCCACGCCGAAGCGCAGCGTGATTCCGCTGACCCCGGCGTATTCGGAATAGCGGTACGTGACATTGTGGAGTTCCACCATCGATACGCGCTCCGGGACGAGTGGACGCCACACTTCGGGAGTAATCGAGAAGAGCTCGTACACCGGTCCGACACTGCCGGCGTACGCGGTAATGTTTCCAAGGTTCGCAGTAAGCTGATTCGCCTGGCTGAGCGCCTGCGTCCCTATGACACCAACACCGGCCATCAGTTGAAGCAACGCCTCCATCGACGTACTGCTTGCAATCGCCCAGACGTACAGGACGCCGATCACAACAGCGGGAAGAAAGACGTTCAGGGCATTGATAGCGGCGCGCAGACGCCACCATCGGATCTCAGTCGCGGTAAGTGCCGGCTGATTGCGCAATCCTTCGGCGATGTGATGAGCGGCGTTTCCTTCCACCTTGATCTGGAATAGTCCGCTAAGCCGCTCCGTGATGCCGGCGTAGAAGCCTTGTCTCTCGGCAACCAGTCGTTCCGCGAGCCGCGCCTGTCTCGTGAATAGGTGCTTTATGATAAGAAGCACAGGAATGCCGGCCGCGGCGACGACAAGAGACACTCTGGCGCTGACAGCAAGAGCGACTGCCAAAAAAACCGTGAGCGCGAGCAGATTGTAGCCACCGCGAACGATCGACATGAAATACTTGGCGACATTGCTCGCCTCCTCCGTGACCGCGCCAACCCGTTCGCCGACTCGCATGTCTCGCAGGCGCTCCCAGTCTCCATGCAGCACTGCCCCGAATCCTCTCTCCTGAACGCGCCGGCGTAGCGTGGCTTCGAGATATCCATCGAGAGAGTAATACGCGAATGTCGAGAGAACCCCGACGAGAAGCGTTGCGACCAGCACGGTTCCCAGACCGGCGGCTCCGGGGGGCGCGCCCACTGTCGTCGCGATGTGCGCCGCCAGTCTAGTGGCAAACGTTGCGTCCGGGCGACCCGCGCGCCCTATCACCAGGTCGACGAGGAGCAGCATCGATACCGCCCCGATCACCGCATTGACTACCGCGATGGCGTAATAGGCCGCCAGCATTGTGGCGGAACGGGGTGCTATCAGCGAGCAAGCGCGGGCGATTGCGAGGGATTCGCGCGCCCGGACGTCACGTAGAAAGCCCCGACGGCTCACTTGGGGGCCCGGGCGATGCTCGCTCGAACATAGGCCGCCACTGCTTCATGGGCGGGTTGTTGCGGATCGTGACCCATCATGTACGGCGCGACCGATCGTGTGCGTTCCGCAAACTCGTTCGACGGCATATCCAGAAGACGGGACAAGGCGTCCGCGAATACAGCGTAGTCGGTGCCCTCGACGAGCCAGAGAGGGTCTGCTCGAGGCGGGCGATAGCCATCGTCGCCCGTGAAGTTGCAGAAAAGCACCGCGCGTCCCCACCCGAATGCTTCGCGGGCGGCGGTCGAGTTGAGGGCGACGATTACGCGACTGTCGTCCATCGCGGCGTATGTAGACATTTCTGCCATGTTGCTCGGAATCAACTCGGCGCCAACGCCGAGCAGCTGCTTGAAGAAGGCTGCCTCGGCTGGATCCTGCGACCGAAGCGCAACGGCAACCGCCAATCGGTTGTCGCCGATGAATCTCGAGATGTCGCGGTATAGCTGGGACAGGCCGGCGCCAACTTTTGGGAACGGAGTACCGGGCCGGAAAAGAGACGCCTCCCACTCGGACACAATACAAAGATCGTACGCCCCCCGCGACACTCGTCGGGGTGCAATGGCACTCCGGTAGTAATCGGCACGGATGGATCCGACGACATGGAAGTTGTCTACATCGTGTCCGAACTGGGCATACAGCTCCGGCTCATACTGGCTGAAGCAAAAAAAGTGCGGCATCGAGATCACCGAACCTGCTCGCGGGCGCTTTGGCAGCCAATCGTGGACGCTAGGCCGAAGGCGAGATCCATTCTGAACCGCGATAAAGGTGACGCCACGCACGTTCCGGCTCGCCCATTGAAACGCCACACTGTTGTCGATGAAGGTGATAACCACCACGGGACGCATGAGATCGAGACATGCCAAAAGGTACGCCCGCCAAATAACCTCTCGAAAGCCGCGCAATCCAGGCGGGAGCTCGCCCGGGCGCAGCGCCCTGACGACGGTTCCAATCGATATCGCTGCTCGCCCCAGTACACTCGGCGACAGGTAGTACACTTCGCCGCGTGCATCGAAGACGGCATGCGGGGTGCCGGACAGAACCATTCGTTCGATCACGTCCGCGCCTTCCCTGTCAAAAACCACAACGGGCGATTGTGGAGGATTTGCGAGCTTAGTCGCGCGCAGAAAGCTCGTGATGCGCCTTAGGACGTCCCGCCCACGCAGCTTGGCAACTGCGGTCAACGATTCTCACCGCGCTGACGCAGGTCGTCGACGGCATGCCGTGCAATCACGTCCCACAAGGACATCTGGGGCGCATTCGACGGCCGCACGTGTTCGGCGACGTACCGGGCGTACGCACCGATCGGAACCTGGGTCAGATCCGGGGAAAGTGTGCCGAGTGTATCCGCGTCGTCCGGGTCTATCACTGGCACTCCGAGCGCAGCCCCCATTCCGTTGACGGCGCTCGTGAGTCCCGCGTCCGCGACATGGCGACCGCCAAGCAGAATTATCGGCTTCCGAGCGAGAGCCGCGAAACCGAGCGCGGTGGACGCGTGGCCCAGGACCAGGACGCTTGCCGCCACCGCGTCCGCCGTACGACCGCGAATCACTTCGCGCCCACCGACGAATTCGGAGCGCAGCGAATCGCTTCGCGGATGCGAGGCGATAACGACCGGGTAACCCGTTGCCTCCTCGATTCGATCGAAGGCGCGGCGAAGCGACTCAAAATATTTTGCGGGTTCCGCGGCCGTGCGACCCGGAGCATCGAAATCGGGGTGGCCGGCAAGTCCATCGTCGACGAATACGCACGAAGGCGCGATCGCGGGCATTGCAACGTCAGAACGAAATAGCCCGTCGTAATCAAGCGAATGAGTCGGGATCAACCGGTCCGCTGGAATCCCGTAACGAGCCGCGAAAGCAGTAACTGCCGGTGCGGGAGGCCCGAAGACCTTGAACGGCGGGACATACCCGCCGAACCGCTCCGCCGCGGCTCGCGCCACGAGTGTTGCGATGTGTCGCACGGCGCGCGCCGGCCGCGCCACTGCGCGCAGGAGTCTGCCCCTTCCACTCGGCGCCAACGGCAGCAAGCGCCTTGAATACCGGCGCAGTCTTGAGATCGGGGCCGGAAATTCCGCGAACGTAGTCGATAAAGACCGAAGAGGATGCCGCCGATTGTGCGAAGCGAGAAAATTCGTCGAGGTCCGCCGGTCGGATGTCTGTCCCGTCCGAGGGTCCCGCCGGAGTGCGGGCATGGAGCACCACCGATAGATCGACCGCGCGCGCCTCGATCCCCTTATTCCCAAGTATCCCAAACCCCCACCGGTCCCGATCCCACGAGGTGGTCGGTCGCGGAACCAGAAAGACGATACTTGTCACCAGGCCGTGAGGCCACCGTCGATGATGACGTTTTGGCCTGTCACATACGACGATGCATCCGAGGCAAGGAAGATGAGGGCGCCAATAAGGTCGTCCGGAGCCGCCATTCGACCCAGTGGAACGCGCGCTGAATAACGCCGCGAGAATTCATCGTTCTGGCCGCTCGCCACCCCGCCTGGCGTGAGCGAATTCACACGAATCCCCGCCGACGCCCAGTAAGTTGCCAGATGACGGGTGAGTCCCAGGACAGCGGCCTTCGACG
>WNGI01000258.1_pt1 | contig 36806 bp, 36 predicted proteins | sample 5400621 | NCBI WGS metagenome assembly WNGI01 (sample SAMN13153374, study PRJNA577476) | soil metagenome | isolation source: 20 cm soil or saprolite under Garry oak tree replicate 1 | place: USA:California | collected 2016-06-15
CGCGCGTACGTCTCGGCGACGTCCTTCGCCGTCTTCCCGGAGCGGAGCGGCGCGTAGCACGTGGCGATGAGCCCGCGCGTCATCGGTACCAGGTGCGGCGTGAAGGTGAGCCTGGGCGGGGCGCCGAGCAGCAGCGCCGCCTCCTGCGCGATCTCGGGTGTATGCCGGTGCTTCGGCACGCCGTACGGGCGCACGCTTTCGTCGATCGTCCCGTAGAGGTACGCCTCATCGACGGTGTGACCGGCGCCGCTCACACCTGATTTCGCGTCGACGATGAGGTCCTCGGTGACGAGCTTCGCTTTGAGCGCCGGCGCGAGCGCGAGCAGCGCGGCGGTCGGATAGCAGCCGGGGTTCGCGATGAGCCGACTTCTGCGGACGCGCTCGCGCGCCAGCTCGGTCAGCCCGTAGACCGCCTCTTTCAGGAGTTCGGGGGCGGGATGCGCGTAGCCATACCAGCGCTCGTACAGAGCCGGATCGCGGAGGCGAAAGTCGCTTCCAATATCGATGACCGTTCGGCCTTCACCGAGCCAGGCGCCGGCCTGCTTCGCGGCCTCGCCCGCGGGCAGGGCGGTGAACACGACCTCGGCATCGCCGACCTCGCGGCCGACGACGAGCGAATCCGGCGCGGTGTGCAGGTGCGGCTGTGCCGCGCGCAGTGGTTCACCTTGATGCGAGCGCGCGATCGCGGCGACGAGCCGCGCTTCGGGGTGGCGCAGTACGAGGCGCGCCAGCTCGCCGCCGGCGTAGCCCGTTGCGCCCGCGATCGCGACCTTCGTCGGCATAGACGGGAAATTATGCGTTTCAGTGGATAATTATGCAAGGCCCGTGTCACTCCTAGGACGCCGGATCAGGGGAGGGTCGAGGTGTTGGGTAGGAAGAGAAGTGGCGGCGCCACCGCCGTCACGGCGAGTGGACCGAAGGCGACGGCCGTGGCGATACCGCTGAAGAGCGCGGCGAGAGTCAACCCCACTCCGACCTGGCTCGACGAGGACCAGCGAAGATTCGTCGCGACCCGCAACACCAGAGTCGACGACACGACGTTCGTTAGGACGAGCCACTCGAGCGAGCCCCAGAGCGCGGCGAGCCCGAGACTCGCGTAGGTCCCTTTCGGGTACAGGATCGGCAGCGATCCCAGCGCAACGGCGAGCCCGGCGACCCCGAAGGCGGCGTAGCTCAGCACCAGGCCACGCGCGATCTCGTCCGGCCTTCCGCGGGCCGCGGCGAGTCCCGCCCCGATCGCGAGGCCGGCCGCCGATGCAAGGGCGAGGTACAGCCAGAAGATGTCGAAGCCCCCTCCGGGGAATGCACCGAGACGCGATGCCCAGAGCTGCGCGAACCCGTACGCCGCAGCGAACGCCCCGAGCGCCAGCACAGAAAGCCGGCCGATGAGGCGCACCACTTGCGCGTTGGTGGCGCCCAGCGCTCGCGCGAGCGCTGCGACGAGCAAGAAGAGCGGCACGAGGAGATAGGGACCCAGCGCGATCGAGACTCCCGCGATCACAAACGCGTATGCGCCGATCGCCAACGCCGCAGTTGCGAGCCCGGGCGCGCCCCGGTCGAGAGCAAGTCCGGTAACCGCGGCGAGCACGCAGAGGGCGCCCAGAGCGAGCAGAAACGGTGCGATCTGTTCGGGCGCGTTGCTCAGCATGGACACGAACGTCTCTCGCGTGCTGGAGCATCCGCCGAAGGTCGCCGTCCGGAAGCAATGCGTAGCGACGAACGATCGCGGGACGAGGAGTGCGAGCCCGGCGACCGGTGTGGCAATCACGGCGAGCAAGACGAGAAGTCGCACTGTGCTCTCGAACGTAGAGCCGGATCGATCAGCCGGCATCCGAGTTGCCGGAGCTAAGTACTAGGGGAAGATGCCGCGCTTCGTGATCGCGCCCGCGACGCGTTCGACGGCGACGATGAACGCCGCCTCGCGCAGTGGACACTCGTACGCCTTCGACTTCGCGAGGACCAGCTCCATCGCGCGGCGCATGTAGATCTCGAGACGCCGCTCGACCTCGTCGAGCTCCCAGTAGAACTGCGCGCGGCTCTGCACCCACTCGAAGTACGAAACCACCACGCCGCCGGCATTCGCGAGGATGTCCGGCACGATGAGCACCCCGCGGTCGGCCAGGATGCGGTCGGCGTCGTTGGTGACCGGACCGTTGGCGCCCTCGACGATGATCCTGGCCCGGATCTCGTGCGCGTTCTCGCGGTTGATCTGGCCTTCGAGAGCGGCGGGTATCAGGACGTCGACGTCCATCGCCAGCAGCTCGGCGTTCGAGATGCGCGAAACGCCGGCGAGACCCTCCAGCGTGCGCGCTGGATTGCGGCGCACGTGCTCGATCGCTCGCGCGATGTCGATCCCCTCGAGCGCGACGTAACCGCCACTCACGTCCGAGATCGCGACGATGCGGCAGCCCGCGAGCGCGAGGGACTTCGCGGTGACACTCCCGACGTTGCCGAAGCCCTGGATGGCGACGCGCGTTTCCGCTGACTCCTTCCCCTCCCGGCGCAGGACCTCGAGCGTCACGAAAGCGACGCCGCGGCCGGTCGCGTCGGTGCGCCCACGCGAACCGCCAAGGTCGATCGGCTTCCCGGTCACGACCTCCGGCGAATGCTTGCCGGTCATCATCGTCACCGTGTCGACGATCCAGGCCATGGTCTGCTCGTCGGTGTTGACATCCGGCGCGGGGATGTCCTGCTCCGGCCCGATGATCGGAAGGATCGCGGCGGTGTAGCGCTTGGTGAGCCGCTGCACCTCGTTGGTCGAGAGCCGCCGCGGATCGACGGCGACGCCTCCCTTCGCACCGCCGAGGGGCAGGTCGGTCACCGCGCACTTGAAGGTCATCAGCATCGCGAGCCCCTGGACTTCTTCGAGGGTCACCGATTGATGGAAGCGGATCCCGCCCTTGCCCGGACCGCGCCCCGTGGAGTGCTGGACGCGGTAGCCCGTGTAGACCTCGAGACGCCCGTCGTCCATCGTGACCGGCAACGCCACGATGAGCGTGCGCTCGGGCTGCTGAAGGAAACGGTGCATCCCCGGATCCAGCCCGATGGCCTTGGCGGCACGATCGAGCGAGGCGAGCGCCGACGCGAGGAGCTCGTGTCCGGCGTTCGTCGCGTTCGGCATCTTGAGCACGGTCATGCGAAGGTGGGTAGGACCGTGCTGATGCCGGCGAGGGCGGTGGCCACGAGGGCCGCAGACTAGCAGCCGTGACCGACGCCGACACCACGTACATGCGCCGCGCGCTGCGCCTAGCGGCACGCGCCGCGGGCCGCACCAGTCCCAACCCGCTGGTCGGCGCGGTCCTCGTCCGCGACGGCCGCGTGATCGGCGAGGGTTATCACCACGCGGCGGGCGAGCCACACGCCGAGGTCAACGCGCTGCGCAAGGCCGGCGATGCCCGTGGCGCAACGCTCTACGTGAACCTCGAGCCCTGCACGCATCAGGGGCGCACTCCGCCGTGCGTCGAGGCGATCAAGGAGGCCGGCGTCGCGCGCGTCGTCGTGGCGATGCGCGACGTGGATCCGCGGACGGATGGCAAAGGGGTGCGCGCGCTGCGCGCCGCGGGCATCGCGGTCGAGGAGGGCCTGCTCCGTGAAGAGGCCGAGCGCCTCAACGCCGGATTCGTGTCACGGATCACGCGTGGCCGGCCGTTCGTGCTCGTGAAGCTCGCGACGACGGTCGACGGTCGCGTCGCGGTGAAGGGGCGCCGCTACCTCTCGGGAAAGCCAGCCCTGCGCGAGGTCCACCGCTTGCGGGACCGATTCGACGCGGTGATGGTCGGCATCGGCACCGTGCTCGCCGACGACCCGGCGCTGACCGTGCGGGAGGTCAAAGGCCGCGACCCGCTGCGTGTGATCGTCGATGCGGACGCGCGAACGCCGCCTGCGGCGAAGGTCGTGCGGTCGAGGGATCCGCAGCGCACGGTGATCTTCGTGGCTCGGGACGCCGAGGTCCGTCGAACCAATCGCCTGCGCGACGCCGGGGTGCTCCTCGTCACCGTACCGCGAGCCGATGGCGGCCTCGATCTCGGCGCCGTCCTTCGCTGGCTCGGCGAGCACGGCGTCAACACCGTCCTCAGCGAAGCCGGCCCGCACGTCGCGGGGACTCTCGTCCGATCGCGGCTCGCGGACCGACTGTTGCTCCTGTTGTCCCCGATCGCCGGCGGCGACGGGCCGCCGGCGCTCGAGGGCGTGGCTTCGGCGAGCGACCTGCACGATGTTCGCGTCCGAAGGCTCGGCGCCGATCTCGCGGTCGAGGGCGCGCTCGCCTAGATGTTCACCGGGATCGTCGAGGAGATCGGCACGCTCCGGCACGCGGGCGCCACCGCTTCGGGCATGCGCCTGGAGATCGCGTCGTCGCGCGTGGTCGAGGATCTCGCGATCGACTCGAGCGTCAACGTGGCAGGCGCGTGCCTGACCGTCGTGGAGCGGGATGACCATGGCTTCGCAGTCGACCTCGTCAAGGAGACGCTCGACCGCACCACGCTGGGACGCCTGGCGCGCGGGACGCGGGTGAATCTCGAGCGCGCGGCGACCCCGACCACGGCGCTGGGCGGCCACTTCGTGCAGGGCCACGTCGACGCGACGACCAAGCTCATCCGGCGAAAGGAAGAGGGCGGGGGCGCGGCGCGGCTGCGCTTCGTGCTGCCGAAGGTCCTCTCGCGCTACGTCGTCCCGAAAGGGTTCATCACGGTCGACGGCGTCTCGTTGACCATCGCCGCGCTCGGCAAGGCCTATTTCGAGATCGCGCTCATCCCCCATACCGCCGAGAAGACCACGCTGGGCGCGCTGCGACCCGGCGAGCCGGTCAACCTCGAGACCGACGTCCTCGCGAAGTACGTGCAGCGCTTGCTGGGAAAAGGGTGACGGCGAACCTAAACTTGAATCCATGAGAGGTTCGCTCAAGAAGTTGCCCTCGCGACCGAAAGTGGTTGCACCGCGAAGCGCCTTCGCCACCGTCGAACAGGCGATCGCCGACATCAAGCGCGGCCGGATGGTCATCGTCGTCGACGACGAAGACCGCGAGAACGAGGGCGACCTGACCGTCGCGGCGCAGCTCTGCACGCCGGAGGACGTCGCGTTCATCCGTAAGTACGCGAGCGGTGTGATCTGCGTGCCGATGACCGCGGAGCGGCTCGATCAGCTCGAGCTGCCGCAGATGGTCACACGCAACGAGGCCCGCCTTGGGACCGCGTTCACGGTGAGCGTCGATGCCCGGGAGGGCATCACCACGGGGATCAGTGCGGCCGATCGGGCGCAGACCATACGGCTCCTCGCGGATCCAGTCACGCGACCGCACGACCTCGTGAAGCCTGGCCACATCTTCCCGCTCAAGGCGCGCGAGGGCGGCGTCCTTGTGCGGGCCGGGCAGACCGAAGCAGCGGTCGACCTCTGCCGCATGGCCGGGCTTGCGCCGGTCGGGGTCATCTGCGAGATCACCAACCCCGACGGCTCGATGTCGCGGCTACCCGAGCTGAAACGGTTCGCGAAGCGGCACGGCCTCCTGATGATCACCGTCAAAGACCTGATCGCCTACCGCATGGCGCGTGAAAAGCTCGTGGAGCGCGTCGCGACGGCAAAGATGCCGACGAAGTACGGCGAGTTCACGATCCACGCGTACCGGGCACGCTTCGGCACCACCAACGCCGAGGAGGTCGCGCTCACGATGGGCGACGTCGCGGATGGGGAGCCCGTTTTGGTCCGTGTGCACTCCGAATGTCTCAGCGGGGACGCGCTCGGCTCACAACGTTGCGACTGCGGCGATCAGCTCAACGCGGCGCTCAAGCGAATAGCCGACGAGGGCCGAGGCGTCCTCGTGTACCTGCGCCAGGAAGGCCGAGGCATCGGTCTGATGAACCATTTGCGCGCGTACGAGCTCCAAGACCAAGGCCTCGACACGGTCGAGGCGAACGAGCGCCTGGGATTCAAGGCCGATCATCGCGAGTACGGCATCGGCGTGCAGATCCTCATGGACCTGGGAGTGCGCCGCGCGCGCATCATGACGAACAACCCGCAGAAGGCCAGCGTCTCGCTGTACGGCTTCGAGATCGTCGAGCGCATCCCGATCGAGATTCCCGCGACCGCGAGGACCCGCTCGTATCTGCAGACCAAACGCGACAAGCTCGGCCACCTGCTCACGGTGGTGGACGCGGACTCTTAGGGCGGGGCCGCGCCCTCCCACCACTGGGTGGCGCTCGTCAGAAGCTGCTTATCGGTGCCGCCGCGCAGGCGCGAGTTGAGCGTCGAGATCGTCGACTTGTTGTTGTTGAACTTGAAGACCACCGCGATGCCCTCGAAGTGCTGCATCGTCGGTGCAGGCACAGTGCTGATGTCGCTCACCGTCGACCACGGCCGGTCCTCGTCGAAGAACGGGACCTCGCGCATGACGTGAAAGCCACCTGGCTCGATCACCGTCTGCACGCGCGCGCTCGGAAGGGACAGGACGAACGCGACGAGCAGGACCGCGGCGGCGATGGCCGGGTTGAGGATGATCGATGCGAGGCCGCGGCGCGCGAGCTCGATCGGCCGGCGCGATCCCTCGTGCCATCCGCGCAGCGTTCCGCGCGCCCAGCCCGTCGCCGCTTTGCCCATCGCAATGCGCACGACGCCCGACGCGAGCATCGCCGCGGCGGCGAACGACGCGAGGAGGATGCGCGGATCGAACGACGAAAGAGGTGAGTCGATGAGGTAAGCGCCCGCGGCGATCGGCGTGCGCGTGGCGATCGCGATCGAGTCGGGGAGGAGTGCGGTCACGGTCAGGCCCGCGAGCACGAACACCAGGCCGACCACCGTCGGGATCAGGGGATCGTCCTCGTCGTGGTAGTGATCGCGAAGCGAGTCGGTCGCGTTCTGAAGCTCGAGGAAGGAGCTGCCGGCGAGGTCCAGACTGCCGCCGCTCGCCTCTTTGACGACCCGGGAAAGCGGCCCCGCGAGGGTCGGTTCGGCGACCCCCTCGACCGGGATGCCGAAGTTGACCGGCCGTCCGCCCTTGAGTCGGACGGACACGCGCCCGCGCCGCGACTTGATCTCCTTGACGTCGGTCCACGCGACATCGACCGGCTCCTTGCCGTCGATGCGGAAGCCGAGCTGCTCAAGGGTGATCTGAAGCTTCTTCTCCGGGTAGCCCATGACGACCGGGCCGCGGAGGAGGACACCGCTCGGCGGCAGGATGAATCGTGGCTTGGGCGGCGGCTTGACCCTTTCCGGTTTCGGAGGCTTCGGCGCTCTCTCCGCCTTCGGGGCCTTTTCGACCCTCGGCGCCTTCTCCGCCTTCGGCGGCTTCTCGGCCTTCGGCGCTTTCTCCTTCTTCTCTTTCCGGGGCTTCTCCTTTTTCTGAGGAAGCGGAGGCGCTTCGACAGCCGCTCGCGCGGTGGGCCTGGCCGAGGCGAGTGGGGGAAGCGGGGGCGGCGCCTCGCGGGTCGGCGTCTCCGGCGGACGCGGCGCGACCGCTGGCGCGTCGTACGTGGGCGGGGTGTATGCCGGCGGCTGGTATGTGGGCGGAGCCGGCGCGGCTTCCGCCGGCGGCGTGTACGCCGGCGCGGGCGCGCTCCACTGCGGTTGAGCCGGTTGCGCGGGTTGTGCGGGTGGCGCTTCGGCCGGCATTCCGGTGAACTTCCCCATCCCCGCGAAGAGGTCGCCAGGTGCTGAGGGCGCAGCGGTGTATGGCTCCGCGAACGGGTTGGGCACATTCGACGCCGGCGGCGCCTCGGCGGGCGCGGCGGTCCCGGTCATGGCCTGCTGCTGCTGCTCCCGCCAGCCCGGCGGAGCCGGGACGAGCCCCAGCGCGACCAGGCGCGGATCGACTTCTTCGGTCATCTGGCTACCCGGCGAGAGCGCATTCGTCGGCTAGATTGCGCCAAGTGTCCATGAGTGGGAAGGCGCCCGCGCGACTGAGAGACGGGTTTGTCGAAGCCCGTGTGGCACTGGTACGGGCCCGATGGAACGAAGAGGTCACCCGGGCGCTCGCCAAGGGAGCTTTGGAGCGCGCCCTGGCGGCTGGCGCCGTCGTCGACGAGTTCGAGGTGGCGGGCTCCTTCGAGCTCCCGCCGGCCGTGGCCGCCCTCGCGCGGACCGGGCGCTACGAGGCCGTGGTGCCGCTCGGCTGCCTGATTCGCGGCGAGACGCCGCATTTCGATGTGCTCGCCCACACGGTCGCGCGCGCGCTCGCGGACCTCGCAACGTCGCTGCCGGTCGCGATCACGTTCGGCGTGCTCACCTGCGAAAGCATCGAACAGGCTCGCGCGCGTTCCGGCCCGGAGCGCAATGCCGGAGCCGAAGCGATGGATGCGGCGCTCGAGCTGGTCGCGCTCCGTCACGCGATCTCCGCACGCGCATCGCGCGCCTCCCGTAGCGCGCCGACCGCGCGATCGAGATCGACGCGGGCGAAGCGGAGGCGCTCGCCGGGAAGTCGCTGAGCGACCAGACCAAGATCCGCGGCGATCACGGTCGCGATCACCGGATATCCACCCGTCGCCTGGTGATCCGCGAGAAGGACGATCGGGGAGCCGCCCGATGGGACCTGCACCGCGCCCGCGACGACGCCGCATGTCAGGATCTCGCCTTCGCGTGCGGTGATGCGCGGACCGGTAAGGCGTGCGCCCATGCGATCGCTCGCGGGCTCTACCTGAAAGTCGCCGGAGAAGAACAGCCTCTCTGCCTCGTCGGTGAAACGCTCGCTGTGTGGGCCTGTGATGGCACGTATCTGTCCGGTCTCGTAATCAGGCGGCCGGAGCGTCCGACCGGCGCGCTCGGGGTCGATGCGGGCTTCGCCGACCGCGAGCTTGTCGCCGGCGCGCAGAGCTCGTCCGATCGCGGCGGGCAGGTACGTGGCGCGGCTACCCAGCACCGGCTCCACGGCTATCCCGCCCGAGACCGCGAGGTACGCGAAGCGCGATCGCTCGCCGGCGATCACCGTCACCGCGTCGCCCGCACGCGCGAAGGTCGCGGTCCAGCCGGAGATCCGGTCTCGCGTGTGAAGTGAGACGTCGCGACCCGTGACCGCGAACAGACGGCGATCGTCGCATGCGAAGGTGAACGGTCCGCCGATGATCTCAAGGGCGGCCGCGGTCTCGTCGTTCCCGACGAGCGCCTGCGCTGCCATGAACGCGACCGGATCGGCGGGTCCCGCGGGCGGGATGCCCTCGCGAAGATGGCCGAAGCGTCCGCGGTCTTGCACGGTGGCGCGGAGACCGGCCGCCTCGATCCGGATCACCGCGCGACGAAGCTCACGCGGTCACCGGGACGGATAAGCGTCGGCGGATCTTTCGCCGGATCGAAGATCCGCGTGTCCGTGCGACCGATGAGTCGCCACCCGCCGGGCGAATCGAGTGGGTACACCGCGGTCTGCCCGTCGGCGATCGCGACCGCGCCCGCCGGAACACGTTCGCGAGGCCGCGACAGTCGCGGCGCCACGATCCGCGGATCGAGCTTGCCGCAGTAGGCAAAGCCGGGCAGGAATCCGAGGAAATACGCGCGGTACTGTCGCCCGGAGTGGAGGCCGACGAGCTCGCCGCTCGAGAGCCCGGACCGCGCCGCGGTCTCGTCGAGATCAGGCCCGTCGTACACGGTGGGGATCTCGATGGAACGGCCTGTCGCCGCGGTTGCCGGGCCGAGCTTCGCGACGACCCGTTCGGCTTCGCGCTCGGCGTCTCGCGGATCGAGGCGCACCGGATCGAAGCGCAGCACGATCGAGGCGTATGCGGGTACCGCGGGACCGTACCCGAGAACATCCCACGCATCGGCGACCGCGCGCGACCGCGCGACGACGGCGTCGTCGATGCGGTCACCGATCTCGACGAGGAGGGCGCTCTCTCCGAACGGACGGATCCGCGTCTGGCTCAGGACTTGAACGATGCGACTTTTACGTTCGCGCCGCGAAGCGCCTCGCGCACCGCCCGCGCGATGTCCGCGGCGCCCGGCGTGTCGCCATGGACGCAGAGCGTATCGACTTCCAGCTTGAGGAAGCTTCCGTCCGCGGCGCTGACGCCGCCCTTGCGGACGAACGACACGGCCTGCGCCGCGGCCTCGGTCGGAACGGTGATGAGCGCACCCGCGAGGCTCCGCGAGCGGAGCGTGCCATCGGCTTCATATGTCCGGTCGACGAACCCTTCACGCGCCACGCGCATTCCGGCGCCCTTCGCTTCACGCCACATCGCCGAGGCCGGCGGCGCGAAGACGACGAGCTCGTGGCCACCGGTCGCGGCCTGAATGCCGAACAGGATGTTCCGCGCAGTCGTCTCGTCGCGTTCCGCCTGGTTGTACAGGGCACCGTGCGCCTTCACGTGAGTGACGCGCGCGCCCATGCGCGACGCGATCCCGATGAGCGAGTCGAGCTGACGCCGGATCGATTCGATGAGCTCGCGCGCCGGCATCTCGAGCGCCACGCGACCGAATCGTTCCCGGTCCGGGTATCCCGGATGCGCGCCGATCGCCACATGACTCTTCGTCGCGAGCTCGACCGCGGTCCGCATGGTGTTCTCGTTGCCGGCGTGGCCCCCGCACGCGATGTTCGCGCTCGTGACGAGCGGCATGATCAGGGTGTCGGTCCCGGCCCCTTCCCCGAGATCTCCGTTGAAGTCGATCGAACGTGCCACGCCAGCACATTAACGAGCGGGCATCACGCTCGGTATCACCCTGACATCGACATCGACAGCCGCGGGTCCTGTCCCGGGGTCGGGGTCGCGCGCTCGCCTACCGGTCCGCTCCCCACCACTCGGGATCGGTCGCCAGCGACGCGGCCGGTCAACGGCTCGCGCGCAACCCGCTCCCCCGTGCCACCCGCGGCTGTGGCGAGTGCCTAGCCGTGATGCCCCTCTTAGACGAAGAGAGGGGCAAGCACGAGCGTGATGGTCGCGAGGAGCTTGATGAGGACGTGCAGGCTCGGGCCGGCCGTGTCCTTGAAGGGATCACCGACGGTGTCGCCGACGACCGCCGCCGCATGCGCCGGCGTGCCCTTGCCGAGGACCTTGCCTTTGTCGTCCTTCAGCATCCCGGACTCGATGTACTTCTTCGCGTTGTCCCAGGCACCGCCGCCGTTGTTGAGAACGGTGGCGAGGATGACGCCGGCCATCGTGCCGACCATCAGCATCGCCGCCTCGGCCTCCGCTTTGAGGAGGATTCCAACCAGGATCGGCGCACCCACGGCGAGGAGCCCGGGCGCGATCATGTTGCGGAGCGCGGACGCTGTGGTGATGTCAACGACGCGCGCGTAGTTCGGTTCCTCGGTGCCGGCCATGATCCCGGGATGCTCGCGGAACTGAGTGCGGACCTCTTCGATGATCGCGGCGCCCGCGCGACCGACCGCGCGGATCGCGAGGGACGAGAAGAGGTACACGAGCATCGCTCCCAGGAATCCGCCCAGGAACACGTCGACCTTCGCGAGATCGACCGAGTTGAAGGGCTTGCCGGTCAGCTGCGCGACCTTGTCCAGATAGGCGGAGAAAAGCAGGAAGGCCGCGAGCGCGGCCGAACCGACCGCATAGCCCTTCGTCAGCGCCTTCGTGGTGTTGCCAACGGCGTCGAGACGGTCAGTCCGCTCCCGGGTCTCTTCGGATGCACGCGCCATCGACGCGACGCCGCCGGCGTTGTCGGTGATAGGACCGAAGGTGTCCTCGGCGAGGATGAACGCGGCGCTCATGAGCATGCCCATCGTCGCGACAGCGGTGCCGTAGATGCCCCCGTGCGGGAGACCGGTCGCAGCGCCCCACTGGTCGCCGAACCAGTGGCTCAGGAAGAGCGCGATCGCGATGGTGATCGCCGACGCGGCCGTGGTCTCGAAACCGACGGCGATTCCCGAGATGATCGTCGTTGCCGGACCTGTCTTCGCGGCCTCCGCGATCTCCTTCACCGGCCGCCAGTCACCAGCCGTGTAGTACTGGGTGATGTACACGAACGCGAGGCTGGTGAGGATCCCAACGACGCCCGCGTAGAAGAACCAGATGCCGGCGCCCTTCTCGTTGAGCATGACGTTCGTGACGAGGAACATGCCGGCGATCGAGAGCGCGATGGTGATGTAGTAGCCCAGATTGAGCGATGACATCGGGCTCTTCGTGTCGCTGCCGCGTACGGTGAAGATTCCGATCATGCTGGCGATCAGGCCGAATCCGCGCACCACCAGGGGGAAGAGAATCCACGCGGGGTTCTGGGTGACCGTGTAGATCGCGACGCCCAGGATCATCGCGCCGATGTTCTCGGCCGCGGTGGACTCGAACAGGTCGGCGCCTCGACCGGCGCAGTCGCCGACGTTGTCGCCGACCAGGTCCGCGATCACGGCCGCGTTTCGCGGGTCGTCCTCGGGAATGCCGGCCTCGACCTTGCCCACGAGATCGGCGCCGAGATCCGCGGCCTTGGTGTAGATGCCGCCGCCGAGCTGGGCGAAGAGCGCGACGAACGATGCGCCGAAGCCGAAGCCGACGATCGTGAATGGGGCCTGCTCGGGATGAGCGAATCCACCGTACGCGATGAACATGACGAACACGCCGATGAGCGAGAGACCCACGACGAGGATCCCGGAGACCGCACCGCCGCGCAGGGAGATGCGCAGGGCATCGGCGACGCTGTGCTGCGCCGCCGCGGCAGTTCGCAAATTTGATTTGACGGCGACGAACATGCCGACGATCCCGGACGCCATCGAGCAGGCGGCGCCGACGATGAAGGCGATGGCGGTCTTGATCGCAAGCTCCGACGCGGAAACGCCGGGGGCCGACTCAAAGAAATAGATGACGAGACCGATGACGACCATGCCGCCGATGGCGAGGAGAGCGATGGTTCGGTACTGGCGCTGGATGAACGCGACGGCCGCGACGTAGATCGCGCCGGCCACCTTTTGCATCGCGGGCGTCCCGGTGGGCGAGCGCAGGACGTCGTACGCGAAATAGGCCGCGACCGCGAGTGCCAGAACGCCCGAGAGTGGTACGACCCACAGCAGAGGCGATGCGTCCAAAAAGACCCCCAATCGTGAAAAGGCCAAGAAAAAGGCGCCCGCCCCGACGGAGGGGGCCGCAGCGCTCACGCCGATGTTAGAGCAAGCAAGCCCGAGCGCGCAAACGGGCTAGAGTTCGATTCGTGCCACCTCAGAAGGCCTCGAAGTCACAACCCAAGGCCGACGCGTCGGAAAAGGCGAAGAGCAAGGACCGCGATTGGCTCACGACCGCGGAGCTCGCCACGAAGGTCGGCTGGCGCGAGCACGCACTACGAGACGCGCTGCGCGGCAAAGAGCTAGCGGGAGTCAGGCGCACTTCGTTCGGCTATCACATCGAAGCCTCGGCCGTCGACGAGATCGCGAAGATCCTGGGCACGCCGCCGCCAAAGGGGAACGCGCCGAAGCGGCCTGTCGCGCGGGCCTAGCGCTTCCGGAGGCGCGCGGGAAGGATCTGCAGCTCCTCGCGGTATTTCGCGACGGTGCGCCGCGCCAGGCGGATCCCGTGGTCCTCGCGGAGCTTCTCGACGATCTCCTGGTCCGAGTACGGGCGCGACCGATCCTCCGCGTCGATGATGTTCTTGATCACGTCCTTCACGCCAAGCGACGCGGTGAAGAAGGTCGAGAACGGAATGACCTCGCCGGCCGGAAGCAGGACGAACTTCCCGGCCGTCGCGCGACTGACGGTGGACTCATGCATGCCGATGCGCTCCCCCACCTCGGCCCGTGTGAGCGGGCGCAGCGACTGGACCCCCTTCTCGAGGAAGTCGCGCTGGCACTCGACGATCACGTCGGTGATCCGCGCGATGGTCTGCCGGCGCTGGTTGATGTTGTCGATGAAGAACTTGGCTCGCGTCACGTACTGGCGGATGTGCTGCCGCTCGTCCTCGGTCATGGCCGGCGCGGCCGCGCCCGCGCTCCGGGCCGCCTGCAATTGACCGACGAGCTGCCTGTAGACCGGGTTCACGCGGAGCGAGAAGCGGCGCGACTCGATGACTTCGACCTCGAAGTCGGCCCGCTCGTTCTTGCGGATGATCACGTCGGGCCGCAGCGCGACCTGCCGTCCGCCGATGCTCGTTCCATCGGGTCCCGCGGCGAAGGCGTGCGCCGGATACGGATTGAGGCTCTGCTTCACCCAGTCCCCCGCGCTCTGGACCTCCTCCCGCGTGATGCGCAGCGCCTGGGCGACGTCGCCGTACTTGTGCTCGCCCAGCTCCCGGAGGTGGTCGTTGACGATCGCGCGGGCGTGCTCCGGGATCTCCTCGCCGATCTCCGTGAGGTGATCGATCTGGATGAGCAGGCACTCGCGCGTGTCGCGAGCGCCGATGCCCCACGGCTCGATGCTCTGGATCGTGCGCAGGGCCTCGGTGGCGTCGGCGATCGACACCTTCATCGTCTTCGCGATCTCCTCGATCGCGATCTCGAGGTAGCCGTTGTCGTTGAGATTTCCGATGATGTACTCGGCTACGGGATGAAGTCGTCTGGGTAGAAGCACCCGCGTGTTCCATGACAGGTACTCGGCAAGCGTCTGCTCGGCCTCGGCCCGAACGATCGGGTCGAGCTCGTCCTCTTCCTCGTCCCGCTGCATGAGGCTGGTGCCCTCGAGCGGCTCCGCCTCGATGTCGTCGCCGCCCTTGTAGGGGCGGTTACCGATCCCGAAGCAGTTGACGCAGACGCGCCCGGTGAGCGGTTGACCGCAGAGCGGACAGACCTGGATCTCATCCAGGTCGAGGGCCGGGTTCTCCTGGAGCTCCTGGTTGATCACGTCCTGCAGCTCGAGCGAGCTCAGCTGGAGGATGTAGTTCGCGGCGATCTGTTTTGGCGTGACCTTGAGCGTTTGCTGCGGGAGGAGTTTCAGGTCCACCTCGGCTACCTTACCCCAGGGTGATCGTGCGAGCGGAATTCGCGCTCTTCGCAGCGGCGATCGCACTCTCCCTAGTCGCCCTGCTCGTCGCTCCCCGGCGGATCACCCAGGCCTGGCGCGTTCCGACCGCCCTCTTGGTCGCCACCGCCGGGGCGCTGGCGCCGCTCCTCCTGTACCAACTCCTTGACCCCACCCTGGCCGCCGGGCGCGCGCTCTGGGAATGGTCGGCGGCGGGGGGACCGACCATTCAAGCGGCATACCGGCTGGATGGTCTGGGGACGGTCGGCATAGCGGCGGGGACGGCGTACGTCGCGGCGGGTCTCCTCGCGAGCGCGCGATCGGCAGCTTCGCCGCGCGTCCTCCCTTCGCTCGTGCTGGTCATCGGGTTCGTGTTCATCGCCGTCGTCGTCACGATCGATCTCGTCGCGGCGATCGTCGCGCTCGCCGTGCTCGCCGCCGCCACCGCGTTCGCGACGGTCCTCGTCGCGCCGGCACCGTCGGCCATGAGGCTCGCGGCGTACCTCGCCGTCGGGTTACAGGGCTTCGTTGTCGCTGCCCTACTCATCGCCCGTCAAGGCGGAGCGTCGCTGCGCATCGACCTGATCGCGGCGACCGCGATCAGCCCGGAAGCGATCCTTGCGGCCACCGCCGGCGCGGCGCTCTTCGCCGGTCTCTATCCGTTCGTCCCGTGGCGCTACGAGCGCGCGCGTGCGACCGCGGCGGAGCGGGAGCCCCTTCGTGGTCTGCTGGCCATGCCGGCCGGGGTCGCGGCATCGCTGATCCTTTTGAGAGTTCTGGGCGCGACCAGCATCGACCTGTCGACGATCGGCCTGCCCCCGACGGATCTCGCACCGCGGCTCGCGATGCTCGCTCTCATCCTCGTGGCGTTCGCCGTACGCGCGCGACGCCGCGGCCGGCCTTCGATCCGCGCGACCGTGATCACCATTCTCGCCGCCGCGGTGTTGGCCGGTTACGACGAGCTTCGCTGGAGCTACGTCGTGCTCGCGGCCGCCCTCCTCACCGTGCTCTACGCGGCGGCGGTCTCGCTCGCGCTGCCGGATCAATGGGAGGTCGCCCGGCATGACGTGACCCTCGGCACGCTTTGGGTCGCGCTCGCCTGTGGTACGCCCGTTGCTCTCGGCGCCGGTCTGTTCATCCTCGTAGGCGCCGCGTTCGCCGCTCTCGCGGAGAGCGTGTGGATGCCGCCGCATCGCGCCTACGTCGCGACGATGACCACGAGCGTTTGGACTTTGGCGGGCGTGCTGGGCGTCGGCGTCGGCGCCGCCACGGCCGCCGACGTCGCGACCGCGATCGGCGGGGTCGTGGTCATCACGATCGTGCTCGGACTCGAGCTCGCGCACGCCGGTCGCCGGCTGGCGCTCGGCGAAGCGCCGCCGGCGCTGGACGTCGCGGCCGCGGTGGTGGCGCTCCTCGGCACGGTGCTGCTTGCGACCATCCTCGCGCTGCCGATCCCCGATGCGCTCGCGCAGCTGGGGCGTCCGCTCCAGGGTCTCGACCCGATCGTCGGGGCGGCGCTCGTCGTTGTCGCCACGATCCTTGCCATCAGCGCGCGCCTCATGCGGCCGCTGTTGCCCGATCTCGACATCCTCGTCTCCCGGTTGCAACGCATCGTTTGGGCAGCCGACCCGGTGCCCGCCGGGGTCGCGGGATTCCGCGTCCTCGAACGGGCGGTGACCGTGACCTCCGGGGCGTTCGCGGTCTTCGAGCAGCGCGCCGGGGTCTGGCTCGCGACGGTCCTCATCGTGGCTTTGCTCATCTGGTCGACGCGGCAGTGATCGCCCTGGGGATCGTCGCGCTGGCAACGCTCGCCGCGAACGGCTCGCGGCAGCTGCGGTACTCCGCGTTCGCGCTGCTCGGGGTGTCGCTGGCGGCCAACGCCGTGAGCGCCGGCCAGCTCAGCATCTGGGAGGTCGCGGTCGAAGGATGCGGCGCACTCGTCGCATTCGGCGTGCTCTACGTCGCGGCCCGCGATCGCACGTACGGTGAAGATCCGGGATGGCGGCTGTGGGTGGCAACGGTGGTCGCGGCTGCCGCAACCGCGGCGTGCTTCGCGACGCTCCGCACCGCCTCGAGCGATGTCGTGACCGTTCCGCTCATCGGCGAGGATCCGAGCGGCGTGACAGCACAGGTCGCGGCCTTCTGGCTCATCTCCTCGGGCGTCGCGATCCTCGTAACGTCGCGTACGCCGGTTCGCGCGTCGCTCGGCGCTTTGCTGATGGTGACCGGTGTCCAGCTCCTCGTCCGCTTGCTCAACGTGCCGCAGCTGGGGTTGACCCTGCTCCTCGCCTGGATCCAGGCGGTCATCGCGCTCGCGGGGGCATTCCTGATCGTGAACGAGCGCGTGGTGCGTGAGGCGTGATCATCAGCGCGGCTCCGCTGGTACTCGCGGTCGCGGCGTGCGTCGCCTTCGCATTCCGCAAACGACTGAACATCGTAGGTCCCTTCTCGCTCGCGGCGATCGCGGTCGCCTTCGTGATCGTGGCGGCGATGCCCGCGGACCTTACGGGAAACCTCCTTGACCTGGAGCTCCGCGTGACCGACCTCGGGCGTCTCGCTTCGCTCGTCATCCTGGCGACGCTTTTCCTGCTCGTCAGCGACGTGTGGCTGGACGAGCCCGCGTACAACTTCTTTCCCACCGCGCTCGCGGTGGGCGCCACCGCGCTCGGCGTGCTCGTGGCGACCGCACCGCTCGCCATCTTCGGGCTGCTCGTCCTCGGACTGCTCGTGCCGGTCGGGTCCTTCACCTTTCAGGTCCAGCGCAATCGCAGCGTGGAAGCTGCCTCACGGCATTTCAGCTTCGTGGCCCTCGGCGGGTGTCTGGGCATCGGCGCGCTCGCGCTATCGGCGAGCCTTCCACACGAGCAGCCCGCCAATACCTTCGTGCTTCTCGTGGTCGTGCTGGTCGTCGCGTTCGCCCTTCTCCTCGCGGCGATCCCGTTCCACACGCACGCCGCGCTCCTGGCGAGCGAGGTACCCGCCGCCGCTCTCGCGCTCTATTTCGGCGTGCTGGTGCCGACGACCTTCATCGCCTTCGCCGAAATCCTTACGCTGTCGGGCCTTCTGCCCGCGATCGTGCAGGTCGTCAAGGTCCAGGACCTGCTGCACGGCATCGGCCTCGTCTCCGCGGTCGGCGGAGCGTTCCTCGCGAGTGGCGCGCCCGACCTGCGCAGACTCGTCGTGTATTCGGTGATCTCGAACCTCGGCGCGGCGCTGGTGGGGATGGCGACGCTTTCAGGACCGGGGATCATCGGTGCTCTTGCGAGCGTGATCGTTACTGGAGCATCCGCCTCCGGCCAGCTCCTCGCGGCGGGCACGCTCGAGAGGCGGAGCGCACCCGACCGGCCGACCGCGCGACGCGCGCCGCTCACCGGCCTGGCCTTCGTCGTCGGGGGCTTCGCGATGATCGGCGCGCCGCCGCTCCTGGGATTCCCCGGACGCTTCTTCATGGAGCTCATCGCGTACCAGTTCGCGCCGGTGACCGGAGCGGCGCTCGTGATCGCGACCCTGCTCTTGATCGTCGGTCAGCTTCGCGCGGTGGTCGCGCTCTTCGGCGCCGGCGTCGAGCGCTGGGCGCTCGAGCCGCGGCCGGTCGCGGGAATGATCGGGGTGGTCATCTTCATCGCGCTCCTCATCGGCGGGATCCAGCCCGCCGGCTTCCTCCGACCGATCGCTGCCTTTGCCGAGGAGTTCCTGAAAGCGCTGCGCCCGCTCTAGCACGCAGTCGCGGCTGGCGGGTCCTGTCCCGGTGGGCGGGGCCTCTCGCTCGGCGCACCCCTCCCGCCCTCCGCCAGCGTCTTCACAGGCTCGAGGCTCGGGCGGGTCCCTACGGGGCCCGCGCCTCGCGAGAAACCCCGCCCACCGTGCCACCCGCATCGCCGCGTCCGCGCGCTTATGCGGGCGTTGGTCTCCTACGGATGGGCGCGATCGGCGCGGCGCAGGGCGGCGATGTCTCGCCACGCTCCCCAGATGGCGACGCCGATGCCCGCAAGCCCGAGCAGTAAGACGACGAGAGGTCTCGGGGAGACGCAGTAGTAGCTCTCGGTCAGCGGCGGGTGCGCGGGAGGACACTCCGGCCCCGCCCCGGACGGCATCGCCAAGAGCACGAACGGAAGGCTGATCAGCGCCAGCGCAAACCACCAGCCGGTCAGAGGCTCCGGTTGAGTCCGCGCCGCCACGATCCCCGCGAGGACGATGACGACCACGCCGAGGAGCACGACGATGTTCGGGGGCTTCATTCCGTCCGACGTGAACATCGCGTTGGCGCCGTACCACGTGACCAGCGCACCGCCGAGTTGGAGCAGGCGCGCGAGAAGAGAAGTGAAGAGTCTCAACAACCAGATCCCGCGCGAAAACGACCCTAGGAGGGGGCCTTGTCTTCGCTCATCCAGCGATCGATGTCGCGCGTGTAGTCGACGACACCGTCCGGGAACCACTGCTTGATCTCCGTCTCGGCAGTCTCCGCAGCGTCGCTCGCGTGGATCAAATTTCGCAGGCCGACGAGCGCGTAGTCCCCACGGATCGATCCCTCCGTAGCCTCATGCGGACGCGTCGAGCCGACCATCGAACGGACCACGCCGATCGCGTTCGGCCCCTCGAGTACGGCGGCCACCACCGGGGATGCCGTGATCACTTTCACGAGGTCGTCGTAAAAGAACTTGCCCTTGTGTACGGCGTAGTGCTTCTCGGCCATCGCGCGATCGACCTTCAGTAGACGCAGCGCAGCGAAACGCAGGCCTCGCTTCTCGAACCGCGACAGGAGCTCGAACGCGATGCCGCGCTGGATCGCGTCCGGCTTGAGCACTATGAGCGTGCGCTCCGCGCTCAGGACGCGATCCCGATGGCCAGCTCCTCGCCCGCGGGCGGCGCGATCGCGGCAAGCGCGGCGCGCGGTCCGATCGCCGCGACGTACGCGAGCTCAGGGCGAAGGTACTCGCGGGCGACGCGCTGGATATCGGCCGATCCGATGCCGTCGATGATCGCGGTGACCTCTTCGACGGTACGCACGCGGCCCAGGAAGAGCTCCTGTCCCGCGAGCCACGCCGAGACTCCGCGCGTGTCCTCGAGCCGAAGCTCGAGCCGGCCTTTTGCGAAATCGCGGACCCGCTCGAGCTCACGATCGGCGACCGGCTCTTCGCGCAGGCGTGCGATCTCGCGCATGATCGCGGCGAGCACCTCGGCGCCGTTCTGAGGCGCGAACCCCGCATACACGACGAGGTGTCCCGCATCCACGTAGTTGGCGTCGTAGCTGTGCACGTCGTACGCGAGTCCCCTCTTCTCACGGAGCTCGAGGAAGAGGCGACTCGACATCCCCTCGCCGAGGACGGCGTTCAGCATGTCGACGACGAACTTATCCGGGTGGTCGGTGTGGACCGCGCGCCATCCAACGCAAAGGTTGGTCTGCTCCGCGCGCTTGCCGATCAGCTTCGCGCGGACCTTTCCCGGGCGAGGCGCGGAGACCATTCGCGGCGCGTCGCGCGGCGCCAGCGCGCCGAGCGCGCCCTCGACCGCGGCGATCGCCTCGTCCGCGTCGAGCCGCCCGGCGAGCGCGACCACGGTCCGGGAGGGTGCGTAACCCCGTTCGATGAACGCACGAAGCGCATCGGCGGTCATGCCAAGGACGACCTCTTCGCGCCCGGCCACCTCCCACCCGAGCGGGTGCTTCGGGTAGAGGAGCTCGTCGACGACCGTGTGCACACGGTCCTGCGGTTGATCGCGGTACATGCGCAGCTCCTCGACGATCACGCGGCGCTCGGATTCGACGTCCGTGGGCCGCAGCATCGGCGCGCGGATCATGTCCGCCACCACGTCGAGGGCGACGAGGTAGTGCCGCGCCGGCACGCGCGACCAGAAGACGGTGACCTCTTTGTCGGTCGAGGCGTTCACTACGCCGCCGCGGCTCTCGATCTCCTGGCTGATGTCCGCGGCGGTCGGCCGCTTCGCCGTCCCCTTGAACACCATGTGTTCGAGGAAGTGGCTGGTGCCCGCGTCGGTCTTGCTCTCGACGCGCGAACCCACGCCGACGTATATGGCCATCGAAACCGATCGGGTCTCGGGCATCTCCGCGACGAGTACGCGCATACCGTTGGGGAGCGTGACGCGGCGGTGCTGCAACGGCTTGAACGCTAGCAGAGGTTGGAATCGGCTAGCGGCAGAAGACCATCGTCATGTACATCGCGTCAGGTCCCATCACGGCACCGACGCCGACGCGGCGGAACCCGGGATCCATGATGTTCGTGCGGTGATTGATCGGCTGCCACGGCTCGGCCATGAATTCGACATGAAGCGCAACGATGTTTTCATTCCAGATCTTGCCGGTGTTCTCGCCGTACCAGCCCGTGCCGCACGCGGGCACATTCCGCGCGTGGGCCGTGCCGTCAGGACCGTCGTGGTAGACGTAGCGCACCTGCGCCTCGGCGGCACTGTGTGCGCGAGCGGCGACTGCCGCGCCGCCATCCATCACGAGTTCGGTGAGACCCGCCCTGGCGCGTGACGCGTTCATCAGCTCGAGCATCCGCACCTCGGCGGATGCGGTCGACTCGGTGATGCCCGGTGCGACCGGACGCTGCGCCGGCGGTCGAGGTGCCGGGGACGGTGGCGTTGGTTCGGGGGTCGGCTCCGGCTCCCGGCTCCGCTCGGGCTCGGGAGCCTGCTCCGCCACCGGCGGGTCCTCGATCGAGCTGACGAACATGACCACGAGGTCCTCGGTCCGGCTCGGCACCGACGCCTCTATCAGGAGGGGCCCCTGATGGAGTGAAGCGGCGACGAGTTCGATGTCGCGTGGTGGGCGTGCCGCGCCGCGTCCGATCGCCTCGGCCCGGGCTGGGTCGGGGGCCACGCTCGTCAGCGGGCCGGCCGGCTTCAAAGCGGCCGCCTCCGGCTTGACCAAGAAGCTCGCCAGGACCAGCCCGGCGAGCATGGCGAAAAGGCCGGCGCGCGCGGGGAGGCTCAGTGGGGAGCGCTCCTCACGACTCGGCGAGGCTGAAGGCACCGGATGAGATAACGAAGCTGGCACCCGCACGTCGCGCGGCGGCCAAATGTTCTCGCTCCGCCGCGGCTGGGTCGAGGGCCCCCTCGGCGGCGGAGACGAACGGCCCGTGCTCGTCGGCGGTGAAGTAGGAGAGGAGCGGTCGGTCCGCGAACGCCGCCAGGCGCGCGACGATGTCGAGGCCGGGCGCTCCAGGCTTCACCACAACGGCATCCGCGCCGCCCGCCACGTCGCGACGCGCCCGGGCCACGGCCCCGGCGGCGTCGTCCGCGGCGATCAAGGGGACCGCGCGCTCCGGGATGGGAACCGCGTGGACGGCCGCGCGGTGCGTCACATAGAGAGCGCTCTCGAGCTTCAGCACCGCCGCGATCGGCACGTCGTCGCGTCCCGCGGCGCTCAGTGCGGTGCGCAGAGCGCGCACCGATCCATCGAGCATCCCGGACGGAAGGAGCAGGTCCGCGCCGGCATCGGCATGAACGCGCGCGATCGCGGCCAGCTGCTCCAGCGTCGCGTTCACGTCCGCTCCGGTCTGGCCGAAGAGCACGCATTGCCCGTGCGCCGTGTACGCGCAGACGCACACATCGGTCGCCACGGCGAGCTCGGGCACGGCTTCCTTTACGGCGCGGACCGCGCGCGGCACGACGTGATCGGGCTCGCTCGCAAGCATCGCGTGTTCGTCCTTGCGATCGGAGACGCCGAAGATGAGAAGCCCGGCGAGACCCGCTGACGCCGCGGCGCGCGCCTCGCGCACGACCTCCGTGAGAGAGAGTCGCTCGAGCCAGGGAGCGACGTCCACCTTTTCGCGGTCCTCGACCGCGCTCGAGACGATGACCGGGAGGATCGTTCGCGCGGTGAGCTCGGTCGACGCGAGCGCGCGCGACCAGACCGGGTGCTCGGCGAGTCGGCCGCGGGTCAGAGTGGCTTCCCGCATAGCGGGATGGTACGCAGGTAATGGGATTGCGCGGAGATGCAAAGGGCTACCATTTCAGTGCCATGAGGAGTCGACCGGCCTCCCTCCTCGTTCTGGGACTGGGATGCGTCCTTGCCGCGAGCGGCGCGGCGCTTGCCGCGGCGCCGGGATCTCCGGATCGCGCCCCAGCCCTGATGGCACCGGCCTCCGAGAACGCTTCGCTCGCGGCCGTTCCCGTGCCCGAGGCAGCCGCGGTCGTCGAGGCCGCGCCGGTTGCCGCGCCCGGGCCCGAGCCGAAGGCGGCGCCGTCGTCGGCGGTGATCGAAGACATGAAGCACGTTTGGCAATCGCTGAACAACTGCGGGCCGGCCTCGGTCGTGATGGCGCTTTCCTCCTTCGGCGTCGATGTGTCGCAAGAGACGGCGCGCCTGCCGCTGCGCGGTACGAACATCCTTTCCGGAATGGGGCCGCAAAAGGTCGACGGTTGGGTCAACGAGAACTTCGGGCTCCGCTCGGTGTGGCGGAACAACGGCACGAACGATCTGCTGCGTCGCTTGGTCGCGAACGGCTTCGCGCCAATGGTCACGCAGTGGATGCAGGACCCCAGGGTGTCGCGCATCGCGCACTGGCGCGTGGTGCGCGGCTACGACGACGCGGCCGCCACGTTCTACGTGAACGATCCGATGCTCGGCCACATGGTCCCGCTCTCCTATCAGTGGTTCCAAAGCAACTGGCAGCCGTTCAGCTACCGCTACATGGTCATCTACGACCCGAAGGACGAGGCCCTCGTGAAGGCGATCGTCGGCGATGACTGGAACGACACCAAGATGCGCAAGAACTTCTACGAGCGAACGAAGGTCGAGGCATACGCCCAGGACACCTCGGCGGCGTGGCTCGCATACGGCGAGGCCTCGTACGGGTACGGCAGTTTCAAAGAAGCCGTCGCGGCCTTCGAGCGCGGCATGGCGCTCGGTTCGGTCCAGGGCGTCTTCACGCTGCGCTCGAGCTACCCGCAGGCGCTGCGTGCGCTGGGCCGCCAGAACGAGGCCGACGCGATCGCGCAGAGGCTCGGTACGTCGACCTCGTCGTCGACCGTCGCATCACCCCCGGATCCCTTCGCGCTCTACCTCGCGTTCGCCCGCGAGCACTCTGGCGACGAGGTGCAGCTCACCCCGTAGCGCGCGAACCTCAGGGCGTGATCAGGTGCACGGGGTTCCCACGGATGCCCACTTCCCAAGTGGTCGTGTCGTTGCCGGCCTGGCTGATCTGGTATTCGATCTTCCACCAGGCCGGCTCGGTCTCGCCCGGGGGTGTGAGCCCGCCGACGCCATAGCTCGCCGGAAGCGGGATCTGGATCGTCACCCAGGCGTTTTGGTAGAGCGACGATCCACTGTTCGCCGTCTGCAGCTGCGTCACGTTCGAGCCGCTCTGCGATCCAGAGCCTCCCGCGGCGGTGTAGTTGAACGCCGCGTTCACGTATCCGGTAGGCGTCGGCTTCTTGATTCGGAGGAACGCCGTGCCGCCCACATCGCCGGGGTCGAACAGCCTGATCTCGAGAGTCTTTCCCGCGTGGGTCGCGGGGATCTGAGCGAGATAGAAGAGCGAAGTAGCGTTGTCGAGGTTGTTGTACAGGCACATCCTCGTGGTCCCGTACACGCGAGCGCCCGCCGAGCCGTTCGCCCTGATCTGGATCCCGAACATGTTCTCGGCGCTCGTGCTGGCGTTGCCAAGGGCCGACGTCGTCACCTGCAGGCGGTACGTCCCGGGGATGAGGCCATTTGCCAGTCGATACCAGTCGTTGTGATCGGGGTCGGTCTGACAATCGGACGAACCGGAGCCGTTGTAGCCGCCGTCCGAGTAGGACTGGTTGCCCCGGTAATCCGACCCCTTGTCCACCTGATCCTCGCTGGCGAAGCGCGCGGCTGAGTCCGTCATGAGCACATCGTCATCCGTCGTGTAGGGCGTTCCCTGCGTATCCCACAGGCGGTAGGTCGTCGTCACCGGCGTGCCGCCCGGACCGATCCAGTGGTCGCCCGTGCCGAGGTAGCTCCCGGACGCTCCGTGGCCGACGGCGCAGAACGTGGCGTCGAAGAGCCACACCTCGCCCATTGACGAACCGCTCGGGATCTCGACCGTGTAGCTGTAGCCGTTTGCGTCGAACTGCGCATTGGGACTCGTGCCTCCGTCGTAGGCCGGGGAGAACGCATCGCCGTTGCTGTGCTGGCCACCGCGGGTGAGCACAGCGGCCCAGAAGCCCTGCGAGTCGAGCTTCGTCCCATTCGAAGCGTCCGGCGCGTCCCTCACATCTTTGACGGCGCCGTCACTCTGGAAGAGCTTGTAGATCCCGAGGTAGTCCTGCGGACTTCCCATGGGCACCGGGAGGATGAATTCGGCGCGGCCATTCCGACGTGCCGAGAACGCCGTGACGCCGAAGAGCCGCGCGAACCACGTTCGGACCGGGGCCCGAACCGTCACGCCCAGGACCTTGTCGTTCACCGCGTCCGGAACGGCGGTGACGGTGACGCCGGCGACGCCGTCGGTGAATCCGTTCTTCGCGGATTCGTTCTTGGCCGCGGTCACCGCCCCGCTCACGTTGGTGGGGAGGAACACCACGCCGGCGAGCGCGGCGGCGTCCGCGGCGCGCTGCACGCGGATCAGGTTGAGCTCATACCAGCCGATGTCCGCGACGAGACCGACGAAACCGAAGAGGACCGACAGCATGAGCGCGACGATGATGAGAGTCTGGCCGCCCTCTTCGCGGCGCGGATCATTTCGAGACATTCATCGCCATGACGGTGCGGTCAGAGATGCCGAGCGTATTGAAATACGGCACCAGGAAGCTGAGCGGCGTGCGCGCTCGATACGTGTAGCGCACGGTGACGCCGATCGAGTCGACCGGCTGGACATTCGTGCGCGAACAAGGGTTCCACGGTTGCGTCTGCTGGACGAAGTCGAGCGCCTGACCGTCGATGACGGGACCGCCGTTCTGCCGATAGGTCCAGACGTTCACCTGTCCCGCGGTCTCGGAACCGCCGCTGGTCGACTTCCATATGCGGATCTCGGTGACGTCGGAGAGCGTGACCCGTGCGCCCGCACCCATCAGCACCCGTTCGACCGCGGCGACGATGTTCGCGTCGACCGTCGCGGCGTTCGGAGACTGGCCGCCGGCGCAACCCAGCGTCCCGCCGCCATTGACGAGGGCCCCACCGATCCGTGCACCTTCGCGCGTCGCGGAGGACATGGTCATCCCCGAGCTCATGAGGTTCGCGAGCTCGATGAGGCCGAAGACCAGGATGATGAGAACCGGCACCAGGACCAGAGCGAACTCGACCGTTCCCTGGCCGGCCTCCGTATCCACGAATCGCCGAGTCACAGCTGTGGCTCCGCACGGTTGACGGTGCTCTCGGTGAAGGTGACACCTGTGCCGGTGAGGCGTGCGAAAGACGTGAGCCAGCGGTGCTGGTAGGTCACGCGCACCCCGATCGTGTCGACGCTGGAGTGCGAGCCCCCGCAGCCGGCGAGCACGTCGCAGCGCGCGCCCTCCGGGTATCCCGCGCTCGTCAGGCTGTATGGCACCGTGATCGTCGTGCCATCGCCGTAATCGCAGGTCGTCGACCCGGTCCGGTCATACACGTTGACGTTCGAGCCGATCTGGTCGCCGTTCCGGTCTGACCAGTAGATGGAGACCTGCAGCACCCTGACCGCGGCCGCCGGCGAGACGATGTCGCCCTCGATCCGACTGAGAACGACGCAGTCCGTGCCGTCCAGACTGCCCCCTTCGGCTGCGAGCATCGACGCGTCGCGGCTGGCGAACAGCACGGTATTCCGCGAGTTCCAGACGAACGAGAACTCGACGAGGCCGAGCAAGAGCAGGAGAAGCAGCGGAAGGAGCAGCGCGAATTCGACAAGGGCCTGCCCGCGCTCCTCTCTCCTGGGAGACACGGCGTCGAGTTTTGCCCGCGAGCGACCGAGTCGGGAAGCGGACTGGCGGCCCGACCATTTGGTCAGGACTACTGGGTCAACATGACCAGTACCAAACCCCGCGCGGCATCCGTGGTGGCGGCTGTCACCAGCTGGTCGCGGACGGTCCTTGGTGATGGCCCACGACATGCGCGCTTATCTCGGACAAGCCGCGACTGATTTGGGACAAGCCGCGGCTGATCTCTCGGTGTCCAGCCGGCAAAAATGCCGGGCGTTGATCGCGGGAAGCTTGCCTCACCGGCACAGCGGATGCGTCTTCTTCAATTGCGCATTGAGACTCCGAGTGCTGAGCGCTTATGTGGAACGCTTCCTGCAGCACGCAGACAGGAGCTCGTTCGGCCGGGCGACGAACAAAGGCCCCTGCCCACCGACGGCCACGAAACCGGGAGGAGCACATGAGACGCGTCGTTCTCGCACTTGCCATGACCGTCGGGCTCGCCATCGGCACCATGGCGCCGGCGTCCGCACTAGACACCTCGGTGACCTTGAACTGCAGCGACGGCACGAGCGTCAAGCTGGTCGTAGATGCCGACACCCTCACAGGTCTGACCCAAGCGGTGCAGGCGATGATCAACTATCCGGCCGGGCTCAGCTGCTCGATCATCCAGAATCCGCTCGGCGTAACCTTCGGCCAGATAGCTTTCGCCGGCGCCGGTCAGAACTCCTTCATCGTCGGCGGAGGCCGCTGGCAGGCGACCGTAACTTGCGCGGATCTCGGAATCACGCCACCGCCACCGCCGCCACCGCCGCCGCTTGCACCGTCGGGCTTGGTCGAAGGCTGGACCGTAGCCCGAGTGCCGGGCAGCTGGTCCTACGATCCGACTGCATCACCTTCGTCCGATGACCCGCCTCCAGTTACAACCGTGATCTGGATCAATATTGCCGTCAACGTTCACCAACGGGACGACGGCACCTTCTTCGGCACGCTCAACGAGACGATTCCCACTCAGCACAGCGAGGAATGCGGCGGCACCGTTACTGAGCGCCACTTCACCTCGAAACCGATATGTCTAACGACGTTCTCGGGCCCACCGAAGAGTGCGGTCGTAACTTCGACGATCACGCAGACCTCTGGTGATACGTTCCCCAATGCAGTCTCTGGCAACATCAACTTCTCGTTCATCGACAACGGCAACCCGGGAGGCGCAAATCCCCCGGATCTACTAAACGGCCCGCCGGAGGCTGAGAATTCAGTGTGTCCAGCTCAGGCGGCACCGGCCCCAGACAACGTTCTTGTGAACGGGAACATCTCGATAAGGAATCCGAGCTAGACATCTCATCCTCATGATCCGCGAGAGAGCGGCCGCCAACGGCCGCTCTCTTTTCTTATCTAGGCGTCGGTCGGGATATCGGCGAAGCGGACGATCGGCGTCTGGAGGAGTGTGCAGGTGAGGCCGGCTGGGTAGTCGATCATCGCCTGCACCGCTTGGGTGAGGCCGGCGAGCGTCTCCGCGTCCACGACAGCCGTCCACCCCGTGCCGTCATCGCAACTCAGCGTCACCTGAGTCAGTCCAAGCGCCGACGTCGGCATTGCGGTGCCGATCGCCAGACCGGCAGCGATCGCGAGTGCCAGAACGATGCGCCTCATGTGGCTCCTCCCGATTTCCTTAGTACGGCGTGATCAAATGGACGGGATTGCCTCGGACGTTCACTTCCCACGTCGTGACGTCGGCTCCGGTGCCGAGGGTGTTGTATTCGATCTTCCACCAGCCCGGACCAGGCTCGCCAGGTGGCGTTGGCGCCGAATAGCTCGAGGGGATCTGCACGGACAGCGTCACCCACTGGTTGTTGTAGTAGTTCGTGGTGGAGCTCGAGGTCGTCAGAGAGGTGGTCGGACCACCGCTGGTCGGCGCACCACCCGAGCTGCCCGTGGCCGTCCAGCTGAACGTCGCGTATGTGAAGCCAGTCGCAGTCGGGACCCGGATCTTCAAGCTTGTGCTCGTGATGTCTCCGGGGTCGAAGAGCTTGATCTCGAGGGTCTTGCCGGCATGCCCAGCCTCAACCTGCGCGAGGTAGAAGACCGACGTGTTGTTGATGACAATGAACGCGCACATCCGGCCCTGACCGTAGATCCGTCCCCCGGGACCGCCGGTCGAGGTGACCTCGAGGCCAAACCCGTTGATCGCGTTCTCGTTGTTCGCGCCGCTGCTGGTCACGACCTGGAGCCGGTACTGCCCTTCGGTGACGCCGGTGGCCAGCCGCCACCAACGGTTGTGATAGGGGCTGGACTGGCAATCGCTCGAGCTACCTCCGTAGTAGCCGGGCCCATAGCTCAGGTTGCCTTTGTACAGCGGCCCCTTGTCGACCGCGTTGGAGTTCGCGAAGAGGCTGCCGCTGGTGGCCAACAGCGTGTCGTCAAGCGGCGCGTAGGGGGTGCCGTTCATGTCCCAGAGGTTGTAAACGGTGGTGATCCCGATTCCGCCGGTGCCGCCGGGGATCCAGTAGTCGCCAACGCCAAGACGGACGGCCGTGGACGTCTGCCCGCCCGTCGCGCAGAACATCGGGTCGTACAGGTAGACGCTTCCCCCGGTCGTCCCCGCAGGGAAGTCCACGATGTACGAGTAGCCGTTCGCGTCGAAAGCCGTATTCAGAGCTGGGTTGCCGTTGTAGAGAGTCGAATAGGCATCGCCGCTCCCGCGATCGGTCCCCCGCGCTTCGACCCCGCCGAAGAATCCGAGCGGCGCGAGATTGCCGCTGCCGTCGGCCGATGGGATCTGGGGGCAGCTGGGCGGGGTGTCGCTGTTGCCGCAGATGACGTTGATTCCGTAGTAGTTCTCCGGGCTGCCCATCGGCACGGGGAGGACGAACTCGGCGCGTGCGTTCCGGCGCGCCGTGAACGAGGTGACCCCGAACAGACGCGCGAAGAATGTGCGTACTGGCGAGCTGATGTTCACGTTGAGCACGGCTCCGTTCATCGCGTCCTGCGCGGCCGTCACGGTGACCCCGTTGACCCCGGTCGTGAACCCGTTCTTGGCTGACTCGTTCTGCGCGGCGGCCACGGCGCCGGTCACGTTGCCCGGCAGATACACGACACCAGCGAGCGCCGCCGCGTCCGCGGCGCGCTGCACCCGGACCATGTTCAGCTCGTACCATCCGATATCGGCCACGAGTCCGACGAACCCGAAGAGCGCCGTCAACATGAGCGCGACGACCACAAGGGTCTGACCGCGCTCGTCCCGCTCAGCGCGTCGCATTTTCGGCCATCACGCTGCGCTCGGTGATCGTCAACTGGTTGAAGACCGGCATGAGAAACCGGAGCGGCGTCCGGGCTCGGTAGGTGTAGCTGACGGTCACGCCTATGGAATCCGCCGGCGTGACGTTGTTGCGCGTACACGGCAGCCAGGGCTGGCTTTGCTGAACGAAGTCGAGGTTGTCGCCGTCGACCAGCGGCCCACCGTTCAACTGGTAGGTCCACACGTTCACGAGACCAAGGGTCTCGTTTCCACCCGACGTCGACTTCCAGATGCGGATCTCGTTGACGTCCGACAGCGTGACCCGCGTGCCCGTCCCGGTGAGCACGCGCTCGACCGCCGCCACGACGTTCGGGTCGACCGTCGCCGCGTTAGGTGATTGACCGCTGCTGCAGCCAAGCGCACCGCCTCCGTTGACGAGCGCGCCGCCGATGCGCGCGCCCTCGCGGCTCGCCGCTGACATCGTCATCGCGTCGGTCATGAGACCGGCGAGCTCTAAGAGGCCGAAGACGATGATCAAGAGGAGCGGCCCCAGCAGCAAAGCCAGCTCGGTGGTGCTCTGCCCTTCGTCGGTGCGCGCGAACGGTCTCATAGCTGTGGTTCGACCCGAGTCGCGGTGGTCTCCGCGAACGTGACCCCCGAGCCGGTCAGTCTGACGAATGAGGTGAGCCACTGGTGCTGATACGTGATCTGGACTCCGACCGTGTCGACACCGGTATGCGGCCCACCACACCCCAAAAGGACGTCGCAGCGTGCGCTCTCCGGGTACCCGGCGGTGGTCAGCGTGTATGGCACGGTGATCGGCGTTCCACCGAGGTCGCATGTGGTGGTGCCCGTGCGGGTGTAGACGTTCTTGAACGAGGCGATCTGGCCCCCGTTCTTATCGGCCCAATAGATCATCACTTCCTGGATCCGGATCGCCCGCGCGGGCGAGACGACATCCGCTTCGATTCGGTTGAGGACCAGGCAGTCCGTCCCCGGCAGGCTTCCACCCTCCGCGGCGAGCATCGAGCCGTCGCGGCTCGCGAACTGCACGGTATTCCGCGAGTTCCAAACGAAGGAAAACTCGATGACGCCGAGGATCAGAAGCAGCAGCAAGGGCAGCACGAGCGCGAACTCCACGAGCGCCTGCCCGCGCTCCTCCCTGCGGAACGACATGTACGAGACGCTAGTCAGCGTTGCTGAATAAGGTCTGAACGAGAACGGGACCTTTGAAGGAGGCCGTTCGGCCTAGGCGCTCGTCTCCGACGCATCGCCGGTCTCGAACCGATACCCAGTCCGTCGCACCGTCCGGATCTCGACACCGCCGCCGGCGGCAGCAAGCTTGTGGCGGAGTCTCGCCACGAGGACCTCTGTCACATTCGAAGACACGTCGGTCGCCGCCCGCCATGGAAGCCGATCGAGCGCGGCACGCTGCGCCACCGACGGATAAGCGCGCGCGAGAGTGGAGATGATCGCGCGCTCGCCGGCGGTGAGATCGAGGGCCTGTGTCCCGATCCACGCATCTCCGCCAACGAGGTGAACACGGAGCGGCCCGATGCGGCGGATCAGCCGATCGTTGCGTCGCCGGCGGAGCAACGCGTGCACGCGCGCGAGCAGCTCTTCAGGCTCGAACGGTCTGACGAGACAATCGTCGCAGCCGAGCTCGAGCAGCCTGACCTTTGTCGCGACGTCATGGCTTCCGGTGAGGGCAAGGATCGGGATGTCATCGGTTGTCGGCAGCTCGCGAAGCCGCCGGCATACGGCAGTGCCCGGTCCCTCCTCGAGCAGCAGGTCGAGGACGACCAGGTCCGGCGACGTCTCGGATGCTCGACGAACCGCGTCTTCCTCGCTTTGGGCATGGTGAACCAGGAACCCGGCACTAAACAGGTGACGCGCGACCGCGTCGCCCGTCGAGGGATCCTCCGCCAGCACGAGCGCGGATAAGGCCGTGATCGCTGCCAACGCCACCTCCCGGCGGTCCTCCGTGGCAGGACTGAACCGAACGTGAACGGGAGGTTAGGTTCGGCCGCGCGGCGGCAAGTTGCAGGCGCGGATCATGGCGGGCCGTGAGGTTCTAACGCGACCGCTGCGATGCGAGGCGCGATGTCTCTCCCAGCCGCTTGCCGGCTTCCACCAGTACATCCTCCGTCTTGCAGAAGGTGAAGCGGATGAGGTGCTGCCCGAGCTCCTTGCGGGAGAAGAAGGATGAGCCCGGTACGCCGGCGACCCCGACCTCCGCGACGAGCCAGCGCGCGAACACGGTGTCGTCGTCGAACCCGAAGGGGCGGATGTCGCAGAGGACGTAGTACGCGCCGTCGGGAGTGTTCGGAGCGAAGCCCGCCGCGGTCAGAGCGCGCACGAGGACATCGCGGCGCGCGCGATATTCCACGGCCAGTCGCTGGTAATAAGGACGGCCGAGCGCGAGGGCCGTTGCGACCGCCTCCTGCAGCGGTGCGGGCGCGCCGACTGTCAGGAAGTCGTGCACCTTGCGGATCCCGGCCGTGAGCTCGGGCGGGGCGACGATCCAGCCGACGCGCCAGCCTGTGACGGAGAAGGTCTTGCTCGCGCCGGAGATGGTGACCGTCCGCTCGGCCATGCCCTCGAGAGTCGCGATCGGAATGTGCGCGCCCGAGTACTTGATGTGCTCGTAGATCTCGTCGGTGACCGCGATGGCGTCGTGTTCCTGGCAGAGGGCGGCGATGGTCTCGAGCTCCTCTCGCGTGAACACGCGTCCGGTCGGGTTGTTCGGAGAGTTCACGATGATCGCCTTCGTGCGCGAGGAGAACGCCCGACGCAGCTCGTCGGGATCGAACGTGAAGTCCGGCGGGCGCAGCGGAACGAAGATCGGGGTGGCGCCACAGATCGCCGCGTCCGGACCGTAGTTCTCGTAGAAGGGCTCGAGCACGACGACCTCGTCGCCCGGATCGACGATAGCGAGGAGCGTCGAGATCATCGCCTCGGTGGAGCCGCAGGTCACCGTGAGCATCGTCTCGGGATCGACGAGCATGCCGTAGAGCTCCGCGTACGTCCGCGCGAGCGCGTCGCGGAGGGACTTCGCGCCCCAGGTGATCGCGTATTGGTTGATGTCGGCGTCGATAGCGCGCTTCGCGGCCTCTTTCACCTCGGCCGGCGCGGGGAAATTGGGAAAGCCCTGCGCCAGGTTGATGCCGCCGTGGACGGCGTTGAGCCGTGTCATCTCCCGGATCACCGACTCGGTGAACCCAACCGTCCGCCCGGCAAGCCGATCGCGCGCGACGCGCATCAGTACCCGGCCTCGAAGTCCACCCGGTTGAGGAGCGGCTCGCCCGCCTTGTAGCGCCGCAGGTTCTCCGCGAATAGCGCGAGCGTTCGCTCGCCGGCGCGGGGCGACGAGCCCGAATGATGTGGCGTGATGATCACGTTCTCGAAGCCCCAGAGCGGGTTATCCGGCGGGAGCGGCTCCGTGGCGAAGACGTCGAGGGCCGCTCCGCCGATCCGTTTCTGCCGGAGTGCCTCGATCATCGCCGGTTCGTCCACGATCGCCCCACGCGCGATGTTCACGATCCATGCGGTCGGCTTCATTCGCGCGATCACCTCGGCCGACACCGCGCCCTGCGTGGCGGGCGTGAGCGGCGCGGCGATCGCCAGGTAGTCGGCCTCGGCCACGACGTCGCCGAGGTCTTCTGCCGCCACGACGCGACTGACCCCAGGCACCGGCGGCGCCGCGCGCCGACGCACGCCGATCACGTGCATGCCGACCGCGCTCGCAAGGCGCGCGACCTCGCCCCCGATGCTGCCCATCCCGAATACGACGATCGTCGCGTCGCGCAGCTCCTGATGGGTCTGATTTTTCCACTCGCGCGCGCGCTGGCTGTCGCGATAACGATGGAGCTGCCGCGACGCGGCGAACACGAACGCCATCATGTGCTCGGCGATCTGGATGTCGTACGAGCCGCTGTTGTTCGTCAGCACGATGCCGCGCTTGGCGAGCTCCGGCAGTGGCATGTTCTCGACCCCCGCCGAGACCGTGTGGTACCAGCGAAGCCTCGGCGTCGCATCCAGCAGCTGCTTCACGCGCCGTGGGTTGTTACCGCTGAAGGCGACCTCGGCCTCGCCCGCTGCGTCCAGTCCTTTGTCGTCGGCGATGGCGATGACCCGGTCATCGGGGAACCGCGCGACGACCGCCTCCGGGGAAGTAGAGAACGCCGACCAGACGACGATGTTCGTCACTGGAAGACCGGCTCGCGAGCGCTCGCGACGGCATCGGCGAGCATCGTGCGTTGAAGGATGGACATGTTCCCGGGGAGCTGCACTGGATCGACGAGCTCGACCTGCGTCGTTTCCGCGGAGACCCGGGGATCGCCACCGGTGAGACGGGCCCTGAAGAGCAGGGTATAGAAATGGTAGGCCGCCGTGGATCCGAACCGGCGGTTGTCGTACACCCCGACGAAGCGCTCGATCTCCGCGCTGAGACCGGTCTCCTCGGCGAGCTCCCGCAGGGCGTTCTCCGACGGCGAGCTGCCGACATCGGCGTATCCGCCGGGAAGAGCCCATCGGCCGTTGTCCGCGCGCTCGATGAGGACGACGCGCCCTCTGTCATCGAAAACGGCGATGGAGCAGCCGACCTTCACGCTCACCACACCCGTGTCCGCGAGATAGGGACGTTCCGGCGTGAACGTCGCGTCGATCATCATCGCTGCGAGGTCGCCGGCGATCGCGGCGACGCGCCGGTACCGCCCGCGGTCATGGTCGTTGGTCGCGAACTCGAGACCCGTCGTGGCCATCGCGGCAAGCTCATGCGCCCAGAAGCGCAGCTGGTCTGAGGGACGCATCTCGTCCGCATACTACGGACCTCTCGTGTTCGCTCTTTCGGGGACGCTGCTCAACGCCGCGACCGTTCTGGTGGGCGGCGTGATCGGAACGGTGCTCGGCGATCGCCTTCCGGAGCGGCTCCGTGAGAATGTCGTGCGCGGCGTCGGACTCTTCACCCTCGCGATGGGCGCGAAGTTCGCCATCGACACGAGCAACCTGCTGTACATGCTCGGCAGCATCCTGCTCGGGGGCGTCCTGGGATCGGTCTGGGGAGTCGACCGCCGGCTCAACGGCCTGGGCGACACGCTACAACGGCGCTTCGCTCGCGGCGGATCGAGCACCGTCGCGGAGGCCTTCGTGACCGCTTCCATCGTCTTCTGCGTCGGGCCGCTGACGTTCCTCGGTTCGATCCAGAATGGCCTCGCCGGCGACGCGAGCCTGCTATCGGTGAAGAGCGTGCTCGACGGCTTCACCGCGATCGCGCTGTCGGCCACGCTCGGTTGGGGCGTGCTCCTCACGATCCCCCTCATCCTCGTATACCAGGGCGGCCTGGCGGTGGGCGCTTCGCTCTTCAGTGGGCTGCTCTCCGACCTGCAGCTCCGGGAGATGAGCGCCGTCGGCGGGTTGCTGATCATCGGCGTGGGTCTCAAACTTCTGGCCATCCGAGACGTGAAGGTCGCGGACTACCTGCCGGCGATCGTCGTGGCCCCGCTTCTTATTGCGGGCGTCGCCAGAGCGAAGGAGGCCTTCGGATTTTGAGCGCGAGAAAGACGCCGATCGAGCTGCGAAGCGACACGTTCACGCTCCCCACGCCGGCGATGCGCCGCGCCATGGCGGACGCCGAGGTCGGCGACGATCAGTACGGCGAAGACCCCACGGTCAACCGGCTCGAGAAGCGTGCGGCCGAAGTGGTCGGCAAGGAGGCGGCGGTCTACGTGGCGAGCGGGATGCTTGGAAACCTTTGCGGCGTCCTCGCCCAGACCGAGCGCGGGGACGAGGTGATCCTCGGCGACCTTGCGCACATCTACCAGAACGAGATGGGGGCGTCCTTCGTGCTCGGCTCGCTCCAACCCCGCCTGGTTCCGAACCGTGACGGTCTGCCCAGCCTGACGGACATTGAGGCCGCCATCCGGCCCCAGGGGATGTTCCCGCGCACGTCGCTTATGTGTCTCGAGAATTCGCACAACAACTGCGGTGGCTCGGTCATCACCGGCGCGCAGACGCAGGCGGTCGCCGACCTCGCGCACCGGCGCGGTATGCGCGTGCATCTCGACGGCGCGAGGATCTTCAACGCCGCCGCCGCGCTGGGCGTGGACCCGCGCGATCTCTGCGCGCCGGCCGACACAGTCCAGTTCTGCTTTTCGAAGGGCCTCTCCGCGCCGGTCGGATCGATCCTGTGCGGGACAGCGGAGACCGTCGCGAAAGCGCGTCGCGTGCGAAAGCTGCTCGGTGGCGCGATGCGCCAGGCGGGAGTGATCGCCGCTGCGGCGTTGATCGCGCTCGAGGAGATGCGCGATCGGCTCGTGGAGGACCACCGCAATGCGAAAGCCCTCGCGGAGGGCCTCGGGCGCGTCCGCGGCGTACGCATCGACGCGGAGCGCGTCGTGACCAACATCGTCTCGTTCGAGATCGACCCGGAGTGGATGGACGCGGGCGCTTTTGTCAAGGAATGCGCGCAACGCGGCCTGCGCGTATCGCGTTATTTGGGAAACTCGCCACGTTTGCGCGCAGTCACGCATTACGGCGTCGAACGTTCCGATATCGACGATGCCCTCGCGATCATCGAAGAGGTGTTGTCAAAAGCGCGCACACCGGTGGCCGCCGCCGACTAGAGGACGTACTTACTTAATTCGGCGCAGTACCGCTGGCCGTATCGGGCTGGTACCAACGGGTGAGTTCTAGGGTGAATTCCAGGCTCGCTCGCTCGTTAAACTGGCAACTCAGTGGGTAGGTTTTTCCGTGTGTGCGCTTGGCGTGAAGAGCTCGGACAGTCGATGGTCGAGCTCGCGCTGCTTCTGCCGATCTTGGTCTTCGGACTGATCGGTGGAGCCGACCTGGCCCGTGCCTATGCGCTCCAGCTCGCGGTTCAGAACGGCGCCCGCGCCGGTGCGGAGAGCTACGCCATCGACTTCACGCCAACCCCCTCGGAGGCCATCGACCGCGCGAAG
>WNGI01000259.1_pt1 | contig 36789 bp, 40 predicted proteins | sample 5400621 | NCBI WGS metagenome assembly WNGI01 (sample SAMN13153374, study PRJNA577476) | soil metagenome | isolation source: 20 cm soil or saprolite under Garry oak tree replicate 1 | place: USA:California | collected 2016-06-15
AGTCTGGACGTTCCCTGGCGCGAATGGAAGGGGTTTGTCGACAAATTGACAGGTGCGCCCGGGCCCTCCGAGCCCGGACTGGCAAGGACCTCTGTCGGCGCCCGCGAGCTCGATTCAGCCGGTGAGGCGGGCGAGCATCACATCGATTCGGGCGCGCGACTCCTCCAGGCGTGCTGCGCTGATGCGGCCAGACCTGACCAGCCCCTCGATCGTATCGATCGTCTTTGTGGCGACCTCCGGGTCGTAGCGCTGCTGGTTTGCGAGCAGCAGCAGGTCGTTGCCGGCCTCGATGGCGAGGGCGATCGCATCGTCGGCCCCGAACGCGGAGGTAATCGCCCCGGCCTGGAGATCGTCGGTGATGACGATGCCGTCCCAGGCGAGCTCGCCGCGGAGCAGGTCGGTCACGATCGCCCGTGAGAGCGAGGCCGGATGATCCGGGTCGAGATTGCGGTTGACGAGATGGCCGGCCATGACCGCATCCGCCACGCCCGATGCGACGATCGCCCGGAACGGTTCGAGCTCCGTACGGGACCAGGTCTTCGTGACGTCGGCCACGCCGAAATCGGTGTTTGCCGTGGCGCTCCCGAGGCCCGGGAAATGCTTCAAGGCGGTCGCCATCGACGATTCGTGGTGGGCCCGGATCTCGGCCAGCGCGAGCTTCGTTACGATGGCCGGATCGGCCGAGAACGAGCGATCGAGCGCCCCGATCGCGGGATTTCGCGGGTTCACGTCGAGGTCGACGACGGGGGCGAGGTTGAGATTGACCCCGACCGAGGCAAGCGTCGTCGCGATGAGCCGACCCCAGGTGGTCGCGGCGCCTTCGTCATCCAGCCGGCCGATCGATGCCTCCGAGGCGATCTTCGGAAAGCCGGTCGCGGGTGTGAGGCGGGCTACCCGGCCGCCCTCCTGATCGATCGCGACGATGAGCCGCCGCTGCCCGGCAAGGCCCTGGAGACCCGCGGTCAGCGCTGTGAGCTGCTGCGGCGATCGGACGTTGCGAGGGCTGCCGGTCGTCTGGTCCCGATCGAAGAGGATCACCCCACCGAGACCGTCGCTGGCGATTGCGTCGGCGATGGGGCCAGCTTCCGCAACGGTCATGCCCCGGAAGCCGACGACGAGCAGCCCGGCGATCGTTCGGCGCAGATCGGCCGATAGCCCGGCCGACGCCGCCGCGCTGGCGGACGGCGATTCCGAGGGCGATGCGGGCAGCGAGGCAGGGGCCCCGTCGGTCGCCGGCGCGACGCTGGGTGTCGGGGAGCGCTGGTTGGACGAGGGCAGGCAGGCGGCAACGAGGGCGGCGCCGGCCGCGAGGGTGGCGCCAAGGAATCTCCGCCGGGTGAGCAATCGATGTGGGCTCGGGTCAGGGGTCACGCGGGGATGATCACCGCTCTCGTCCGGTCGCGCTCGCGCCAGCGGCCGTTAGTCGGCGAGGGCGGCCGGCGACCTCAGGCGTCGAGGTTACGGGTCGCTTCCTCGTGGGCCTCGCGATATTCCGCCTTCAGCCGGTCGATCTCGCGCTCGGCCTCGGCAGCCTCAGCCGAACCGGCGGGCGCAGCCTGGGCCAACCGTTCGGCCTCGCGCCAGTCGGCCAGGATCGTGGAGATCGACCGTGGCGTCTCATCGATCGATTGGCTGGGGGCGTCTGGCAGCCCGAGATCGACGAGGTCGTTCGCTTCGAGGGTCATTTCTCGTTGACGCGCGCTCGAGGCGAGGACGCGCTGGGCGAGCGCCTCGATCGTGCTGGCGAGCTCGACGAGCCTCGGGTCGCCCGGCACGATCTCCCGCTTGGTCGCCTCCAGGTCTGAGAGTGCCTCGAGATCCCGGAGCAGCGCGTCGGAGGCTTCGCGGAGTGCCTCGCCCGTGTCTTGCATTCGTCAATCCCTCCTGGACGACATGGCGCCGAGTGAGGCGCCGTGCCCCCACCCGGAGCCGCGACGACTGGGAGCCGCGACGACTGCAGGATACCCGCTGCAGCCGGCCGTGCCCCGACGACGGACCCCGGCCCCCGTCGATTGCAGGGATCGTGGCTGGTACCAGCGTCTACCCCAAAGTACGGCTAGGCGATGGCACCACCCGACCCCTACGCTCCGCCCATCAGCAAGCCGCACCCTACCCCTGGCCACCCCAGAGGTGCGGACCTGCCGCGAAGTGTTCTAAGCGAGGCAAGCGCCACATGGGCTCAATGGCCGTCAACGAACTCGGGCCGATGCTCACCGCGACCGAAGTCGCCGATATGTTGCACCTTCACGTCAACACGGTGAAGCGGCTCGGCGATCGCGGGGAGCTGCCGTTCTATCGCGTCTGCAAGCGGGGCGATCGTCGCTTCCGGCTCGACGACGTGATGAGGTTCCTCGCCCAGAACCGCTGATCCAGCCGGCGCCAAGCGAGCGTCGTCGAAAAACCCCCAAGCTTTCGATTGGAGCGCCCGTCACTGCCCCGACGGGCGCTTCGTCGCGTCTGGCCGCTGCTGTCTCAAACGGTCCGGAGGGCCTCCCCGAAGATCTCGACTCCTTCGGCGATCTCAGCCGCCGTGGCATCCAGCGGCGGAATCCAGCGGATCACCTGATGGGCCGTGCCACACGACAGCACGAGCAGGCCGAGCTCCGCGCTGCGGGCCACGAGCGCGGTGGCAAGGTCGCCGTCCGGCTGTCGCGTCTCGCGATCCCGGACGAGCTCCACGCCGATCATCAGGCCGGGTCCGCGGACGTCGCCGATCCGCTCATCTTCCGCCATCAGCCGCCGGAGTCCCTGGGTCAGCTCCTGGCCGCGCCTCCCTGCGTTGAACACGAGGCCCTCGTCGCGGATCGTTTCCAGGACGGCGATGCCGGCGGCGCAGGCAACGGGGTTGCCGCCGTAAGTCGACCCGTGAGCACTCTTGCCCCACTTCTCCTGGAGCTCGCGGCGCGTCGCAATCGCAGACAGCGGAAGGCCGTTCGCGATCGCCTTCGCGACCACGACGACATCCGGGAGGATCTCGGCGTGCTCGAATGCCCACATCATCCCGGTCCGCGCGTAGCCGCACTGGACCTCGTCGGCGATGAGCAGGATGCCGTGCTCGTCGCAGATCGCGCGCAGCCCCTGGAGGAACGCGGCGGGAGCCGGCGTGTAGCCGCCTTCGCCCTGGACCGGCTCGATCAGGATCGCTCCAACCGCCGATGGGGCAATGACGGTCTCGAACAGGGAGCGGAGGATCGCGAGGCAGGCCTCGCTGGCCCGGCCCTCGTCACTATCGAAGTCTCGATAGGCGGCCGGGAACGGGGCGAAGTAGACGCCCGGCAATAGCGGCTCATAACCGGTCCGGTAGTTGATGTTCGACGTCGTCACGCTCGTCGCCCCGAAGGTCCGGCCGTGGAACCCGCCGCGGAACGCGACGATCCCCGGCCTCCCGGTCACCCGCCGGGCGAGCTTCAGGGCGCCGTCGATCGCCTCCGATCCGGAGTTCAGGAACATGACGGTATCGATCGGGTCGGGGAAGGTCGCGGCCAACATCGACGCGAGCGTCACGACAGGTTCCGAGTAGCCGATCGCCCCGGTCGGGCCGATGAGTCGATCGGCCTGGGCGTGGATCGCCGCCGTTACCCGCGGGTGGGCGTGCCCGAGGGCCGTGACGGCGATTCCGTTCGCGAAGTCGAGGTACGACCGACCGGAGGTGTCGAAGAGCCGATGCCCGATGCCGTGGCTCCAGCTGCGCTCGAAGTAGCGGCCGAGGACCGGGGTTAGGTTGCCTGCCCGGGCCGCCAGGTCGGCGAGATCGGCCACCGCCGTGATCGGTTCTTCCATCGGCCGAGAATATGGCATCCGCCGTCCCGATGGGTGGCGGCGAAGAGACCAGCCCGCCTTCTGGCCGATCCAGCGGGCGGGCAACCGGCTAGCATTCGGCGCCATGGTCGACTTTTCGCTGACGGACGAGAACCGGCTCGTCGCGGACAGCGTTCGCGCCTTCGCCGAAGCGGAGATCCTGCCGCACATTCGCCAGTGGGACGAGAAGGGCGAGGTCCACCGCGAGATATTCGGCCGCATGGGCGAGCTCGGCTTTCTCGGCGCCCCAATCCCGGAGGCGTACGGCGGATCGGGCATGGACTACGTCAGCTTCGCGATCCTGTGCGAGGAGCTCGAGCGCGCGGACACCGCGTTTCGCGTCGTCCAGAGCGTCCACGTGGGGCTCAATTCGCTGGCGCTGCTCCAATGGGGCACCGAAGAGCAACGCCGGCGCTGGCTCGTGCCCCAGGCGAAAGGCGAGAAGCTGGCAACGTTCGGGCTCACCGAACCCGGGGTCGGCACGGACGCGGGCAACCTCGCGACGACGGCCCGGCGCGACGGCGAGGTCTACCGGCTGAACGGCCAGAAGATCTGGATCAGCCTCGCCGACATCGCCGATCACTTCATCGTCTTCGCTTCGGTCGATCGCTCCAAGAAGCACAGGGGCGTCACCGCGTTCCTGCTCGAGCGCGGCATGAAGGGCCTGACGACGGGGACACTCCACGGCAAGCTCGGCATCCGGGCCGGCAACACGGGCCTGATCAATCTCGACGACGTGCCGGTCCCCGTAGAGAACCGCGTCGGCGAGGAGGGCGAGGGCTTCATCATCGCGATGAGCGCGATCGACCAGGGCCGATTCACCGTCGCCGCCGGCGCCGTCGGGCTTGCCCAGGCGTGTCTCGACGCCTCGCTGCGATATGCCCACGAGCGGCAGACCTTCGGCGAGGAGATCGGTCGTCACCAGCTCGTAAAACAGATGCTGGCGAACATGGCAAAGGGGACCGAGATTGGCCGGCTCCTCGTCTGGCGGGCCGCCTGGCTCAAGAATCAGGGCCTCCGCAACACCCGCGAGACGTCGGTCGCCAAGTGGCACTCTACCGACCACGCCGTCCAGGCCGCCCTCGACGCGATCCAGATCCACGGGGCAAACGGCTATTCGAACGAGTTTCCGGTCGAGCGCTACCTGCGCAACTCGAAGGCCGCCGTGATCTACGAGGGAACGAGCCAGCTTCACACCCTGATCCAGGCCGATTACGCCCTCGGCTATCGCGAGGATCGCCCGATCCGCTGCGAGCCATGGCCGGCACAGGGCTGGGAGCGCGGCCGGCCGGCCTGACCGCCTATCATCGGCGCCGATGCCGTCACATCGCCCGTGGACCGATCGCGAGTTGGCGACCCTGGCCGAGCTCGCCGAGACCTTCGTCCGCGGCGACTCCCTCCGCCGATCACGGCTGGCGGCCGACGCCCTCCTCAAGGTTGCCGATCCCGCCCAGGTCGCCCAGCTGAGGCTGGTGCTCCGCGTGATGGAATCGCGCCTCGCCAATCTCCTCATCTCCGGTCGGCCGCGAGCCTTTCGGCAGATGTCGCCGGAGACCCGCGAGCGCTACCTCCTCGGTTGGGGGCGGTCGCGACTGGCCCTTCGGCGATCCGCGTTCCACGGATTGCGCAAGTTGCTGACCTTCCTGGCCTACGCGGATCCTGGCGAGCCCGGTCCAAACCCACGCCTCACCGCTATCGGCTACCGCCGGGACGAGCCGTCGATAGCGAGCGACCCGACCCCGATCCAGCCCCTGCGACCCGCATTCGAGACCGGCTCACCCGACGAGCCGATCGTCCTCGAGGCGGACGCGGTGATCGTCGGCTCCGGGGCTGGCGGCGGGGTTGTCGCGGCGGAACTCTCGCGAGCCGGCCGATCCGTCGTGGTTCTCGAAGCCGGCCCCTTCGTCGACGAGGCGTCGATGCCGACGAACGAGCTCGACGCGTTCGGCCGCCTCTACCTCAACAGCGGATTGCTCTCGACCTGGGATGGCTCCGTGACGATGCTCGGCGGAGCGGCGGTGGGTGGCGGGACGCTGGTCAACTGGATGACGTGCATCGGCGCCCCGGCACACGTGAGGGCGGACTGGGCGACCGAGCATGGGATCCCGGATCTGGACGGCTCGGCCTGGGATGCCGACATGGCGGCGATCGAGACCGAGCTCAGCGTGGCCGAGACGACGTCCATCCCGCCGAAGGACGCGGTCATCCTCCGCGGGGCGGAGGCGCTCGGCTGGGAGGCGGGCCCGGTTCGGCGCAACGCATCGGGCTGTGACGAATGCGGGAGTTGCCCGTTCGGCTGCCGGAAAGGGACGAAGCAGTCCGGGATCCGGATCCATCTCGCGGAGGCCGCCCGACACGGCGCCCGGATCGTGCCGCACGTCACGGTGACAAGGGTCATCCTCGATGGCGGGCGCGCGGTTGGTGTCGAGGGCGACGCCACCTGGACGGACGCGACGAGGGGCGAACCTGTCCTCGACGAGCTGAGCGGCGAGAGACGGACACGCCGGCTCGTCGTCCGCGCGAGGTCGGTGGTCGTCGCCGCCGGGGCGCTCCGGACACCGGCCGTCCTGGCCGGCTCGGGCCTCGAGCATCCCGCAATCGGCCGCCATCTCCGGCTGCATCCCGTGCCGGTGATCGCCGCGATCTTCAACGAGACGATCGACATGTGGCGCGGCCCGCTGCAGGCGGTCCGCTCGCTCCAGTTCGGCGAACCGGGGCCCAGTCGAAACTCCTACGCGATCGAGTCGGCGCCAGGACACCCGGGCCTTCTGGCGCTGGCCCTGCCCTGGGAAGGGCTCGATGCCCACGCGGACGCAATGGCTCGCGCCCGACGGATCGCTCCACTCATCGCCGTCACCCGAGACGGCGGGGCCGGGCGAACGAGCGTCACGCGTGCGGGAAGAGTCCGGGTCGACTACCGCCTCGACGCGACCGGTGTCGCGACCTTGCGCCATGGCCTCGTCTCGATGGCCCAGCTCAGCCGGGCCGCGGGGGCGTCAGAGATCGTGGCGGTCGGCGGTACGCCGCGCTGGTATGGCCGTGGTGGGTTCGCGCCGGGACGGGAGGAGACGTCGTTCCAGCAGTTCACCGACGATCTCGCCGCATTCGATTTCGGCCCGAATCGCGGGGCCGTCTTCTCGGCTCACCAGATGGGCACCGCCCGGATGGGCTCGGACCCAGCCGACCACCCCTGCGACACCGGTGGGCGGGTCAGGTCGGGCTCAGGCGGTCGGCGGAGTGGGGATACCGTCGTTGGCGGACTGTACGTCGCAGATGGCTCGCTCTTTCCGACGGGCCTCGGCGTCAATCCGATGATCACGATCATGGTTCTCGCCCGGCGAGTCGCCCGGGCGATCCTGGCCGAGGTGTAACGGCTAGTTCAGCGAGTCGGACGGCACGCGGGCCGCGGTCAGGCGAGGAGTGGTGGGACGTGTCGCGGGAGTCTGCAACCGGCCGCGCGTCGTCACGATGAGGGCCACGGCGGTCACGATCACGGCACCCGCGACGAGCGTTCGGGGTTCGACCGGCTCACCCAGGATGACCGCCCCTAGGAAGACCGCCACTACAGGATTGACGTACGCGTACGTGGCGACGAGTGGCAACGGTGCGACGCGCAGAAGCCAGCCGTATGTCGTGAAGGCGAGGAGGCTGCCGATCGCCGTCAGATAGGCGAAGGCAACCAGGGAGTCGGGCGCGATCGTCTCGACGTGGAACTGGGCCGCCTCACCATGGACCACGCCGAGGACGACCAGGACGACCGAGCCGGCGAGCATCTGGGCGCCGGTTGCGACGAGCGGGCGCGATGGCAGGACCGCCCGATGCGAGGCGAAAAGGGAACCGGCCGCCCACGACATCGGCGAGATGATGATCGCAGCAAGACCGAACGGATCGAGGGCGCCCGAGCCACCGAAGGCCGACGGGCCGGCGAGGATGGCGACGCCACCGAACCCGATGGCGATGCCGATCATCGCCATCAACGGCAGTCGCTCGCCGAGGAACAGCCGACCGAAGATGGCGACCCAGACGGGCATCATCCCGATCAGGAGGGCCGTGATGCCCGACGGCACGGTCTTCTCGCCGAGGGACACGAAGCCCATCCCGGTCCCGAGCAACAGCGCGCCGACGATGATCGAGTCGCGCCACTCGCGGCGGCTCGGCGGGCTGAATGTCCGGCCTTCGCGAGCGATCGACCAGGCCAACAGGATCCCGCCGGCCAGTGCGAAGCGGGCGGCCGCCATGAAGAACGGCGGGATCGTCCGCACCGCAACCGAGATCCCGAGGTACGTCGAGCCCCACACGAGGTAGAGGACGAGGAGCCCGGTCCACAGGAAGAGTCGGCGCGTCGGCGCACGCGTCGGCGCGGGCGATGCGGCTGTTGGCACAGGTGGATGGTCCAAGATCAGATGAGTGTACCGACGGCTCTTGGCCTAGTCCAGTAGCGCAACGGAACTGCAACCGTCAATGGTGCGGATGGGCCGCCTGCGGCTCGTCAGGCGGCGACAAACCTCGCCGCCGAGGGGCGGCATTCGCGGCAGGCCCGGTAACCGGCGGCCTCGGAGGACGCCTGTGAGCCGAACGGCACCCGGTGCTTCTGCTGGATGCGGCGGGCGTTGTGGCAGCTCGGCAGGCAGTAGATGCGGGTCGTGTCGGAGCCGATGTACCGCACGCCTGCTCGGGCGAGGCGCTCGAGCTCGTCCGGGTCGAGACCCTCGGCGGCGAGGATGGTCCGCTTGTTGCCGGGACCGCCCAGCGAGTACTGGCCGATCGTCCCGTCGCTTCGCACGACCCGGTGGCACGGCACGATCAGCGGGAAGGGGTTGTGGCCGAGGGCCGTCCCGACGGCGCGGACCGCCTTTGGTCGGCCGATCTCGGCCGCGATCCAGCCATACGGTCGAACCTCTCCCCGCGGGATCTCGAGTGCCTTGCTCCAGACCGCCTGCTCGAAGTCGGTTGTGCCGCGAGTGTCGAGGGCGATGCGCGCGCGTCGGTCGCCGCCGAGCCGCCGCTCGATGGCCCGGGCGAGATCGGCCGGCAGGGCCTCGACCCGTCGGATCGGGCGCCCGGTCCGCGCCTGGAACCTGACTTCGAACGCTCGATCGTCCGGTGCGCTCTCGACCGCGGCCACGCCGCGGCCGTTCCAGGCGATCCGGAGCTGACCGACCGGCGAATCGAGAACGGTGTAGTCGTCAGCGAGCCCGACCGCGACGAGCGCGGAATGGGCGAGGCCGGCCGGCGCAGTCTCGGTCAGGTGGCCGAGCGCTTCCTCGACGACGGCGAGGTCCGGGGCTGACCCGGCCTGAGGCTGCCTGGTCTGAGGGTTCATGCGGTCATCTCCTCTCGCTCCCGCCGCCGAGCGGCGAGGAACGCTGTTTGCAGGCTGGCCAGGCCACGGTGGACCTGGGCTTTGAGGGTGCCCTCCGGCCGGCCGAGCGCCTCAGCCATCTCGGCGTAGGACAGGCCATCGACATGGCGAAGGACGATTGCTGTCCGCTGGGCCGGGGGCAGGCTCGAGAGCAACCCCGCCCAAGAGTCGCGAGCATGTCGGGACGCGATGGGGTCAGTCGTCGGTTCTGCGGCCGGCTCGAACGCGAGCTCGGTCGTCGCCACCCGCCGGACGCGAGTCCGGTTTCGGCAGACGTTCAGGACGATCGTGGTCAGCCACGGCCGCAGCCGGAGCTCGCGAATGCGCTCGGCTGGGTAGCCGGCCAGGGCGCGATACGCCCGGACGAACGCGTCCTGAGCGGCTTCCTCGGCGTCGCTCCGATTCCCGAGGACGCGGACCGCGATCGTGAAGAGGCGATCCTGCTGGTCCTCGACGAGCGTCGAAAAGGCGGCGTCGAGATCGGAGGCGAGCCGCCGGATCAGCGCTGCGTCGGCCGGCCGAGAGAGGTCTTCCATCACTCAATGAAACACCAATGGCTCGGCCGCGGTTGCATCGGTTGAATCCAGCGATGGCCGGAGCAGTATGCAAGGCGACGCCGCGGGCAAGGCAGCATCGGCCGACGACCGGAGCGCGTGAGCGGGCGTGCGCTGGCCCTCGCGACCGGCGTCGGGGGCGCTAGCCCGTAACGGTGATCTTGCCCATCATCTGCGTTGGGTGGATGCTGCAGTGATAGGGATACGTACCGGGGGCGCTGAAGACAAGGGCCTGCGTCGTTCCCGTCGTGATCGTGTCTGTGGTGCACGAGCCATCGTCGAGGGTGGCGGTGTGACTCACGCTGTCACCGTTCGTCCAGCCAATCACGTCGCCGACCTTGGCCGTGACGGGCTCCGGCGAGAAGGCAAAGTTCTTGATCGAGACTTTGACCGTCGGTGCCGCTCCGGCCGCGGCGGGAGCACATGAGGCCGCGCTGCTTGCGCCACCCGCCTGCGACGGTGCTGCCGCGGATCCCGAAGCCCCCGTCGCCGGTGCCGGTGTCGCCGCCGCCGTGGCGGGAGCGGTTGTGACAACCGGGCTCTGGGTCGAGCTGCTCCCACAGGCGCCGAGAACCAGGGTCATTGCAAGTGCTACAGCCGAGCGCAACAGTCGATTCATCGAGATCGTCCTCCCGTCGTTTCATCTCGGGGATAGCCCCGGGCGGATGCGAAACCATACGCCAGCGAGCGGCCGCCGGTTCTCTCTGCCGGGTATCGTTCAGGTGGTGACCCAGTCGTTTCCCAGCGGCCGGCCGTCCGATTTCGATGCGGACGGGGCTCGCTGGCTTGCCCGCCACGAAGCTCGTTGCCACGCTCTGTCCGGTCGCGAGGTCCGCGAGCTCGGCGACGGTGTGCTGCTTCATGACCCGGCCGACCGCGAGCCGTTCTGGAATCGCCTGGCGGGGATCGCCTGGCCATCTCCTGCGGGTGCCTTCGATCACCGCCTCGCCGAGGTCATTGCTCTGTTCGCCTCTCTGGACCGCATCCCGCACATCTGGCCGATGCCCGGCTTCGACGAGCCGCCGGACCTGACCGAACGCCTGCTGGCTCACGGCTTCGACGATCTGGGGGCGGGGATGCTGATGGGTCTCGATCCGGACGCTCCCGCCCTCGAGGTGGTCACCGACCCGGATATCACGATCGAGCGGCTCGACGGGACCGCCCTGCAGCCCGACGGGGCGCCGGAAACGATCCGCGGCATCGCCGCAGTCCTTGCCGAGGCGTTCACGATCGAACGGGTCCAGGTCGGAGCGATCGAGGCCGACACGCAGGCCGCAATGGCAAGCGAATCGTTCCACGCGATCCTTGTCCGGGTCGACGGCGAACCCGCAGCCACCGCCCGGCGGACGACGTTCGACGGCGCGAGCTACCTCTCGTCGATCGGGACGAGGCCGGCGTTTCGCGGCCGCGGCCTCGGGGCGCTGGTCACGGCCCTCGCCACTCGAGATTCGCTCGCAGCAGGCAGCCGCCTGACCTATCTCGGCGTGTTCGCCGATAACGCAATCGCGCGCCGCATGTATGAACGTCTCGGCTTCGTCCCGATCGGCCGGCCCGGATCGGACCTCCTCCTAACCCGGTGAACGAGGAATTGCGGGCGGACGGCGGGCCCAACTCGCCGGCTCGGATCTACGAGCGGCTCTTCGGCGATCCGCAGCCGGACGGGCGCCGCGTCCTGGCCGTCATCTGGGCGACCGTGGATCGGGACCGCGTGGTCGCCGATCTTCGATTGCCGGTCGAGTTCCTCGCCGACGACCGGCTTCTCGGTGCCAGCGTCGCCCTCGTTCGGCCGGCCGACGGCGACCCGATCGCCGTCCTCGAGCCGCTCATGGAGGGTCGCATTGCAGCCACGCTCGCCCGTCATGGTGAAGGGCTCGCGGGCGAATACGTCGAGGCGCCGGTCGGGCCCGCTGCGATCACGGCCGCGGCAGCTGCGGCAGGTCTCGACATCGGTCGTTCGGGGGATGGCCCATTCGGTCGATCCGTCCTCATCCTGGGCGGTCCCGTCGACGGACCCCACCTCGTCCTCGTCGAAGGCCCAGCGGGTACCATCGGGCGATGATCGAACGCCAGGCCATCACCCTTCGCCCTGCAACGGAGGCCGACGCCGACCGGATCGCCAGCCTCTTCACCGACGAGGGCTATCCGGCCGGCCCGTCCGACATCGTCGAGCGGCTGGGCCGCTTCGCGTCGCCGCATTCCCAGGTCATCGTCGCCGACCACGAGGGCGAGATCCTTGGTTTCGTCGCGATCCATGCGCTGCCCCGGCTCGAGCATTCGGATCGTGTCCTGCGGGTGATGGCCCTCGTCGTCGAAGCGGGCGTCAGGGATCGCGGCATCGGCCACCTGCTCATGGGCGAAGCCGAGCGGATCGGGCGCGAGCTGGATGCCGCCTTCGCCGAGGTGACCGCGGGTCACCATCGTCCGGAGGCACGGCGTCTCTACGAGGATCTCGGCTACGACGCGACCGTGGCCGCCTATCTCCGCAAGCGGCTCTGAGCTGAGCGACCCCGCCCTGGAGTCCTCCGTGTCGAGCTTCCCGCGCCTTCGCCTTCGGGATCCGGCCACGTCGCTGGTCGAGCTGCCCTGGGAGAAGCCGCTCGCGGACTGGTCCGGCGACGATCTGTCCTTCCGCGAGCTTCCGGTCGGCCCGTCCCGCCACCTCGTCCGCTTCCTGGTCGCCCACGGCGTCCTGTACGCCCTGAAGGAGCTGCCGCTCGAGGCCGGCCGAGCCGAATACGAGGTCCTTCTTCGGCTCGAGGCGGCCGGTCTTCCGGCCGTGCGCGCGGCCGGCATCTCCGAGTCACCGACCAACGGCACGTCGATCCTCGTCACCCCGTACCTCGCCCATTCGCTCCAGTACCGCCGACTGCTCATGCGGTTGCCGCCGGGCCCGACCCGGCACCGCGAGCGGCTGCTCGACGCGATGGCGTTCCTCCTCGTCGACCTCCATCGCAACGGCGTCTACTGGGGCGACTGCTCGCTCGCGAACACGCTGTTCCGGCGCGACGGGGACAGGATCGAGGCCTATCTTGTCGACGCCGAGACGAGCGAGATCCATGGATCCCTGTCCGACGGGCAACGAGCCTACGACGTCGAGATCCTCGTCGAGAACGTGGCCTTCGGGCTTGCCGACCTTGCCGCGATGCAGGGCGGCGGCGATCCCGACGAGGCGATCGAAGCCGCCGAACACGTCGCCGACCGCTACACCGCCGTGTGGAGCGAGCTCCACGACGAGCCCATCCTGCCGCCGGGCGATCGGCAGGCGATCCGGGCCCGCGTCCGTCGGCTCAACGACCTCGGCTACTCGGTCGACATCTCGATCGACCCGGACGCGCCGGCAGGCGGCGTTCGCCTTCGGATGTCGGTGACGACGAGGCGCTTCCACGTTCGGGAGCTCGAACGGCGGACGAAGATCCGGGCGCTCGAGGGGCAGGCTCGGCTGCTCCTCAATGACCTGAATGAGTACGCGGCGTGGCTGAGCTGGCACGCCGGCAAGCCGGTCGACCCCGACGATGCGGCCGCTCGCTGGCTCCGCGACGTCTACCGACCGACGCTTGCCAGCATCGCCAGTGCGGTCGGTCCGGGGCGCGACCTGGTCCAGGCCTATTGCGACGTGCTCGAGCAGAAGTGGTACCTGAGCGAGCAGGAAGGCCACGACGTCGGGCTGCTCCGGGGGATCGAGGCATATCTCGAGCTTGGGGCGCCGGCGCCCGAAACGACGGCCGACGTGCCCAACGCCACCGTCGCCCTCGATCTCGAGCGGCTCAGGGACGAGGATTTCGGCCAGACATGACGGCAACCCCGCGTCCGGACCCCGGTCGTGGCACCATCGGGAGGATGCCATCGCAGACCCCAACCGCCGCCGGGCCCGTCATCCGCGTCCGCGATCTCCACAAGAGCTACGGCCAGCTGCATGCCGTCGACGGGGTCAGCTTCGAGGTCGAACGCGGCGAGGTCTTCGGGCTGTTGGGCCCGAACGGGGCGGGCAAGACGACGACCGTGGAGGTCCTCGAGGGCCTGCGCAAGCCGGACAGCGGCGAGGTGTCGGTCCTGGGCGTCGACGCGGTCCATGCGCCCGACCAGCTCAAGGCGCGGATCGGTGTTTCGCTCCAGACGGCGGCGCTTTACCCGAAGCTGACGGTCGTCGAGGTCCTCGATCTCTTCCGGGGCTTCTACCCATCCGGTCGGCCGACGAGCGAGCTAGTCGAGCTCATGGACCTCGGCGAGAAGCGGACGACGCGGACGCAGGACCTGTCCGGCGGCCAGCGGCAGCGGCTGTCGGTTGCTCTTGCCCTGGTCAACGACCCGGAGCTGGTATTCCTCGACGAGCCGACGACGGGCATGGATCCGGCCGCCCGACGGATGCTGTGGGACGTCGTCCTCGGACTCAAGTCGTCGGGCAGGTCGGTCCTGTTGACGACTCACTACATGGAAGAGGCGGAGATCCTGTGCGATCGGCTGGCGATCATGGATCATGGGCGGATCCTCGAGGCCGGCACGGTCGACGAGCTCGTGAGCCGCCGATTCCACGAGCGTGCCGTCCGCTTCGACGCGATCCACGGCCTCGATGACGCGCGGATGGCCAGCTTTCCGGGGGTCGCCTCCGTCAAGCACGAGAACGGCGCGGTGCTCCTGTTCACCCGGGACGTTCCCGCCACGATCGGCGCGGTCCTCGCCGCCACCGATGGGCTCGGGGTCGAGCCGGCCAACCTCGCGGTCCGCCGGGCGACGCTCGAAGACGTGTTTCTCGACCTGACCGGTCGAGCTCTCCGCGACTGAGGACCCGATGCGCGCCCTGCTGCTGCTGACCGCCGCGAACATCAAGAGCTTCACCCGCGATCGAGCGGCCCTCTTCTGGACCATTGCCTTTCCCCTGATCTTCATCTTCCTGTTCGGCTCGATCTTTACCGGCGGCCGCAGCGAAACGACGATCGGCTTCGCCGACCTCGACAAGTCAGCCCATTCGGCCGAGCTCAGGGCGGCCTTCGCGTCCCAGAAGAACGTGAAGCTCGTCGATTCGAGCGAGGAGGATCTCGTTGGACAGATGCGAGACGGCAAGCTGAGTGCCGTGCTCGTCGTGCCGGCCGGCTACGGCGCGACGATCGACGCGAAGGCGGCGCCGGCGACGATCAAGGTCTACACGGATCCGGCTCAGGCGGCTGCGCAGGGTGGGACGTTCCAGCTCGTCGGGGGCGTCCTGGGCGGCATCAACCAGGCGGCCACCGGCCGGCCGCCGGCGGTGACGTTCACGAACCAGGCCGTCCAGACGCAGGACCTGACGTTCATCTCGTATCTCGTGCCAAGCATCCTCGGGATGTCGCTCATGCAGCTCGGGATCTTCTCCGCGATTCCGCTCGTGGCCGATCGCCAGAAGCACATCCTCAAACGACTGCAGGCGACGCCGCTCCGGCGCTGGCAGCTCGTCGGCAGCAACGTCCTGATGCGGCTGATCATCGCGGTCGTTCAGACGGTGATCATCGTCGGCGTTGGGGCGAAGTTCTTCGATGTCGAGGTCTCGGGCAACTGGCTGACGATCGGGCTACTCGTGGTCCTCGGTTCGTTGTCGTTCATCGCCCTTGGCTACGTGATCGCCTCGTTCGCCTCCACCGAGGAATCGGCCAACGGCATGACGAGCGTCGTCCAGTTCCCGCTGATGTTCCTGTCGGGCACGTTCTTCCCGATCGAATCGATGCCGGATGCCCTGCGAACGGTCGCTCGGGCACTGCCGCTGACCTATCTCGGCGACGCGCTGCGCCAGGTGATGGTCGGCGGGACGGCGTTCTCGCCGCTGTGGCTCTGCGTCGCGTTCCTCGTGGTGTGGCTCGTAGTCTGCTTCGCAGTAGCGGCGCGCTTCTTCCGTTGGCAATGACGGTCGCGGTCCCCGCGTTGACGGTCCATACGTGCGTTGGCTGGTCCTCGCGCTCACTCACGCATCTGAGGGTGCGCTCGTTCACGTGCTCCCAGCTGCCTTTGCCTGCCGCCCCTGCGTTGACCGGAGGATTAGCGGCGGGACCGGGACGCCTCAGTCGAAGAGATCGGCGATCGAGGCCGGTGCCAGGTCGGGTGCCGCGAGCTCGGTGGAGGCGACGGACAGCGCCGCCACCCGGGCGCCGACCCTGAGCGATTGATCGATCGGCAGACCGCGCAGCTCGCCGGCCAGCGTGCCGGCGAGAAAGGCATCGCCGGCGCCGTTCGTGTCGACGACCCGATCGACCGGCTCTGCCGGCACCTCGATCCAGCGGCCGTCCGCGGTCAACGCGATCGCACCGGCGGCGCCACGGGTGCAGACGACCAGCTGTCGGCCCGCCCGGATGAGCCGCTTCATGAACGGCCGCGGATCCGACAGCCGCTGGTCGCTGAAGAAAATCGCATCTGCCTCCAGGAAATCCCGGTCCCAGCGGCGCTCGCCGTCCGTGTCATGGAGATCCGTCCAGACCGGCCGACCGAGCCGGCGGGCCACCAGGATCACGTCTCGCGCCCGCTCGACGATTGCGACGACGACGTGATCGACGGCGAGCGTGAGCGGCTCGACGGCGTCCGGATTGAACCGCCGGCCGGTGTCGCCGCTCTGGAGGAGGAACGACATCCGGTCGCCGGCGGCATCCATGAGGTTCACGTGGCGGGCTGTGCCGGTCGGGTCGGCGACGGGATCCACGACGACGCCGGACGCCGCAAGCCCGAGGCGGATCTCGTCGCCGGCGAGATCGACCCCGAGCGGGCAATGGAAGACGACGTCGATGCCGAGCCGGGCGAGGTTCATCGCGGCACCGGCGCCGGACGACCCGATCGTCTCGTGCCAGCCCTCGGGAAAGATCGTCGCCGCGCCCGGCGCCGGAAAGGCGTCGAGTCGGATCATCGTGTTCCACGATGCCGACCCGAAAACAGCGACTCGGGGCGGACCGGGTCGGCTGGTCACCGCCTACCAGCGCTCTTCGTGAACGATCTCGGTGAGGGGCCTGCGCCCACCCGCCTTGTTGCGCGCGTGAAGGACGGTCTCGTCGGCCGGATACCCGAACGAGAGCAGATATTCGCAGTGATGCGTCTCGGGATAACCGAGGAGCAGGCGGGCGTGGTCGTGGTCGTAGACCGTCGCCGGAACGCTGCCGATGCCGAGCTCCCAACCGGCCAGCATCATGTAGGCGGCCGCCTGGCCGAGGTCGAACATGACCGACAGCGGGGCGTCCGCCGCGCTCGGATCCGGCGTGACCAGGGCGATCCCGACGGCGGCGCCGGCCAGGTGGGCGGCCCACGGACCGACAGCCGCCAGCTCGTGAAGGTGGTCTCGATCGCGACAGACGATGAACTCCCAGCGTTGGAGGTTCTTCGAGCTGCCTGACCGACGCCCGGCCTGCAGGATCCGATCGAGATGATCCGAGGCCAGCGGTCGATCGGCAAAGTCGCGGACGGCGCGTCTTGTCGAGATCGCATCCCAGACCGACATGGTCGTCCGGCTGGCGCTGCTCACGAAGCGACCTCGTCATGGCCGAGCTCCGGGACGACCCCGTCGGGGCCGAGCTCCGTAGAGCCGCCGGGATCGTGGCTCACCGAGCGCCGCGGTAGCCGGATGCCGGTCAGCGTGCGGAAACGGTCGGGCTCCTTGTCGGCAGCCTCGAACGGTGCCTCGCGATCGGGAATCCGAGTTGCCGGAACAGCGGCGGCCAGCTCCGCCGCGACGTCCGGCTCGAACGGCCCGCCGAGCGTCCTGGCGAGGAACCCCGCAACTGCACGCCGATATTCCGGGTATTCGTACAGCCAGCTGTGCCGGCCACCGGGGATGACGAGCGATTCAACCTCGCGACCGGCCGACTGCGCCGCGCGGACGAGGCGATGGAAGTGGCTGGGCGGTACGACGTCGTCGGTGTCGCCGTGGATGAGCAGGATCGGTCGATCGTGGGCGATGAGTGCGACGGCGGCGCTGATCCTGGCGACGGCGTGGCCTCGCGGCCGTAGGTAAACGCGGGTCGTGAGCCAGGCAAGGGGATACGCGATCGGATCCGGGAATGGCAGGTGGGCGATCCGGAACGTCTGGCGGGTCAGGCGATAAGGATCGGCCGGTGAGGATGTCGCGACGATGGAAGCCACGCGGTCGTCGACGGCGCCAGCCAGGATCGCACCGATCGCGCCCATCGAATGGCCCGAGATCGCCCCGACGGTCACCTCGGGCCGGGCGATCAGCGTCCGGAATGCCGCAAGCGCGTCGGCCCCGAACTCGCCGCCGCTGATCGGCAGCAGCTCGGGCGGGTTCTCGCCGTGCCCGCGGACGTCGAGCGTGAGGCAATGGAACCCCGCCGCGTGCAGGAACTGGACCATCGGCAGGGTCCGGTCGCGGGCGGACTCCCAGCCGTGGATGAGGGCGACCCCGGGGCCCGGGGCGCCGTCACGCGCGGGGATGAACCAGGCGGACAGGTCGCCGGCACCCTCGGTCGGGATCGTGATCGATTCGAAGGGCAAGCCGAGACCGGCGGGAGTCATGCTCGGCACGTGCCGCCGCGGCTGACCCGCCCTGATCCGGTAGATGAGGGCGAATCGGTACGCCAGGGCGAACGGCGCGGTCGCAATGGCAGTGGCGATGACCGCCCGACGGAGCTTCGGCACGCCTACAGAGGACGGCACGAACCCGCGCCTGTCAAGCACCATCGCGACGGGACCGCGGGCGCGGCCGCCGATCAGGCGGGGACTACACTCTCGACGTGGCGAAACGCGAACCGTTCGTCGTCCTCGGCATAGAGCCGGGCGCGACACCTTCCCAGATCAAAGCGGCCTGGCGTCGTCTCGCCCGACAGCACCACCCGGACCTGACCGGCGACGATCCCGAGGCGTCGCGGATCGCCACGCGCCAGATGGCCGAGATCAACGAGGCCTACGCGGCGCTGACGCGAGGCCCATCTAGAAGCGCCCAGGCCGCGAGGTCGCGTGCTGACGGTGCCAGCTTCGAGGACGACGCCGGCGCGCCCCGTCGGGGCGGGCCGCCTCGACCGAAGGCGACCCGTCCGGTCACCGGCCGGCTCGATCTCTCCGGCACGATCCGACCACGCAACCAGCCGCTCCGGTCACGGGACGGTCGAGCGGTGCATCCGCCCGGTCAGCCGCCTCTTCGTTTCAGCGCCCAGGATCGGGAGCCGCCGCGAGCAAGCGATCCGACCGGTCCGCTCGAGCGGGCCCGCCTCCGCGACTTCCGCCGGCCGGTGCCGCCGCCACTGGCGGATGCGCTCGGGATGGAGCTCACCTTCGGCAAGTTCCACGGTCACACCCTCGGGCAGGTGGCGGCCTTCGAGCCATCGTACGTCGACTGGCTGGCCCGGACGGTCACCCGCGATCCAGAGCTCGTTGCCGCGGCCCGCGTCGTCCAGGCCGATCTCGACGATCGGCGGATCGCCCGACGCGACCACGTCGCTGCTGCTGCGGAGGTCGGGCGGGGTCGCTCAGCCTGAGCAAACGGGGCCGGACGCGCCGATCGCCCCCCGAAACCGGGAGGCGACCGATGGAGCGCGAATGAACGGAGCGATGAGCTCTGCCGTAGCGCGTGTCGGGCCTGCTGGCCGAATGATCCGTGGTTACTCGGCTCGTGATCGCGATCGGGATCCTCGGCGCCTGAACCGTCATCAGGTGAACCGAAGGCCGCTTCGCGATCCGTGACCGACGCCCCAGGTTATTCCCGAACGTCGCGTTACGGCGCAGGGCCAACACTAGGGTTGGGGCGTCGAACCGGTAATGACCCACGCGTCCCGAAATGACGGCGGCGATGGTCGGGCGCGTCGGCGCACCACCCCGGGACGGGCGTACCAGGTGCCCGAAGGCACCGCAATGCGGCTGTAATGCTTATCGGCGGATCCGCCGTATCATCGAAATCGTGTTCCCCGGATCCCACCGCCGGCTGCTCGCGGGCGCCCTGCGGGCGGTCGTCGCGGTGGTCTTCGTCGCCATTGTTGCCTCGGCATGTGCCGGCGCAAGGTTCGATCCGAGCGGACCGTGCACGGCCGATGGGCGCGCTCCCGGTGCCTATCCAGAGCTCGAGCGTCTGATCCCAGACCAGTTCGACACGGCGGCCGCGACCGTCCTCGATTCGGGTCGGAACTGCTCCGCCAGCGCGCTTGGCAGCTTGTCCTCGCACCAGGTCGGCGAGCTCAGGTTCGCCGGCGGCCAGTGGCACCTCGGCGATCGCAGCGGGGTGACGATGGCCGTCCTGAGCAGTCCGACGGGCCTCGACGCCGGTTGGGTCGGCGAGTTCTACGAATCGAGCGCGCGCCTCGCCAAGCACACGGAGAACGTCTCGGCTGGTTCCGCCCGGATCGGCGGCGTCGAGGTGTTCCGGGTCGAAACATTGAACGACCAGACCTCCTTCCAGACCGTGGTCGTCTGGGCGGGCAAGGCCGCAATCGATGTCGTGATCGTCGCAAGCGACGTGAACGAGGTCGGCAGCCGGGCGGCCCACGACCAGATCGTCGACCGGGCCGTGGCTGCGTTCGCCGGTTTCGCACCGGGCTGACTTCGAGCGAGATGGGATCGATCCGCAACGCCGCCGTTACGTCGAGGGATGACGAGGGGATCGTCGACTGGCGCGTGGGTGGGACAATGCAGCGATGTTCCGCTGGTTCGCCCGCTTCGTGCTGTTTCGGTTCCTGCCGCGCCGGCTCCTGCCGATCCTCACGGTCGTCGAGCTCGTCCGTCTCGTGAGGGGCTTCCGCCGCCCGCGTTACAAGGTCAACGAACCGCTCGACTCGAGGACGGCTCCGCCACCCCGGATCTCGCCGCCTCCCGGACTATCGCGGACGCCGACCCCGGCACCCGACGTGTCGGAGCCCGGCGCCTGACAAAGGACGGCTCGTTCGGGCTCAAGATCCGCGTCGGTGGCGACGTTTCGGTCGGCGCCTACGGCTCCGTCGGCCTCGCGAGCCGCCATGCTAGAGTCGGCCGATGACCTGGTCGGCGCGTCGGCGCGCCTGGGAAGCCAAGCGGCTCGGGCCCGCCATCCAACGTGCCCCTGAACGACGGCCGCGCTTCTCGACGATGAGCGACACGGAGATCCGCCAGCTCTACGGGCCGTGGGCGTGGCAACCGGGCGAGGACGGGGGGCCCGTCGGCGGTGGTGGGCCGACCGAAGTCGACCATCGCGGGGAGCCGCTCAGACGCGGCCGCTGGGATGACTTCGAACCCCTTCGCGACATCGGCTTTCCCGGCGAGCCGCCGTTCACGAGGGGGATCCATCCCTCCGGTTATCGCAGCCGGCTCTGGACGATGCGGATGTTTGCCGGGTTCGCCGCCGCCGAGGACACGAACGAGCGATTCAAGTCGTTGCTCGCCGCGGGCCAGACGGGCCTGTCTATCGCATACGACATGCCGACCCTCTACGGCTATGACAGCGATGACCCAGAGGCCGACGGCGAGTTCGGGACCTGCGGGGTCGGCGTCAGCAGCCTGGCCGACATGGAGGTCCTCCTCGACGGCCTGCCGCTCGACCGAATATCGACGTCGATGACGATCAACAGCCCGGCCGCCCCGATCTGGGCGATGTACATCGTCGCCGCGGAGAAGAAGGGCGCGCCGCGGGCCGCTCTCGAGGGGACGCTCCAGAACGACATCCTCAAGGAATTCATTGCCCAGAAGGAGTTTCTCTTCCCGCCGGAGCCGTCGATGCGGCTGGTGACCGACACGATCGAGTTCGGCACGCGCGAGATGCCGCGCTGGAACACGATCTCGATCAGCGGATACCACATCCGCGAGGCCGGCTCGACCGCGATCCAGGAGCTCGCCTTCACGATCGCGGACGGCATGGCCTACGTCGAGGCGGCGCTCGCCCGCGGGCTGCGAGTCGACGACTTCGCCCCCCGGCTCAGCTTCTTCTTCAACAGCCACTCCGACTTCTTCGAGGAGATCGCCAAGTTCCGGGCCGCCCGCCGGATCTGGTACAAGCTCATGACCGAGCGCTATCAGGCCGAGAACGAGCGCTCGACGTGGATGCGATTCCACACGCAGACGGCCGGAGTCTCGCTTACGCCCCAGCAGCCTCTGAACAACCTGACGCGCGTTGCACTTCAGGCCCTGGCGGCCGTGCTGGGAGGGACCCAGTCGCTCCATACCGACGCCTACGACGAAGCCCTCGCCGTCCCCACGGCCGAGGCCGCGCTCCTCGCGCTCCGCCAGCAGCAGGTCATCGCGGAGGAGAGCGGGGTGGCCAACACGATCGACCCGCTCGGTGGCAGCTGGTTCGTCGAGTCGCTGACGAACGAGACCGAGCGCGAGGTCTGGCGCTACCTCGACGAGATCGACCGACGAGGCGGGATGGTCGCGGCCGCAACAGAGGGCTACCCGCAACACGAGATCGCCGACGCGGCCTATCGATTCCAGCGCGAGTTCGACGCCGGCGAGCGGCGCATCGTCGGGGTGAATGCCTGGGAGGACATGAGCGAGGTCACCGAGATCCCCGTGCTCCAGGTCCCGCCCGGTTCGTTCGAACGCCACATGGCCCGACTCCAGCGAACCCGCACCGATCGCGACGCAGGTGCGGTCGAGGCAGCACTTGCGGGCCTGAGGGACGCCGCGCGCCGGCCCGGCTCGAGCGATGCAAATCTCATGCCGCACTTCATCCGCTGCGCCGCAGCGTACGCCACGCTGGGCGAGCAGTGTGGGGTCCTGCGCGAAGTCTTCGGCGAGTACCGGGAGCCGGCGGCGGTGTAGCGATCACGCCCCCCTGATCTGTTGTGTCGGTCTCACTCCCCCGGTCTCACTCCCGCGGTCTCACTCCCCGACGCGCGGTCACTGCCGAAATGTCGCGGAGTCGCGTTCCTTGTGCTGGTTCACCTCGCTGAAGCGGTCCTCGTCGGAAATCGCACGCCGCCGGAAGTCATCTGTGTCAAGGGCGATGCTCCGGTTTCGGAAGCCGGATTCGGAGGATCATGCGAAAGGGAAGTGACTTTCCGCGGCGTGCGAAATCGGACGAATTGGGCGCCGGCGTCCGGGCAACCGGACCGAGGACCTCAATGGAACGGTGTCCGCGCCACGGCTTGCGGGGCCCTACCATGGCCCCATGTATCTCGATGCGATGTCCTTCCTCGACGACGAGCGCGAGGCCTGGCGGCCGTTCGAGGCCCTCCTCGTCCTGACCGACGAGCAACTCGAGCGTCCGGTCGACGCGGCGCACGGCTGGTCCGGGCGGCAGTTGATGGGCCACCTCGTCGCCTGGCAGGAGGTCGCCCTCGATGTCGCGCGTGAGCTGGCCGTCAACGAGACGAGCCCGATCGCCGCTCGAATCGCGGCCGACTGGGACTCGCGCGGTGGCGACGTCGTCAACGCCGAGATCGACGCCCGCTGGGCCAATCGGCCGCTGGCCGACGTGCGCGATGAATTCCGCCGGATCGCCGGCGAGCTTCGGGGGTTCCTGACGGTGGTCCCGGAGTCGCGCTGGATCAAGAACGCCGCCAACCAGCGGACCCTCGCCGAAGAGACGCTCGACCACTACGACGAGCACAAGGCCGACCTGGACGCCATCCTCGCGGCCGTCCGCAAATGAGCGAGCCCCAGTCGACCAGCCTGGCGGCGATCGTCGAGGCCGCCGCCACCGATCTCGAGGCGGTCGACCGTCGGGGAACAGCGGACGGGGCCGAATGGTCGATCGGCGGGGTCACATTCGCCGCGATCAAGGCCGACGCCGCAGAGTTTCGCCTCGCCCGGGCTGTCGTCGAGGCCGCACTCCGGACACCCGGAACAGCCCGTTCCGTGCGCGGGCCAGATTGGATCGAATTCCGTCCGGCGGAGATCGATCGGCATGCGATCGATCGCGCGACGGCCTGGTTGGCGAGCGCCTGGCGCCGCGCCGACGGCGAGAGCTGATAGCCCGGCCGACGACCGCAAAACTGATCACGAAGTGGCGGCCGGGCGGGGAGAAGCCCGACCGCCGGGGTAGGCGAGCCGGTCCGCGCGTTCCGGCAACGTTATCGCGGGCGCGCTCCCGGGCAGTCGCCTCGGGCTCGAGTCCGACGGCAGTCCAACATCCGGCCGTCTCGTGGACATCTCGGCGGATTACGCCTCCGCCGATTCCCCTTCGGCGGCAAACGCCTCCGGGCCGGTCAGCTCTCCTGCGTCTCCGTCGCGTACTGAGCCAGACCGAAGTGCTGCTCGAGCTGCTCGAGCGGCCGGAAACCGACCACACCCATCGGCTGCTTGCCGGGCTGGAAGAAGGCGATCGTCGGCAGGCTCAGGATGTTGAACGCCTGCGAGACCGCCGGGTTCGCATCGACGTCGACCTTGATGACCTCGATCGAGCCCTCGTACTTCTCGGCGAGCTTCTCGAGCTCGGGTGAGACCATTCGACATGGGCCGCACCAGGCCGCCCAGAAGTCGACCACGACTGGCTTTTCGTTCTTGAGGACCAACTCGTCGAACGTCGCGTCGGTCGCGTGCTTGACTTCCACCATGGAAATCATCCTTTCTCCCGCGCTTCCGCGGATCGTCATCAGCCCGGCTGGGCGAGGCTCTGAATGAGCCGGTAGGCCTCGAGGACCCGAACGTCCGCGAGGCGGTAGTAGACGGTGCTGCCGTCGCGTCGGCTCTGGACGAGCCCCGCGCTGCGAAGCACTGCCAGATGCTGGCTCATGTTCGGCACCTGACAACCAACCGTCGTCGACAGGTCGCTCACGCTGAGCTCGCCGCCCGCCAACGATTCCAGGACGCAGAGGCGTTTCGGATCGGCGAGCGCCCGCCCGACTGCCGCATACCGCTGGCGATCGATTTCGCTCGACTTGGTTGTCTGGGTGTCCAACACTGGCCAAATCATGTCACTACTTGCGCAAACACGCAAGTAGGTCAATCGACCCGTGCCGGGTATCGTCCATCTCGCCCATTCAGCTGGAGGCCGGTCGCGCATGCCATCGTCCACGGGGACCCACCTGCGCGCGAAGGGTCGACGCCCGCACCTGGCGCCTGCCCTTGTACTTGGACTCATCCTTGTCGCATTCGTGTTCGCGCTCGGGCTGGTCGTTCGCGGCGGGCCGCTGCCGATCGACACGGCCGTGGCCGATTTCCTGGCGGCGTTGTTTCCGCAGGCCGCTACGGACCTTTTCAACGCCCTCGGAGAGCTGCCCGTTTTCGGCGCGGTCGCTCTCCTCGGGGCGGCAATCTGCGTGCTGCAACGTCGCCCGTCGATGGCAACCGCCTTCATTCTTGGGCTCTGTGCGGAGGTGGCGACGACGGTCGTCAAGGTGGCAATCGACCGGCCTCGACCTCCGGGCGGGACCGACGTCGAAGCGTTCATCACGGCGGCGACGTACCCGAGCGGGCACGTCGTGCGGGTCGTCGTCGTCGCCGGACTTCTCGTTGCCGCGTTTGCCGGTCGACGTGGCATCGCCCGCCGGCTGCCGATCGCGGCGGGGATTGCCGTCGCGGTCCTCGTCGGCTGCGCGAGGATCGCCTCCCACGAGCACTGGCCGACCGATGTCGTCGGCGGATGGCTGCTTGGCGTTGCCTGGTTGATCGGCTGCCTTTCCGTCGAGCCGTGGCTTCGTCGGCGGCTGCTCCGGCCCGCCTGAGAGACCTCGGCCCCCGAACCACTCTGCGATACTCGGCCGATGGAGACCTCCGAACAGATCGTCGGGCTGGCCGAGATGCGGGCGGCTCGGGAGCGGATTGCCGGGCGCCTCCACCGGACGCCGATGCTGTCGTCGGCGGCAGTGGCCACGCTGGTGCGCGCCGCCCACGGCATCGAGCTCGCCGACGGTCGACTCTACGTGAAGGCCGAGCATCTCCAGAAGACGGGCTCGTTCAAGCCGCGCGGGCTGACGAATCGGATTGTCACCCTGGACCCCGACGTCCAGCGTCGCGGCGTCATCACGCTGTCAGCCGGTAACGCGGGACAGGCGTATGCCTGGGCGGGTCGCGATGCGGGAGTGTCCGTGACCGTCGTCATGCCGCTGGGCGCTGTGCAATCGAAGGTCGACGCATGCCTCTCGTACGGTGCCGAGGTCGTCCTCCACGGTGCCGACGTCGGGGAGACGTTCGCCGAGATGCGCCGAATCAGCGCGGAACGGGGCCTGACGTTCGTCCATCCCTTCGACGATCCCGAGGTGATCGCCGGCAATGGCTCGGTCGGTTTCGAGATCCTCGACGACCTGCCCGAGGTCGACGTGGTCGTCGTCGGGGTGGGCGGCGGGGGGCTGATTTCGGGTATCGCAGCGGCGATGAAGGAGCAGCGACCGACGGTACGTGTCTACGGCGTCGAGCCGGAGGGTTCGAACGCCGTCCAGCTCGCGATGGCGACCGGCCACGTCGTGACGATCCAGCCGCGCAGCGTGGCCGATGGGCTCGGCGCGCCGTTCGCCGGCGAGTGGACACTCGCGATGTGTCAGCGGTACGTAGACGGGATCGTCCTGCTCGACGACCCCACCATCCTGGCCGGCGTCCGCTTCGCCGCCGAGCGAATGAAGCAGGTTCTCGAGCCGGCGGGTGCGGCGGCGCTGGCGGCGGTCCTCTTCGGTCGCCTCCCGATCAACGCCGGCGAGCGGGTCTGCGTGGTCGCCTGCGGCGGGAACGTCGATCTGACGCGCCTCGGCGACCTGCTCGCCGCCGCTGCGCCGCTGCCGACGTCCACCTAGTCGATACCGAGCTCCCCGAGGCGATCGTCGTCGATCCCCAGATGATGGGCGAGCTCGTGGATCACGGTGATCCGGACCTCGTCGGCAAGGTCGTCAGGATCGGGGAAGTCCTCCTCGAGCGGCAGGCGGAAGAGCGTGATCCGGTTAGGGGCGGCGATCCAGTCGGCGCCGTATTCGGTGCGCGGCACTCCCTCGTACAGGCCGTAGAGCGTGTCGTCGGCGTCGAGCTCGTTGTCGGCCAGCTGGTCGCGGGTCGGCAGATCGTCGATGACGATCGCGACCTCGGCGAGCGCGTCGCGGAACGGAGAAGGGATGCCGGCCAGGGCGCGCTCGACGAGTCGCTCGAAGCCGACGTGGTGGCTGCGACGCCCGAGCCGCTGCGATCCTCGACGGCGTTTTGGCATGGCGACCTATCCTAGCCGCGTGGAGCCCTCCCTCGAGCCGGCCGGCTACGTCGTCGAGGTCCGGCCAGGGGATCGCATCCACTTCCTCGACTGGGGCGGTCGTGGCGAGCCGGGCGTCCTCCTCATCCACGGCCTGTCGAACACGGCATGGTCCTGGGCACCGGTCGCCCGGCGGCTCGTGGCAAGAAGGCGGGTCGTTGCGATGGATCTTCGCGGGCATGGGCTTTCGGACGCTCCCACCGGAGCCTATCGGGCGGAGGATCTCGCAGGCGACGTCGTTGCCGCAGCGGAGGGCTCCGGGGTTCTCGCGCCCGACGGCGGTGAGGTCGTTCTCGCGGGTCACGGTTTCGGCGCGATCGTCGCGGTCTGGGCGGCGGTGGAGCTCGGTCGACGCTGCGTCCGCCTCGTGCTTGTCGATGGAGGCTGGGAGGACCTGGCGGCGACGAGCGGCATGGACGTCGACGAATTCCTCCGTGGTCTCGACGAGCCGCCCGAGGTGCTCGCGTCGCTCGACGCCTTCCTTGCCGACAGGCGCGGCTACGACCCGCGGAGCTGGGACGCCGACCAGGATCGGGCCGCACGAGTGACGGTCGTCGAGACACCCGCCGGTCGAGTCGTCCCGGCGACGCGGCCGCACGCCCTCGAAGCTTCGGTCCGGGCGATGTTCGACTACCGGCCGGCCGAGGTTCTCGCCCGCGTCGACGCCCCGATCGTCGGTCTTGCGGCGACCTCCCCGCTTCCCGGCCCGGACCTGCCGCCGATCGAAATGGTCCGGCTCGACGCCGTCGGCCACAACCTGATGCGCTACCGGCCCGACGAGGTCACGACGGCGATCCTCGGCCGCTAGGCTTCCGACCGAAGGAGGCGCCAGTGAAGGTCGTCTACAGCCCGGCCCATCTCGGTCACGACGTCCGATTCGAGACCTACATCGGCCAGCCGGTCGAGGCGAACGAGGTCGCGGAGCGGGCGGAGATCATCCGGGCCGCGCTCGCGGGCGATGGTGGCTTCGAGGAGATCGGGCCGACCGATCACGGCGAGGCCCCGATCACGGCCGTCCACGACCCCGGCCTGCTGCGGTTCCTCGCCGAGGCGTGGCCGGCGGTCGAACGGGAGCGGATCGATCGCCAGTACCTCGTCGCCGACACCTACCCGACGTTCAAGCTGTTCGAGGGCATGAGCCCCGAGTTCGCCAGCCACCAGCCGGAGCCGACGGCGGTGGCCGGGCGAGTCGGCTGGTGGGGTCTCGACACGTCGAACCCGCTCGTCGAGGGCACGTACGTTGCCGCCCGGGCCGCCGTCGACGTGGCGTTGACGACGACGGACCTCGTCCTCGGCGGGGAAATGGCCGCGTACGGGCTGTGCCGGCCGCCCGGCCATCACGCCGCCCGCTCGATGGCCGGCGGGTACTGCTTCTTCAACAACGCCGCGATCGCCGCGGAGTCGATCGTGCGGGCAACCGGCGAGCGGGTCGCAGTCCTCGATGTCGACTACCACCACGGGAACGGGACGCAGCAGATCTTCTGGCGGCGCGGCGATGTGTTCTACGCCTCCATTCACGCCGATCCGGCAAGGCAGTTCCCGTTCTACCTCGGTCACGCTCACGAGACCGGCGAGGGCGATGGGGCAGGGGAGAACCTGAACCTGCCCCAGCCGGCGGGCCTGGCGGACGGCGCATACCTCGCGGCGATCGACCGGGCGCTCGAGGCGATCCTCGCCCGACCCGGCTCGATCATCGTAGTCTCGCTCGGGTTCGACACCTACCGCCTCGATCCGATCTGCGACTTTGCCCTCACGACGGAGGTCTATGGCGAGATCGGCCGGCGGGTGGCCTCGACCGGGCGTCGGCTCGTGATCCTCCAGGAAGGCGGCTACTATCGGCCGGCCCTGGGCGACAACGCCGTCGCCTGGCTTCGCGGCGCCGGGGGACGCTAGGCGCCCACGCACCCCCGTCGCGGGAACGTCCCGGGAGCCTCCGCGGGAACCGGCGTACCATCGCGGCGCGTAACGCCTTAGAGGAGTCGTGACAACCGTGCCCCGTTCGACCGAGCTGCCCCCCAACGTTCGCCGCCTCGTCGAGGAGATCGAGACCGAGATCGGCGAGTCGTCCGATGCCGCCGACGACATCTCCGGCGACCTTGGCCGCGAGTACGACCCCACGGCCGACGGCCGGGTCGAGGCGGCCGTCCGCGAGATCCTGACCGAGATCGGCGACGACCCGGACCGCGATGGGCTCCTCGGCACACCGGAACGGGTCCACCGGATGTACACGGAGCTGACCGCCGGCTATCACGTCGACGCCGAGCGACTGATCAACGGGGCGATCTTCGATGTCGGCTACAGCGAGATGGTCGTCGTCAAGGCGATCCCGTTCTACTCTCTCTGCGAGCACCACCTCCTGCCCTTCTTCGGCACCGCCGCCGTCGCCTATATCCCGCGCGGCCGGGTCATCGGCCTCTCCAAGATCCCGCGGATCGTCGAGATGTACGCCCGTCGACTTCAGGTCCAGGAGCGGCTGACCCAGCAGGTCGCCGAGTTCCTCCAGACCCGGCTCGAGCCGCAGGGAGTCGGCGTGGTCATGGAGGCAACGCATCTCTGCGCTGTCATGCGGGGCGTCCGAAAGCCGGGCACGATCATGACGACCTCGTCCGTGCTGGGGCTGTTCCGGACGCGCGACCGGACACGAGCGGAGTTCTTCGCCCACCTCGACCGACCGGCTCCGAGCGCCTAGCGTCGCCACTGAACCGGCCCATGGCCGGCTCCGAGCGCCCATCGTCGCCACTCGACCGGCCATGGCCGTGTTGATGACGGCTCCGCTGCCCGCGTAGCCGCCCTGCGAGCCCTAGCCCGCGCGGGCGACGATCTCGATCGCCTTCGAGCCGCCGAGGACCTCGACGTTGTAGCGATCCTTCGCGCGGTCCCAGCCCGGCGAGGCGATCGTCGCCTTGCCGCCCTTCTCACCGAGGCTGGTTCCGTCGAGCAGGACCTGGCCTGTGCCGCCGTTGAGGGAAAGGCGAACCGGAACCGCGGAGGGTCGCTCGAGGCGGATCGTCCTTGCGCCGCCGACGATCCGCACGCCGGTTTCGCCGGGTGGCGTCCCCAGCTCGAGCTGGAACGTCTCTGTGCCGCCAGTCAGCTCGAACTTCGACACGTCAACTGAGCGGAGATCCGCCTCCACACGCCCGACCCCCCCGACGATCTCGATCGCCCACGGGATCGTCGTGTTCAGGCCGAATGTTGCCTTCCGCTTCCGCCAGTCGAAGGGGAGTCCGCGGTACTGGACGATGACGCGCCCGTCGCGGAGGCGGACCTGTGGCGTGGCACCCTGGAATTCCGCACGGTAGAGCTCGCCGGCGGGCGCGCCCGAGCGAAGACGAACCTCGGACAGCCCGGAGCGGATGAAGAGTCGCGCGCTCGTGAGGCCGCTCAGCGGCGCCGAGTGCTCGGACAGCGATTCGCTCTCGGACCGCTCATCTGGATGCTCGCGGAGGTTCGTCGCCTCATCGCGGGTGATCTGCTCCATCCGGGTGAGGAAGTCGCCTATCAGCGCGAGCTGGGCGTCCGTATAGCGACCAATCTCCTCGGCGCCCGCCGTTCCGACCCGGTTGAGCGTCGACTGGACGGCCGCGACTTTCTCGGGGACGACCTCCACGATGACCTTGCGCCGATCGGCCGGGTCCGGGACCCGCCGGACGTAGCCGGACTGTTCGAGGCGATCGATCACGCGGGTGACCGCGCCGCTCGTCAGCCCGGTCAGCTCAGCCAGCCGACCTGCCGTCGTGGCGCCGAGGTCGATGAGCGCCTCGAGCGTCTCGATGTCCGATTCGGACAGGCCGAACCGGACCGCCACCGTCTGGCCGAAGAACGAGCCCTGGAGGTTCACTCGGCGTAGGGAACGAAGGACGTTGTCTATGTTGTCGCGTTTCATGGTTGACAAGCGCTCCTGACTCGGTAACTATCTGCACCGCGCAGATAATGACCGATGTTGCTGAACAGTGCAAGGAGCTCTGTCGACAGCATACGGCAGCAAGGAGGCGATCGGCATGGCAGCTCCCACCCGGATTTCGACCGCGATGATCGAAACGAGTGACCTTCGGCGAACCTTCAAGACGCGAGGCGGGGCCATCGAGGCCGTCCAGGGGGTGGACCTGCGGGTCGGCGCCGGAGAGATCTTCGGCTTCCTCGGTCCGAACGGGGCCGGCAAGACGACGACGCTCCGGATGCTGGCCACGCTAATCACCCCGACATCAGGGGAGGCGACCGTTGCCGGCGCCGATCTCCGCCGCGAACCGCAGCTCGTTCGGCAGCGGATCGGCTACGTCCCACAGGGCGGCTCGACCGATCCGGCCGAGACCGGCCGGGGCGAACTCGTTCTCCAGGGTCGCCTCTACGGCATGTCGAACAGTCAGGCGACAGCACGGGCCACTGAGGTCCTCAAGGCGCTCGATCTCGAGGCAGCGGCCGACCGCGGGACCGGCACCTATTCCGGGGGGATGAAGCGACGGCTCGACGTCGGGCTCGGGATCGTCCATCGGCCCGCCGTCCTCTTCCTCGACGAGCCGACGACGGGTCTCGACCCGCAGGCGCGGGCACGCATGTGGGACGAGATCCGGGCGCTCCGCGAGCTCGGAACGACGGTGTTCCTGACGACCCATTATCTCGAGGAAGCGGACGCGCTGGCCGACCGCCTGGCGATCATCGATCAGGGCAGAATCGTCGCCGAGGGCACGTCCGATGAGCTGAAACAGCAGGTCGCCGGCGACGTGATCACCCTCGGCGTCGAGGGTCCGCGCGACCGGGTCATCGCCCTCGCCGGCGGGCTGCCGTTCGTTCGCGAGATCGGCGAGCACGACGACGATCTCATCCGACTGTACGTCGACCGGGGCGAGACGGCCATGCCGCAGCTGCTTCGGTTCCTGGATTCGGCCGGCGTTGCGACGATCTCGATCGCCCTCAACAAGCCGAGCCTCGACGACGTCTTCCTGCGCCAGACCGGGCGGTCTCTTCGGGACGAGGCGGCGGCTGCCTGACGCTCTCCGCTCATCCAGATCACGAAAGGATTCCTCCAATGAAAGCTCTCCGCGACACCATGCTGATCTATCGGCGTTCGATGATCCTGACCCTCCGTCAGCCCGTCTGGATCATCATGGGGATCTTCCAGCCGATCCTCTACCTCGTCCTGTTCGGACCCCTCCTGGAGGCGTCGACGAAAGCCGCCGGCGCAGGCACGAATGCCTTCAACTGGTTCATACCGGGTCTCCTCGTCCAGACCGCCGTCTTCGGCGGTGCCTTTGTCGGGTTTGGCCTCGTGGCCGAGCTTCGCAACGGCGTCGTCGAACGGATGCGGGTCACCCCGATGAGCCGGTTCGCGATGCTCCTCGGGCGTTCGCTCCGCGACGTGACGATCCTCGTCGCCCAGGGGATCCTGATGATCGTCCTGGCGATCCCGCTCGGCCTGCACCTCGACCCGGCCGGCGCGGCCGTCACGATTGCGCTCCTCGCGTTGATCGGACTCGTCACGGCGCCGCTGTCGTACACGGCCGCACTCGTCCTGAAGAGCGAGGACGCCCTGGCACCGGTGGTCCAGGGGATCGCCCTGCCACTGCTCCTCCTGTCCGGGATCCTGCTGCCGATGGCCCTGGCGCCAGATTGGCTGCGGTTCATCTCCTCGCTCAATCCCTTGACCCACGCGGTCGATGCCTCGCGGGCGCTGTTCAACGGCGACTGGGGTAATGTCGAGGTCGCGATCGGCGTCGGGCTCACCACGCTCTTCGCCATCGGCGCGGTGTGGCTCGCGTCGCGCGCCTTCAGCCGGGCCAACGCCTGAGGGCATACGGCGGGTGTGGCCTTGGGCATCCATGTTCATACCCGCCGCAGCGCATCCGGCCCAGTCGCGCGCCTACAATCGGCGCCATGACCGATCGACCGATCAAGGTGCTCATCGCCAAGCCCGGCCTCGACGGACACGACCGCGGGGCGAAGGTTCTCGCCCGGGGCCTTCGCGACGAGGGCTTCGAGGTCGTCTACACGGGCCTGCGCCAGACACCGGAAATGGTCGTCACGGCGGCCCTCCAGGAGGATGTCGATGTCGTCGGGCTGTCGATCCTGTCCGGAGCCCATCTGACGCTCCTGCCGCGGATCACGGCCCTCATGCGCGAGCGCGGCCTCGACGACGTCCTGGTAACGGCCGGCGGGATCATCCCCGATGTCGACGTCGAGACGCTCCGCAAGGCCGGCGTCGCACAGGTCTTCGGACCCGGCACGACCATTGCCGAGGTTGCCGACTACCTTCGGGCAAACGCCCGACCGCGCGACTAGGGTGGGGGAGACCCCGACCCCGGAGCCGGCAGACGACCGGGCGGCGAGACTCACGAAGGCCGCCGTCGACGGCGATCGGCGGGCGCTCGCACAGCTCCTGACGGCCGTCGAGAATCGTTCGGCCGTTGCCGAGGTCGGCCTCCGCCGCCTGTATCCCATGGCCGGGTCGGCCCACCTCGTCGGCATCACCGGCCCGCCGGGCGCCGGCAAGTCGACGCTCGTCGCCGCTCTCATCGCCGAGCTCCGGCGGGTCGGCCGGTCGGTCGCCGTCATCGCCGTCGATCCGTCATCCCCGATCACCGGCGGAGCGCTCCTCGGCGACCGCGTCCGGATGCAGGCCTACGCCGGGGACGATGGCGTCTTCATCCGCTCGATGGCCGCCCGTGGCCACGCCGGCGGGCTCGCCTCGTCGACCGGGGCAGCTGCGGCGGTGCTCGACGCCGCCGGTTTCGACATGGTGCTCGTCGAGACCGTCGGGACAGGCCAGAGCGAGGTCGAGGTGGCTGCGGCGGCCGACACGACCGTCGTGCTCGAGGCGCCGGAGATGGGCGATGAGGTCCAGGCGATCAAGGCCGGGCTGCTCGAGGTGGCCGACCTCGTGGTCGTGAACAAGGGCGACAAGCCCGGCGCCCAGCGGACCGCTTCGCAGCTCCGGGCGATGCTCGTGGCCGCCGCCTCGCCGAAGTCGTTCCGGGGCGAGGTCGACCCCGACCGGCCGCGACCGAAGCGGCCGGAGGTCCTGGTGACGACCGCGGCTACGGGCGCCGGGGTTCCTGAGCTCCTTGCGGCGATCGATCGCCATCGCGCGACCGGCCACGTGGCGATCGCGGAGACGGCCCGATTGGCGCGGGCCGAGGCCCAGGTCTGGGCGATCCTCGGAGATCGGCTGCGTTCGCGGCTCCATGCCCCGACGACGACCGCGGCCACGAAGGCGATCCTGCGCGACGTCGCCGACCACCGGCTCGACCCGTACGCGGCCGCCGACGCTCTCCTCGAGGGCCTGCTTCATGGCGACGGCTGACCTGGCGGACGTCTCCTTCGTCGTCCCGATCGCCGTTTCGCAGTCGGCCGTGACCCGCTAGGCTCTGCCCCGATGTCGGTCGAGACGGTCTTCGTGGCGGGCGCCGGGCTGATGGGTCATGGCATCGCCCAGGTGTTTGCGGCAACTGGTCGCCAGGTCGCGCTGTACGAGCCCGATCTCGCCAGGGCTGACGCCGGCCGAGAACGCATCGCGGCCAACCTCGCCCGGTCGGTCGAGAAGGGGCGCCTGGGTGCCGAGGAGCGGGCGGCCACGCTCGGCCGGATCAGCTCGACGGACAGGCCCGGCGCCGTCACGGCCGCCGACCTCGTGGTCGAGGCGATCTTCGAGGACCTGGCGATCAAGCGGGCCTTCTGGCAGGAGATCGACTCGATCGCGCCGCCCGAGGCGATCTTCGCGTCCAACACGAGCTCGATCTCGATCGATCGGCTGGCCGACGCGGTCGGGCCGACGAGGCGATCGCGCTTCGTGGGGATGCACTTCTTCAGCCCGGTGCCGGTCATGCCGCTCGTCGAGCTCGTCCGCGGCTCGGCGACGTCGGAAGCGACGGTCGAGAGCGTGCGCGCGCTGTCGGCCGATCTCGGCAAGCAGGTCATCGTGTCGGCCGACCGGCCCGGCTTCCTCGTCAACCGGATGCTGATGCCGTTCCTCGCCGAGGCGATGCGGGCTCTCGCCGAGGGTGTCGGTACGGCCGAGGACATCGACACGGGAGCGAAGATCGGCCTCAACCACCCGATGGGGCCGCTCGAGCTTGCCGATTTCATCGGCCTCGACGTCTGCCACGGGGTCATGGTCGTTCTGCACGAGGGCCTCGGCGAGGAACGGTTCAAACCGCCGCAGATCCTGACGGATCTGGTCGCGGCGGGTCACCTGGGCCAAAAAACCGGACGCGGCTTTTACGTCTATCCACGAAGTTGAGGCCGGCCCCGGGCCGCGCCTGAGCCTACGTGGCGATTTGGGCGACGGTCCGGCCGACGCTTTCGATATCGAAGGGCTTCGCCAGCAGGACGATTCCGCGGGTGACGGCGAACTCATGCAGCTCGGCGTTGAGGACGTCGCCGCTCATGAACGCGAATCGGCGAGCGAGACCCGGGTCGATCGCGGCGACCGCTTCGTGGAAGGCGATCCCGGTCATGCCGGCCATGCGGTGATCGCACAGGATCGCCCGTGGCGGATCGCGGCGGACGATCTCGAGGGCCGAAGCGCCGTCGATCGCGGCGATCGGCTCATAGCCGTTGCGGCTCAGGATGCGGGCAAGGAAATCGCGGATCGAGGCCTCGTCGTCGAGCACGAGGATGCGCAGGGGCGTCCCCCCGCCCGCCACGTTGGCCGGAGCGGCCGGAGCGGCCGGCGCGGGGGCAGCGGCGGCGCCAGCGGCCGTTGGGTCGTCCGATGCGGCCGCGGACGGATCGGGATTCGGTGATCCGGACCGTGAAGCGGCTGGCTCAACCTGTTTCGTCCCTTCGGTCGGGCTCCGATCGGGGCTGACCGGTAGCTCGATGATGAACGTCGCGCCGACGCCGCCCGGTCCGGCCTCGAGGCGGAGCGTGCCGCCGTGGCCCGCGATGATGCCGAACGACACCGACAGCCCGAGACCGGGTCCCTCGCCCGGTGCCTTTGTCACCAGGAACGGCACGAAGAGGTGCGAACGGAGCTCGGGCGGGACGCCGGGCCCGTCGTCGGTGATCGACATCCGGACGACGTCTCCGCCGGTGTCGGTCATCGCCCGCTCTGCGACGATCCGGATCGTCCCGTGTTCGGATCTCGTCTGGATCGCCTGGGCCGCATTGAGGGTCAGGTTGACGAGGACCTGCTCGATCTGGGCACGATCCAGCGGGATTGTCGGGATGTCCTCGGGGATCTCCACGATCGCCTCGATCCGACCGGGACGGAACGTATAGGACTGCAATGCGAGGACCTCATCGACGATAGTGCGGAGGGACACGGGTCGACGTTCCGATGGTCCCTGGCGCGCAAAGTCGAGAAGGCCGTTGACGATCCGGTGGGTTCGACGAGCCTCCTGGATGAGGAGATCGGCCTGGTCGCGAAGCTCGGGCGGCAGGCTCTGATCCGTTCTGATGAGCTGGCTGAAGGCGAGGATCGAGGCCAGCGGATTGTTCAGCTCGTGCTTGACGCCGGAGACGAGGAGCCCGATCGCCTCCATTTTCCGGGCCTGGAGCAGCTCCTCGCTGCGCCGGTCGGAGCTCGCGACATCGAGCCCGAAAAAGACGCCACCGAACTTGCCCGCTCCGTACGGAACGGGCCTGACCACCGCGTCGACGACCGTCTCCTGGCCCGCTCGGGTCCCGATCAACGGTCGCTGGACGACGCGGGCCGTCCAGCCCTGCCCGGTTCGGAGGGTGGCCCAGACCGACTTCACCACGGCGACACCCTCGATCGACCGGATCAGAAGCAGCTCGTCGATCCGCCGGCCGATCGCTTCGCCGGCAGCTATGCCGTGCATTCCTTCGGCCGCCGCGTTCCAGGCTGTGACGACGCCATCGGCGCTCGCGACCACGATCGCCTCGGAAGCCTGCTCGAAGATGAGTTCACCGACACCCACGAGGTCGAGCGAGGTTGACTCGGCGTCACGTGGGGGCACGTAGGTATCCTACGCTCGAAGTTCGGCCGGACCATCACCCCGATTGGTGAGATTGAGCCCGGCCACGCGTCCGAGGAGATGCCCTGAGCTGGCCCCTGACCGAGGAGGAGCGCCTTCTCCGCAGCACTGTCC
>WNGI01000418.1_pt2 | contig 36759 bp, 39 predicted proteins | sample 5400621 | NCBI WGS metagenome assembly WNGI01 (sample SAMN13153374, study PRJNA577476) | soil metagenome | isolation source: 20 cm soil or saprolite under Garry oak tree replicate 1 | place: USA:California | collected 2016-06-15
CCGCTCGAGCGGATGACTGGGCAGGAGATCGTGGTATTTCCCGTACAGTACCTCGCTGCCACCGACAGCCTGGGCTGGCAACAGCAGATCCCGAATCGCGCGGCGTTTCTCGCCGCGCTCGACGATCAGATAGAGGCCGTATTCACCGCTCGTGGGCTCGGACAGAGCTGGACGTTCGGGCGCGAGGTGACGCGTGCATCCAAACTCAATAGCGTCGTGATGGCGGATGCGCGCTCACTTTCAGCCGAGTGGCTGCGCGGGCGCGTCCTGCCCGAGACCTCGGTGCGTGATCCGCTCGCTTCGCAGGTGCGTGGACTCGTCGGGCTCAAGGGACAGCGCTACGCTCTGCTTCCTGTCGAGGTCAGACTCGAGAGCCATGGTGGTACGGGCGTTGCGATTTTGCGCGTTGTAATGATCGATGCGCGCATGGCTAAGATCCTCTCGGCGTTCGAAGTGGCGAGCGATCCAATGACGACACTCTCTCCCGCGCTCACGGCCAGTGTCGCGAGGCACTTCGCGGATCTCGTCGTCGCGCCATAGCCATATCGGGACGTGACGACCGTTTTCCACGTCTCGGATCTTCACTTCGGTTGGCCAGCAGTTCCCGAGCAAATCGAAGCCATCGAGCGGATCATCCAGGAGGGTAAGTTCGACGTGGTGGCGATCTCGGGTGATCTCACCCAACGCGCCAGAGCGGGCGAATTTCAGCGGGCGGCAGCGTTCATTCGCGACGCCAAAAAAGTGAGCCGCGTCATCACCATCCCCGGAAACCACGACGTGGCGTGGTGGCGGGCGCCGCTCGGACTCGGCGACAAGCCCAAAGTCTATGAGAATTATCGCAGGTTTATCGACCGGAATCTCGAGCCCGTGCTTCACGTTCCGGGCGCGACTTTCGTCGGGATCAACACTGCGCACGGCGTCACACGACGCACTCTGACCTGGAATCTCCGCGACATCTCGATCATCGGCGACATCCATAAGAAGCAATTGGACAAGGCGGCTGAGCTTTTCGCAAAAGCTCCGCCCAGGGACGCACGCGTGATCGTCATGCACCACAATCCAGTGCGCGGTGAACTCTCTCAGCGTCACGGACTCAAGAATACGCAGAAAATTCTCGGGGCTTTCGCCGAGATGGGCGTCGATTTAGTGTGTTGTGGTCACGATCACCAGGAATCGGTGCACTACATCGAGCACACGAGGAAGGGGACTGTGATCTCGACGGCAGGTACGATCTCGAACAGATCCCGCGGGGGACGACCTTCTTCAGTCAACGTCATCGGCATCGGGCTCGAAACGATCGAAGCCACCACTCACGTGTGGTCGAAGGAACATCGAACGTTCGTGAAGGGTCCGCACAAATGCTTCAAGCGATCGGACTATGTGGCGGCTGAGTGATCGCGATCAGCTGACGCTGGAGCTGGGCGAGGGACCGCCGCGAAACGCCGAGGAGCTCACGGAGCGGCTGCAGCGACTCGGACTGGGAACGCAGTATCGAGTGAGACTGACGACCAACCGGACTGTCGTCGTCAGCTACAGCGGCGGCGAGCTGCGCATCCACAACAGCTTCCTGAGCGCCAACGAAGAAGTGTGGAGGGCGATCATCACCTTCGTGCACGGGCGAACGCGCGTGTCGCGCAACCAGGCGCGGAGAACGATTCTCGAGTTTCCGGTGGCCAGACCTGTCGACACTCTGCACCGGAAACGCTCACCGGAGCAGACGAATCCCGCCGACTTGCCGTTGATTCGCCAGCTCGCGCGCTTGCACGCTGCCTACAATGCGGAACGATTTGGTGGAATGTTGCGCGCGGTGCCCATCCGCGTCTCGCGCCGAATGAAGAGCAGGCTGGGGCATTATAGCCCTGCCGGCGAGGGATGCGATCCGGAGATCGTCATCAGCAGGCGTCACATCCGCCGCGACGGCTGGGGCGAGGCGCTGCACACCCTGCTCCACGAGATGGTGCACCAGTGGCAGGACGAGCACGGTCTCGTAGTGGACCACGGGTCGAGTTTTCGGGCGAAGGCGAGGGCGGTTGGGATCACGCCGCAGGCTTGTCGGGCGGTGGCTTGACCAAAAAGCAACTGAACGGGCGGGAGGCGCAAGCTGCTAGGCGGCAGGCGTTAGTTCACCACGTCGGGACGTCACTAAGCGGGATTCTCAGCACAAGCAAGTGCTCGTGCTGTTTGCGCTGTAATAACGTCCCGGCGTCGTAACCTCTCGCCTAACGCCTGCGTCGCTGACGCCTCCCGCCCGTTCAGTTGCAGTTAACTTTCCTATATGAGCGATTTCTACAACCTCGATAGCGTCCTGTCCGAAGAGGAGCGCGCCGTCCGCGATACCATCCGCGCCTTCGTCGATGAAAAAGTTTTGCCGATCATCGGCGACTGCTACATAGAGGGAAGATTTCCGAGGCACCTGGTGCCGGAGATGGCGGAGCTCGGAATGTTCGGCGCCAATCTGCCCGAGGAGTACGGGTGCGCCGGTCTCAACAACGTTGCCTACGGATTGATCATGCACGAGCTGGAGCGTGGCGATTCGGGCGTGCGATCTTTCGCATCGGTGCAGGGTGCTCTGGTGATGTACCCTATCTACGCATTCGGTAGCGAGGAGCAGAAGCGCGAGTACCTCCCGAAAATGGCGCAGGGCGAAATAATCGGATGCTTTGGTCTTACCGAGCCTGACTACGGATCGAACCCGTCCGGCATGATCACGCGCGCGCGCGTTGAAAAGGATGGCAGCTGGACGATCAACGGCGCGAAAATGTGGATCACGAACGGATCGACCGCGCAGGTCGCGATCATCTGGGCCAAGACTGGCGATGATCAGAGCGACAAATCGATTCGTGGATTCATAGTTCCAACCGATGCTCCGGGGTTCACTGCCAAAGACCAGAAGGGAAAGCTGTCGCTCCGCGCATCCGATACGAGCGAGCTGGTGATGCAGGATGTGAACGTTCCGGCGACCGCGCTCCTTCCCAAAACCGGAGGCATCAAGAGTCCTCTGCTGTGCCTCACTCAGGCGCGCTACGGCATCGCCTGGGGCGCGATGGGAGCCGCGCTCGCCTGTTACGAGGAAGCTCTCGCCTATGCCGGCAACAGGGTGATGTTCGGAAAGCCGATCGCGGGGTTCCAATTGCAGCAGCAGCGTTTGGCCGACATGCTGACGGAGTTGGTGAAGGGACAGCTACTCGTCTTGCACCTCGGCAGGCTCAAGGACGCCGGTACTTTCAGTCCCCAGCAGGTCTCGCTCGCCAAGCGGAACAACGTCAGCGCTGCCACAGACATCGCGCGCGAAGCACGCCGACTCCTCGGAGCGAATGGAATTCTCGCTGAATACTCGTCGATGCGTCACATGGCGAACCTCGAGAGCGTTTACACCTACGAGGGCACTCACGACATCCACACACTCATTCTCGGCCAGGCGGTCACTGGGCTAAGCGCGTTCGAATGAAGCTGCGCCCGCATGAAAAGAGGCTGACGAGATTCTGACGTTGAGGTTCTATTCTCGCTTCGACTGCAGTCGAAGCGGAGCGAAGGGGTCCGGGTGATGCTTCTAACCCGGGCCCTGTTTCGTAACGGCGACCCGGTGTTGGTATCTTTATGTGAAATCATTCACATGGAGATTCCGCGGTGAAGATTGCCGTGTGCATCAAGCGCGTTCCCGACATGGATGTCCGCTTCAGAATCGGTGCTGACAATTGTTCCGTCGATGAAGGCGGACTGAAGTTCGACATCAACGATTTCGATGCCTGGGCCGTTGAAGCCGCACTGCAACTGCGGGATAACAATGCCGGCAGCGAGGTTACGGTGATCTCGCTCGGCCCCGACGTAGTACAGGAGACCATTCGCAAGGCGCTGAGCATGGGCGCCGATCGCGGTATTCAGCTGAAGGCCGACAAGATCCCGTTCGACGGCCTCGCGATCGCCACTGCACTTGCCGAGGAGCTGAAGACCGGCGGCTATGATCTGATTCTATTCGGCAAAATGTCCCCTGACTCGTCCAACGGCGTCGTCGGTCCAATGTCGGCGGAGCTGCTTGGACTCCCGTGCGTAACGGCGATTTCCTCGCTCGAGATTGCAGACAGCAAAGGCAAAGCGAAGCGCGAGCTCGAAGGCGCGCAGGAAATTGTCGAGTTTCCGCTACCCGCGGTCCTTACTGTCGACGAAGGCCTCAACACCGCCCGACTGCCGTCGCTGAAGGGAATCATGGCGGCGAAGAAAAAACCTCTGGAAGTAAAGCCGGCGCAACTTCCTCAGTCGCAGGTAACAGTCCGGAAGCTCGAGCTGCCCGCTGAACGCAAAGCCGGACGAATTGTCGGTGAGGGATCGGCCGCGGTTCCAGAGCTGGTGAGACTCCTTCAGACCGAGGCGAAGCTTCTGTGATGGCGAACGTCTTCGCCTTCGTGGAATCACGCGGCTCTGACATCCGCAAAGTCGGACTTGAGGCTGTGACCGCAGCGAGGATGCTCGCGGACAAGTCCGGCGGGGGCGGCGGCGAAGTGCACGCGCTTCTGCTCGGCCCGCCGGGAATCTCGGCGAAGGCGACGCAGATCGGTCAATACGGCGCGGATGTCGTAATCGTTGTCGAGCACGCCGGTCTCACCAACTATAGTCCAGAAGTAGCAGCAGCGACTGCCGCCGATCGCATCAAGTCGGGCGGGTACCGCGCTGCCGTGTTCAGCACAACCGCCCAGGGGCGCGATCTGGCGCCACGCGTCGCTGCGCGACTCGGGGTGAGCGTCATTACCGACGTTCTCTCTTTCGAGATCGACGGAGACGCGATAGTCGTCCGCCACCCAATGAACATCGGGAAGGTGATCGCTACGATCGCGGTTGCTGCCACGCCAGCCGTGATCGCGATGCGTCCGAACGTGATCTCACCGGCTCAGAATCCGAAGGCAGGTCGTGTCGAAAACGCTCAGCCTGCTCTGGATCCGGCGTCCGCACGTGTGAAGGTGATCGAGACGCGGCAGGGTACCGGTGGAAAGCTCGATCTGGCCGAAGCGCCGGTAGTGGTCGCCGGCGGACGTGGCCTCAAAGCCGCGGAGAATTTCAGGTTGGTCGAAGAGCTCGCCTCGGCATTCGGAAATGCGGCAGTCGGCGCCACGCGTGCAGTCACCGATGACGGCTGGCGTCCGCATAGCGACCAGATCGGACAGACCGGACGGCTCGTCAGTCCGGAGCTGTACGTCGCGGTTGGAATCTCGGGCGCAGTGCAACATCTCGCCGGAATGCGCACGTCAAAAACCATCGTCGCGATCAACAAGGACAAGGACGCACCCATCTTCAAAGTCGCGGACTATGGAATTGTTGGCGATGTGTTCGAGGTGGTACCAGCACTCACCGAGGCAGTCCGCGAGGCGAAGAAGCACCACTAAGGGCCCAGCTTTTCCCGAACCGACACCAATTACCAGTTATGCCTGATCGCGCCGGTAAGGTTCTTCCCAGTTTGCACCAGGCTCCGCTTCCCCTGGAGCATCTGATCCTGACGGATCCACCAGACGCTGACGCAGTGCCAATGGATGTTCTGTTCGTCGGAGGCGGGCCAGCCGGGCTCGCCGGAGCGATAGCGCTCGCCAGACTCGTCAAGGCCGACAACGAAGCCGGCGGCGATCTCGGCGATGTTCAGATAGGCGTGCTCGAGAAGGCCGGCGCGCTGGGCGAGCACTCACTGTCAGGGGCCGTCGTCAACCCGGTCGCGATCCGCGCGCTCTTTCCCGAGCTCAAGGACAAGGATTTCCCGTTTCGCGCACCCGTCGGCGGCGAGCGGGTCTACTTTCTGACCGAAAGTCGTGCATTGAGAATGCCGACGCCACCAACGATGCAGAATCACGGCTACCACATCGCGTCGATTTGCGAGATCGTGCGTTGGCTCGGCGAAAAGGCGGAAGCATTGGGTGTCAACGTCTTCACCGGATTTCCGGCTGCCGCCCTGCTAATTGAAGGGCAAAGAGTCACGGGAGTTCGCACGGCACCCTCGGGACTGGCCAGGAGTGGTGGCCCCGGAGATGGCTACACGCCCCCGACGGACATCACCGCGCAGATAACCGTACTTGCCGAAGGAACGCGCGGCACATTGTCGCAGGCGTATCTCGAGTGGCAGAAGATCCAGTCCGACAATCCGCAGATCTTCGCACTGGGCGTGAAAGAGATTTGGGAGACACTCAAGCCCCTCGACGCAGTGGTGCACACCCTCGGTTGGCCCGTTCCGAATGATTGTTTCGGCGGCACCTTCGTGTATCCGCTGACGCGGAATCTCGTCGCGCTCGGACTCGTCGTCGGTCTTGATTACAAGCGGACATCGGACGATGTGCACGAGATGCTTCAGCGCACGAAGTTGCACCCACTTTTCCGCGAGCTCCTGGAAAGTGGCGAGATGGTCGAGTGGGGAGCAAAGACGATCCCCGAAGGGGGCTACTATGCTCTGCCCAAACGCAGGCATGGCGACGGGCTGATGATCGTCGGGGACGCCGCCGGGTTTGTCGAGGTAGCGTCGCTCAAGGGGATTCACTACGCAATGCAATCAGGAATGTTCGCGGCGCGGACCGCGTTCGATGCGCTGAAGCGAAAAGACACGTCGGCGACGACGCTGAAAGAATATGACGCGATGGTCGATGGAAGCTTCATCGCGAAAGACCTCTATCACCGCCGCAACATGCGACTCGCGTTTCAGCAGAGCAATTTCTACGTCGCAGGACTCAAGGCTGGATTGATGACGCTGACGCGGGGCGCATTGCTCGGCGGAAAGATCGAATCACACCTCGACGCAGAGGTCGTGCGGGAGATCACACCGCCCCAACCGCTGGTGCCCGACGGAAAGCTCACCTTCAGCAAGCTCGACGCGGTCTTCAAGTCCGGCAACGCGACTAGAGACGACATTCCGTCTCATCTAATTGTCGGTCCTGACATCACGCCTGAGGTCGCTGACCTCTACACTCACATGTGTCCGGCCGGAGTCTATGAGCGCGATGGGGAGCGGCTGGTAGTCAGTCCCGCGAACTGCATCGATTGCAAGGCGACCGATGTGATCGGCCCGCGCTGGACGCCGAGGGAAGGGGGCAGCGGGCCGAAGTACCGCCAGATGTGAAGCGGGAAGCGGGAAGCGTAGTAATTTGGCGCGCACCTCTTCAGACCGGCCTCACGATCTCGTAAATGTCGATCTGCTGCCTGATTTCTCCGGCAGCAAACGGCCGCGTCTCTTTGTTCCTGATTTTCATCCGATGCGCCTCGCACGCTTCTACAAACATCGGCGCCGCAATCCTGCCCGGATCAGCGATCAGAGCGACTCCATTCTGCGTCAGTACTCGGCACAGAAGTATCGGTAACAACAGCGCATACTCCTTTTCGTATAGAACATCCGATGCAAATACGAGGTCGAACGTGCCCAAAGATTTGGGCACGTGTCGCCAATCCACGAGTTGGGTCCGCGCGGCTCCCCCCAGGTTCCGAAAAACGTTGGCTCGCGTCACGTCCAGCGCGTCCTGATAATAATCGGTCGCCAGCACATCGAACCCCGCTCTGGTTGCCGCAAGAGTACTGAGTCCAACGCCGCAGCCGAGCTCGAGCGCGCTTCGACCGGCGCCGTCCAATTCGAGAAGTTTCCCGGCCAGCACGATCGATGCGGGCCACACATCTGCCCAGTACGGAAGCCGCTCGTCCTTGACGAAGTCCTCCTCGCGAATCAGATCGTCTGCGTTTGCCGGCTTGAGAATGCTGAAGGTGTGATCACCGACGCTCGCGTCCTGAATCGTAGTTCGAAACCGACGAGTAAGCGCGATCACCAGCGCATCCCCGTCAAGAACCGCGGGGCGACCTACTTTGGAGAGATCGGCGCTGTCGATCACAGTGTGAACGCCGAAGTTTCTTCCAGGCTCTGATCGAGCATCAGTGCCTTTAGCTGCGATGCCCTGGCAACAGTGGGCGAGATCTCGGGCACGACAAGGAGCGCATTCGCCCTCGCCATCGATGTGAGCGCCCCCGAGCTTTGAGGCCCGGTGAGACGAGCGACGAGCGCTCCGTCCTCCTTCCTTGTCACGATCGCTCGCAAAAAATGGGTAAGCCTGGCTCCGATCTTCACCTCTTCATCGACGGTTACTGTAACCGTGCGCCGAAAGAGCGCTGTATGGCCCTGCATCTTCCTCAATACCGGTCGCACGAAGAGCTCGAAGCTCACCATAGCTGACACCGGATTACCGGAAACTCCAATCCACGGCACATCATCGAGGGTTCCAAAGGCAAGCGGCGCGCCCGGTCGCATCTTCACCTTCCAGAACTTCTGCTTGCCGCCAAGAGCGCCAAACACGTCGCGGGTGTGATCGAGATCGCCCACTGAGACACCCGCGGAAGTGAGAATGAGATCGCAATCGCCTGCGCTCTGGAGCTTTCTGCGCAATGACGCTTTGGTATCGGCGGCGATGCCGAGGTCCACAGGCGTTCCACCCGCCACACGGGTCAAGGCAGCGAGAGTGTAGCTGTTTGTCGATATGATGCGGCGAGCCGCGACCACCTCGTCGAAGTCGTCGATTTCCACCAGCTCATTGCCGGAGCTTATGATCGCAACCCGCGGTCGCCGGAAGGTCTTCACTTTGGCCACGCCGTTTGACGCCAGCACGCCGATCAGAGCCGGCCTGACCGGACTTCCGCGCTTCGCCAAAAGATCGCCGCGCTGATAATCCTCGCCCGCCGGACGAATATTTTTCCACACGTCGCGAGCGTCTCGTATCTCGACTTTTTTGGAGCCGCCGTCGGTGTCCTCTTTCCGGATCACGGAATCTGCGCCTTCCGGTACCGGAGCCCCCGTCATGATCCGCATTGCTTCGCCACGTTTGAGCGGGCGCGGCGCGAATTCGCCTGCCGCGATCGTCGCCACGACGCGTAGCTTCACGGGCTCGCCACTCATCACTGGCGTAATGTCCGCAGAGCGGACGGCGTACCCATCCATCGAGGAGTTGCTCCAGGGCGGCATCGTCACCGTCGCCGAAATGTCCTCGGCGCAAACCCTGCCCAGGGCGTGACGCAGCGGAACTGATTCGATGCCGAGTGGCCTGATCTCGGCGAGAATGCGCTCGCTGGCTTCCGCAACTGTCAGCATGCGCTGATTATCGCGTCAGGTTCGGGCAGGTCAAGATCGAATGTCAGTGATCACGGTATGTCGCGAGCGCAGACGCAATCTGGTCCGATACGCTGGTAACCGCGGAGCCCGGCGTCGTCCAGTTGTTGATCAGAATGCTGAAGATCAGCCGCTCTCCGTCGGCCGTCGTGACGTAGCCCGAAAGGGAGCGCGCCGCGGAGATCGAGCCGGTTTTCGCGTGCACGTTTCCCTCAGCCGGGGTTCCTTTCATTCTGTCCTTGAGAGTACCGTCGACGCCGGCGATGGGCATCGCGTTATAGAAAACAGCAAACGCCGTATCCTGTTGAATCTTGTCGAGAACCTTGACGATCGTCTCCGGCGCCAGGAGATCATGCCGCGACAGACCGCTCCCGTCGCGAATCACGAACCCGTCGGGCTGTACTCCCCAGGCGAGTAGCTGCTGTGCGACGATCTTGCGTGCGCTATCCGCCGTACCGATGCCTCCGCGCTCGAGGCCTATCGTCTTCAACAAGATCTCGGCGATCTGATTCTGCGAGGGCTTCATCAGCGCGGGAATGATGTTGCGCATTGGTAGCGAGACGAAGGTAAACAGCGTGTCCATCTTGAGAGGCGTCGGCAGAATGCTGTCCATCACTCCGGCTTCGACCGTAATGTGCTTTCGCACCAGCGCATCATTGAGCGCGTTGAGGTACGCCGTGGCGGGATCCTTGGCCGGTCCTGAGTAAAGGCTGTCGCGGACTGTGTCGGGAGGCGGACGCAGCGTCGTTGGCGCCATTCCCTCGTTGAAGATCAATTCGTCGACGCCGGCCCCATAGTATTCGCCGAGGTCGTCCCATTCCCAGCCGTAACCGTGGATGGAATCGGGGAATGCATTGCCGACTCGCGCCAGAGTCCCCGTGACCTGTCTGATTCCATGAGCGCGAATTAGATCGGCGAGCGAGTCCATCACCGTTGTCGCCAATCCCCTCATGTTGTCGCTGATGGTCGGATCGCCGCGCCCAATCACCAGCAGATCCCCGTCAAGCAACGAATCGCTGACCGGACCATTCGCGAGAAACGTCGTCTTGTAGGTGTAATCCGGGCCGAGCAAGGTGAGCGCCGCTGCGCTGGTGATGATTTTCATGTTGGACGCGGGCATGAACAGCTTGCCGGCGTTCCTCGAGTAGAGCGTGTCACCGGTCCGCGGATTGACAATCAGCACGCCCCAGTTCGCATTTCTGAAAACTGGCTGCGATGTCAGTGAGTCGATTGTGTGTCGCAGCTCCGCGCGCGCTGACGCCGGCCGGACGGTTCTCGCCACCGTGACGCAAGCGATCAACGAGAGTGGCGCTACGGCGGTCAGGACCGCGCGCACGACTCGCCGTCTAAAAAGATCGGACACGGTAGTCGACTACTCCCTGCTGTAGGTGGCGCTGAGCCTGTCGTCCTCTCCGACAGTCACGCGCACGACTTTCGTAGGCTTGGGCAGCTCCTCGTCGACGCGATCGAAGATGTATCGGGCGAGGTTCTCTCCCGTGGGGACGAGCTTACCATCCGCGAACTCCGGCACATCGAGATTGATGTTGCGGTGATCGAAACGATCGGTGACCTGCTCCTTCAGGATCCGGTCCAGCACGCCCAAGTCGACGATGAATCCCGTTTCGTCGTCGATCGGACCGCTGACTGAGACGTCGCACACGTAGCTATGGCCGTGAAAGTTGGGCCACGCGCAGGCGCCGAAGGTATTGGCGTTCTTCTCATCGCTCCACTCGGGGCGGCTATAGCGATGGGCCGCTGAAAAAGAAACTCGTCGAGTAAGAGAAGCAGTCGGCATCAATTAAATCTGCGGGGCGAACAAGGCTGCTGTCGACTGTGAACTGCGGACTGCAGTCCGCAGTGCCGTTAGTCCGAAATCCGCAGTCCGCAGTGAGAACTAGATATCGTCTCGACTCTCGTCCGGTGTGTCCTCTGATCCCGTGATGCCTTCGGGGGTCGGACCATCAGGTGGATTCCACGGAATTGCCCCCTCGATCGACTGGCGTACGTCAGTCGTGCCGAACAGCTCGGCCCGGAGATTCTCGCGCAAATGCTCGGCTTCCGGATCATCCGGGCGGGGTTGATCTCCGAGCAACAGGCCTTCGTGCAGTTGTTCATCGACGACGTGCTCGTCGATCGCCTCGGGACTCTCGGCGCGGCGGATCGGATCGACGACCAGGCCGCTCTGCAGATTCTTGATGCCGACGAGATCGGTGACCACTCGCTCGATGATTCGGAGCTCCTCGGGAGTTCCGACGCGGCCGGAGAGGTTGACGACGCCCGATCTCACCGATACCTGAACGTCGTCAGGATCAAATGCGAGCTGCTGCTCGAAACTGTCGCGGACCAGCGCGCGCAACTCGTTGTCGTTCAGGTCGTCGGTTGCTCTGATGTCCTCGTAATCCCTTCCCACGCTCCCTCCGGTTCCGCCCTCGAAGGGCGATACAGGTTACCGGAAGAACAGCAGCGACGCACCAATCGTGAGAGCACGATTGTTCTTCCAGAAAGAACGGGCCTGGTTACCGGTCACGGCAGCAGCCCCGCCAGTGGGAATCACGTAGTACGCGGTCGGGTATTTCAATTGGTAGAGGTAGTTGTTCCAATCCGCCGTCAGCTGAAACCGCCCGCCCGGTACATACCTGAGCCCACCACCAAAAGTGAACGCAAACGGGGTGCCGAAAGTGTAGGGATCCGATTCGACAGAGCAGCCGCAGCTGGCGATGCCCGCACCGAAGTTCACGACCGGAATGATGTGGTGGAAGCTTTTCTCCCCAGTGAGATTGAGCGAGAGATCAACGTCGTAGAGATTGATCGAAATGTTGCGCTTCCCCAGCTGACGCGCATCGCCCGTTTTCGTGGGGTCGATTGCAAAGCGCTCACTGTTGACGTGGGACCAACGCGCCATCAGGAACGCCGGACCGCCGACATGAATCTGGTAACGGAGACCGAACGTCGGTCCATCGCGCGGAGCGACGCCGATCGGATCCTTTCCGGCGTTGTACTGTCCGCCGAAGAAGGTGAATTCGTGGCGCGTCTCGACATCGCGGTAGGGACTGCGTTCAGGAAGATGGCCGACCTGTGCCCCCGCGGTCGTCGCAATACAGGCAAGCGCCAAAGCGCTCATCACGTGCTTCATTACTGAAAGTCCGGGGAAAGCTTTGAATCGGTGCGAAGCTTCACTTAATCCACTCCAAGATTGACGCCGGTCATTTCCGGCGGCTGCTCGAGACCGAGCATCGATAATATAGTCGGCGCTACGTCGCACAACGCGCCGCCAGACCGGAGCCGCTGCTCCTGCTCCCAGTCGACGACGACGAAGGGAACTGGATTGGTTGTGTGCGCAGTGTGAGGACCGCCGGTCTCGGGGTCGATCATCAATTCAGCGTTGCCGTGGTCGGCAGTGACGATCAACCTCGTTCCGGCAGTTTCCGCCGTTTTGATCACTCGTGCAAGACACGTATCTACTGTTTCGACTGCCTTGATCGTCGCGGGAATCGATCCGCTGTGACCGACCATGTCGGCGTTCGCATAGTTGCAGAGAATGAAATCATGTTCTTGAGAGGAAATTCCTTGCACCAGGGCGTCGGTCACTCCCTCCGCGCTCATCTCCGGCTTGAGATCGTAGGTCGCGACCTTCGGGCTCGGAACGAGCACGCGATGCTCGCAAGGAAATGGCGCTTCGACGCCGCCGTTGAAGAAGTAAGTCACATGCGGGTACTTCTCGGTTTCCGCTGTCTTCAGCATATCCAACCCGCGCGACGAAAGAACTTCGGCAAGAATCCGCTCCATGGACGTCGGATGGAATGCCACCGGGACGTGAAACGTTTTGTCGTAATTGGTGAGTGTCGTCACCGACACTTTGGGTCGTCTCGAAACGTCGAACCCGTCGAAGCTCGGCTCGATCAGCGCGCGCACGATTTGGCGCATTCTGTCCGAGCGGTAGTTGAAGCAGATGACTGCGTCGCCATCTCTCATTGGAGCAACCGGCTTCCCATTCTCCGTCACGACTACCGGCAGCATGAACTCATCGGTCTTTCCTGATTCGTAGGCATTTCGAATCGCATTGAGCGGGTCGGTGACGGGCGTCCCCTCGCCCAACACGATGGCGCGATAGGCGAGCTCGGTACGGTCCCACCTGCGGTCCCGATCCATCGCGTAATAACGGCCCGAGATGCTGGCGATCTTTGCCGGCGAGCCGATCTTGTGGATATAATCGAGCAGCTGCTGCATATAGCCGAGCGCGGATTTTGGTAGTGTGTCGCGACCATCAAGGAATGCATGGATCGCAATCCGATCGATGCGCTCGCGCTTCGCCAGGTCGATCATCGCGCACAAGTGGCTGTCTATAGCGTGGACGCCGCCCGCGCCGATCAATCCCATCAGGTGCAGCGTTCCACCGTTTTGCCTGACCTGGCGGCATGCACCCACCAGTGCCGGATTGGTGTAGAAGCTGCCGTCGGCGATGGCCGAGGAGATACGTACGAGATCCTGCATCACTACTCGTCCGGCGCCGAGATTGAGGTGTCCGACTTCGCTGTTCCCCATCTGCCCCGCCGGCAGGCCGACGCGAAGCCCGGAAGCTTCGAGCAGCGTCCGAGATCCGCGACTCCAGAGCGAGTCCCAGGTGGGCGTGTTGGCGAGTGCGATTGCGTTGCCGTCAGTTTCGGGGCGATAGCCCCATCCGTCGAGTACGATGAGCGCGACTGGCCGCGCGCGCGGTGAGGTTGCCATTATATCAGTAATGTAATTCTACCCCGACGAGAGGGCGTGAAGAGCGACAATGGAAATCTTCAGACCCAGGCAGGAATCCGGTTTGGAAACCCGACGTCGCGCCGAGCGCGCGGGAGAAGGCGATCGCAGACGCGGAACCTGGCGCGATTTCCGGCGCGCCTATCCCGGCTTTGTCTTCGTGCTCGGACTCGGTCTGATGGCCATGGTCGGCGTCGATGCGTGGCTGATTGCCAAGAGAGTGAAATACAATCACGACGTGAAGGTCCTTCGCCAGCACATGACCGAGGCCGAGCGCGAGCGATCGGACGCCATCGTGCAGTCGGAGCAAAACAAGCTTCGCATCGCGATCGAATTGGCAAAACGCCAGGCAAAGTTTGACAAGAGGCTGCATCTCAACGTGTCGGTCGACAGCTCGCGGATGTACCTCACTCGTGAAGGGGCGCTATTGCGCGAGATGCCGGTGCAGTTCGGTCCGGAGCGCATGCCATCCGAGTCGGCGAGCGCTCCTCCGGCGGCGATTCCTCGCGGTGAGCGAACTGTGGCCGACTTGTCTCCGACACGGATCACGCTCGACGGAGGCACCCAGATTCTGGCGTCGGCGACGCCGACACTCGCCAACGATTCGACACCGATTCCGCCAGGATCCTTGCGCATCAGTCTCGAGGACATGAAGGCGATCATGCCGAACCTTAACGCCGGTATGAAGGTATACTTTTACTGAAACGCGCGTTTCGTAGGCCAGACAACGAGGTAATGAATGGCGGTTAGAATTTTTTCGTACGGCGGCAGGACCGTCTGGATGCTGATTTCCGGATTCGTCATCGCGGCAATCCTCAGCGTCACGCTGCTCACGAAAACCGCGGAGCTCCGCTACCAGCGCGACGTCAATCGCATGGTGTACAACGACAACCTGGGCGTTTTGAACGAGGTCAAGGCAAAGCTCGGGATGACTGGCGACAGCCTGAGAGCGCTGCTCAACGAGACCGCAGCCGAAGCGACGAATCAGCCGTACCTCGTAGTCAGCATGGCCGACCATCGACTCTGGTACAAGCAAGGCAAGGAAATTCTGTTCGAAGGCCCCGTCGCAACCGGCAGCGGCAAGGAGCTGGTCGGTGGATCGAGCGGACAGTGGCGCTTCGAGACCCCGCGAGGTCGTCTCACGGTAAAGGGCAAGGACGAGGATCCTGCCTGGGTCCCTCCCGACTGGCATTACTACGAGCAGGCGCACAAGAAAGGACTCGGCATCATGCATCTCGACCCGGGCGAGGCGATCTCCACCGGCGATGGGGTCGTTACCACCAAAGGCGGGGAGGTCGTAAAGCGTTACAACAACGGCTCTACGGTGTCTTTAGGTGGAGGCGTCGAAGGAAAGGAGATCGTTGTAAATGGCAACATCGTCATTCCGCCTTATGGCACAACCGCCAGGCGGTACCTGGGCGTATTGGGCACGCGCCGTCTCGAGCTCGGAGATGGCTACGGCATCCACGGTACGGACCACCCCGAGACCGTCGGGCAGTCCGTTAGCCACGGCTGCGTCCGGATGCGCAACGAGGACATCGAACGCCTGTATCCGATGGTCGCCATCGGAACCCCGGTTTACATCTATTAATTAAGACAGGCGCTTGAAGTCTGCAGTCGTAAGCGAGAGACGAGATCGTCCCACGGGCGAGGAGCTGCTGCTCCCCGACGATCTGCCCGTCAGGAAACGCCATACCACACGCATCGTCTGGTTGACCGCAGGTGCGGTCGCTTTTGTCGGAGCCTTTCAGTTCCTCCAGGCGGCCAGCGACACTGCCGACAAGCCGATTGGAACTTATCTCGCTCGCTCGGTCGTTCCGCTGGCCGAGCCATCCGTGAGTGCGTTCGGGGCGAGCGGCGAGGTGAAGCTCGCCTTCGCGATGCCGGCGCAGGAAATTTCCTACCCGCTCGACGTGCACGGCGATCCGACATCGCTACAGTACGCGTGGATTCGGGTGGGCGATACAGCGCTAATCACCGGCGCCCAACCACTTACCGGCGACAAAGTCTCGGCCCCGCCGGGCGCGGGTTTTTACCACCTGACTCTGCTCAAAAGTGGACAGAGACGTGCTGTGGAAGGGCTCACCCTCGCCGTGCTCGTGCCCTTCGAGGAGAAAGCGCGCGGGATGATTCGCGGCTATCGCATCGGGACCTATCTCGCCGAGCGGGTGCGAGGTAAGACACCTCCTCCGGAAGGATTCCTCGAGATCAGGCCGGCTGACGTCGATTTGCCGATCACGAAGCACCTTAAAGTCGGCGACTTTCTGAATCACGATCAGCAAGGAGTCTGGCCCAGTTATGCGGCAGTGAACCCCAAGCTGCTGGACAAGCTGGAGCTCGTGATCCAGGAGATTGCGCGCTGGCATGGAGATAAGGCAGTGGCGGATATTGATCTCGATGTCCACTCCGGATTCCGCGCGCCGGCGCATAATCAGCGGGTTCGGCGCGCGGCCAGCGACAGCCAGCACCAGTACGGCGACGCAGCGGATGTGGCCATCGATGCGAACGGGGACGGGAGAATCACCGCGATCGACAGCCGCATGGTAGGTTTGGCGGTGGAGATCGTCGAGCTCAAGCATCCCGAGCTGGTGGGCGGGCTCGGGATCTACACCAGTGGCCACTCCAGCACGAATTACGTGCATATTGATGTACGCGGAAAAAGAGCAAGGTGGCGGGGAAGGTGATGAAAGGAGAGGCGAGGCGATGAACGATATTCTGCGCGAGCGGCTCATTCGCAAGCTCGATACGCTTCCGGAAGAAAAGATTTACCAGATCCTCGATTACATCGACTTTCTGGAATCGAAGTACGCCCCCAAAGTCTCGACCGCGCCCAATCCTCTGAAGCGGTTCGCGGAGGGCGTTGAAGACACCTTGCGCGCAGGCCGCGTGTCGGCCGGCGTAATCGGCGGCACAATGAGTGTTATGAACAAAGCCGTTGGCGTAGTGACTGGCGTGGCGAGCGCTGGCAAGTCAGTTGCAACAGAGATTGCGGGGGTCGTGACGTCGGTTGCTTCTCCAAAGCAGTCTTCGCCAACGCAGACGGGTCCGGCGGGTCCGGTTGCGACGAGCCCGTCACCCACATCACCTCCGGCCGAGACGCCGCCACCACCGCCACCGGGAGATCAGCGTAAGTGAGTCCTCAATCGGCACGTTCGAGCGCGGCAGCGTCGCGAAAGCGACGCGCCACAGGTGACGGGGCGGCTGGGCCGGCTGGGCCGGCTGGGGCAGGCGGGGCAGCCGGGGCTTCGCGCGCACACACGCGCACACGAGAAGCACCTGACTCGGCAGCGCCGACGACGTCTTCGCCAAGGACCGGGGCAAGGCGCACTGTGATGTCGACGCTCAAGGAGCTGCCAAACTTTCTGCGTCTCCTTGGCGGATTGTTGACCGACCGCCGTGTCTCCAACACCGACAAGCTGCTGGTGGCGGGCGCCGTCGCCTACATCCTCCTGCCGCTCGACTTCATTCCTGATTTCGTCCCGTTCCTGGGCGAAGTGGACGATGTGTTCGTGCTTGTTTTAGCGCTGCAGCGATTGATCGCGAATGCCGGACGCGCTGTGCTGCTCGATCACTGGATGGGCGATCCGAGGCAACTCCGCTCACTGGATCTCGAGCGCGTGCTGGTAGCTGCTGCGTTCTTCCTGCCCCGCAGACTCAGACGGCGGTTGCGGACAATTGGGCGGGATTTCTAGAGCGACAGCGTTATTTCTGGCGTTCGTCGCACTGAGCGACTGCCGCCGCGGCACTTCTGAAGATACGAATTTGTTGCTCCACCGCTGCAGCACTCGGGTGCGAACGAAGGGGCCCGTCCCGCAGCTCCCGCCTGCTCCACCTCCGCGCGCTGGGTTTGGCGTCGTCATCGGTACTCTGGCCGATTCTGGCGGAGCGCTACCACATTATCCGATTCTGGCCACCACGCCTGATGGTGGCGCCAATTCACCCCACGCAACGGCAACTGCTGACAGCGTTGGCGGGTTCGTTTTCGACGCACTGACCCCCGGCCGCTACCGATTGATGGTTCGCGCGTTTGCCCACCGCCCTTTCTCTACTGAGATCGGCGTTGCTTCCGGCCGGGTCGATACAGTGCGAATCGTGACCCAGTTCTTCGAGTGCGTGCGCTAAGCCCGATGAGTACAGCGGTCAACACTCTCGTCTACTGCAATTGGCGGTAGCCGCCGCAAAAAAACTGGACACCGGCGACAAGGTTCGCCTGCTGGCTCCGCTCGCGATTTACGCCATCCTCGCGTTTATCGCCTGGAAGCTCGGTTATTTTCGCACGCAAAAAGTCACGGAGGCTGCCGGTAACGCCGCGACCAATCCGTGGGTCGGAGTTGGATTCGTCCTCGTGTACGCTCTGGTGGCGAGTGTGGCGCTGCCTGTCGGTCCACTCGCTTATGGCGCGGGCGCCATCTTCGGATTCTGGCGCGGATCTATCCTGGTCTGGATCGGCTCCATGCTTGGCGCGGTCGGCGGCTATCATGTCGCGCGCGGCATTTGGTCCAGGCCCGCTCGCAGACTTCTCGGACGCTACAAAGACAAAATCCACGACCTCGACAAAGGCAGCGTGTTCCTCAACACCTTTCGGCTGCAGTTGATGCCGATCATTCCCTTCGGGGTCTTCAACTACGCCGCTGGCATCAGTGAGCTTTCGCTGCGCGAGTTCCTGGCCGGCACGGCAGTCGGCATCATCCCCGGAACCTTAATGGCGACATTTATCGGCGATCGCATAATCGCCGGCGTCCGCGGCGAAGGAAAGCAGCCATACCTGCTGGCGGCCGGCGTTGCTCTGATAGTCCTCGCCCTGTCGTTCGCGCCGACGCTGTGGGAGAAGCTCAGAGAGCGGCGACAGACCCATCGCTGATACTTGTAGCGCAGAGCTCTTTCGCGCCCGAACGGACTAGTTGAAGCGCGTCGTTTTCCAGAGCGCGATGCCGGCGCCCGCCAGCATCCCGAGTGTTACGATCACCAGTGTCGCGGCCCACTCCCATCGGATGGCGATCTGCGGCGGACGCGCCACTAGCGCGAAGCCGATGATAATTGCAGTCGCCACGGTCACCACCAGCAAATCGATCCAGTTGCGCCGGCGGCGAACAGAGGCATCCTCCCCAGCAAGTCGCGACAACGTGTACTGCGGATCGACGCCGTAACGGGCTCCCTCGCGCGCCGCGGCAAGTTCCCACCGCAAGTGTTCGCCGCGGCTCACCGATGAAAGCGCGATCACACCGGCGCCGAGCGCCATGACGAGCGAGCCACCAATGACCTGCGCGAGTGTGGAGTGTGATGCTCCGCGTAATTCACCGAAGACAAAGATTCCCCACATCAGACCCCACAACTGATTGGTGTTGGATAGTGGAATCCCGCGCGTGATTCCCGCGTACTTCACGGCGTATTGCTGAAACAAATCACCGACGACCCACACGAAGCCGCCGGCGAGGAGCCAGAACAGAACGTGACGCGCGCCCGAGAGCTGGCTCCAGAGCGGCTCTACGCCTCCGGAGTATGTCAGAGCGAGCGCCGTCATCATCCCAAGCTCTCCAACCGTGAAGAAGGTGATGAACGAGAGCGGACTCATCCCCGTTAGATAGGCTTTCCGATAGGGGATGTACATCGTGCCCCACAGCACTCCGGCGCAGAGCGCCGCAGCGACTCCACGGAGCGCATCACGCGATGGGGCCTGAGCCGCTGACGCGATCGCCAGCGCCGTCGCCCCCGCGAACATCAGCAGCGCACCACCGAGGACTCCAACCCAGCGCCGCCAATCAGCGCCTCGCAGCTCCTGAAAGAAAACGATCCCCCAGAATATTCCGAGCAGACTGTTGCTGTTCCACAGCGGGAAAGCGATGCTCAGTCCGACGTCGCGTACCGCGAAAATGGTCAGCGTATTCGCGACCGCCCACAGGCAGCCTGCGAGGATTGCCCATACAATCAAGTGCGGTGCTTGCCGGAGATCAGCTGCGACGTACGATGTTCCCTGAATCAGTGCCGGCAGTGTCCAACGCGCCAGAAAAACGCCGATCACCATGCTGAGCGAAATGACAACCGGCGACAGGCCGAGCGTGACCAGCTTGGTGGGTGCCTCAGCCGCCCCGAGCCATGCACCAGCGGTAAGTCCGCAGAGCATTCCGACGGTCTGCAAAGCGCGCAGACGACGCGCGTCCAGAGCACCGGCTTGCGGCGAGCCGGCCGATTGACGGGGTCTGAGCGAGGTCACGAAATCCAGCGCAGCACGAGAAGTCCGGCAACCAATACCGCGACCGGGACCCAGAACTGCACGTCGTGGAGTACGAGACCCAGCCAGCTACCAGATTGCTGCTCGCGACGATCTTCGCTCATTGCGCTCGCAAAGTGTGGGCGGGCAATACTGACCAGGACTGGCGGCATCGCGCAAGAGCGACATCATTGAGGCACACTTCAGCCGCGGAACCGATGACCAAGAAGGAAGAGTGGCGCGCGATCGTTGCCTCATCGCTTGATTGGGAGCAAGCGCATTCGTCGCTGGAGAACTCGCTCAAGGGCCTGCCGCCCGAGCTCCGGGCAAAGAAGCCAACCGGCTTCCCGCACTCGGTATGGGACCTTCTCGAGCACATTCGGATCACCCAGCGCGATCTGCTGGATTTCGTTCAGGACAAGGATTACGAAGAAAAGCTGGAGTGGCCAAAGGATTACTGGCCAACCAGCGCCGCGCCTTCCAGCGACAAGGAATGGAACGAGAGCATCGCGACCTGGAAGAAAGAGCGTCAGGCGTTGGAGCGCTTCACCACGGATACCGACCTCGACCTCACCACGAAAATTCCTCGTGGTACGGGACAGACCTACTTGCGAACCATCCTCGTCGCCGTCGATCACGCTTCCTACCACCTGGCACAGATCGTTACCGTCAGACAGCTCCTGGGAGCGTGGCCACCGGCGAAGGGAAAGTAGATGCCGAGGAAGACGAAAGAACGCCAACTGGTTGCACGTGAGAAAGCACCGGAGCTCGTGGTACTGTCGCGCGAAGATGCAGAGCGTTACGAGCCGAGCCTGACTGAGATCTGTGTATCCATCTCGGATCCTGAGGCCGAGCCCGCCACTGTTTCGTCTCAGTTCGCGGCAGTGCTGCGACTTCAGTTCCACGACGTGACTCAGCGCGGTGAGCCGACGGACATTCTATTCGCGCCCGAGCACGCTCGAGCCATCCACGAATTCCTCGACAAATGGTCGGGTGTCGACCGTGTGGTGGTCCATTGCAACATGGGCGTCAGCCGTTCACCGGGCGTTGCCTTGGGACTTTGCGACGTGCAGGGCTGGGCGACCGCGGCGCTGGAGAGATCGCATCCCGGATGGAACAGGCTCGTTCGCGGGGTGATGCGGCAGGCGATACCCGAGCCGAGAATCAGGAGACGACTGTAATGCCTCGAGCCACCGGACCTTTCGACGTTTCGCTGAAACCGCTGCCGATGGACAGCGAGCCGGGTAGTGAATCGCTCGGCCGTATGTCGATAGAGAAACAATTCCGCGGGGACCTCGAAGGCACGAGCAAGGGCCAGATGCTGAGCGGCGGGACGGCGATCAAAAACTCCGCGGCTTACGTGGCGATAGAGCGCGTCAGCGGATCGCTGAAAGGCAGAAAGGGGTCCTTCATCCTCCAGCACACCGGCCTGATGAACCGAGGCGCGCCGTCGCTGACGATCACAATCGTCCCGGATTCAGGAACCGACCAGCTGGAAGGACTGAAGGGCACCATGACGATCAACATCGAGGCTGGCAAACATTCGTACCAGCTCGACTATACCCTCGCGGATCGGGCGTGACTGGCGAACTTTACGAGCCGTGACAACCTTTTGAAACCATGGAGCGTCAAAATCGTAGTGCGGGGATGACGTAGGGGTTTTTCCTCCCCATCCGCCCTGCAATTTCCAACGCCCACGCTTTCTGAGAGCCGGCCCCATGAAGCGCATCCTGTTCGCACTACTCGCCCTCGTTCTTAATCTCGCGGCAGCATCACTGCCGGCACAGAATCCCGCTGGCCCGCCGCAACCGGGACAACAGCCTCCAGCACCTGGAGAAGTAAGCGGTGTCATCGTGGCTGCCGACAGCAGTGGACCGGTTGCGCGACCTGCAGTCGCCCTGCGCAACAAGTCTGATTCCAAAATGGTAACCGGCATCATGGGCTCCCCGGACGGCACGTTCCGCATTCAAGGTCTGCGTCCCGGTACCTATTACCTCAGGGTTTCCGGGATCGGATTCACTCCCCTTAACACTCCCGAATTCACGATCGCTCCCGACGCACCGATAGCGAACGTTGGCAGCATCAAGCTCGCGAGAATTTCCGTGACTCTGCAAGCGGTGACGGTCACCGGCGAGAAGCCGACGATGGTTATCGAGCCGGACCGCAACACCTACAAGGCCAAAGACGTCGCACCGGCTGCCGCGAACGCCAGTGACGTTCTGCAGGCCACGCCATCGGTCGAAGTCGACGCCGACGGGAAAGTCAGCCTGCGCGGCAACGAGAACGTTGCTATTCAGATCAACGGACGGCCGACCCCGATTCGAGGCACTCAGCTCGGCGCGTACCTGAAGCAAATTCCTGCGAACATCGTCGAGCGCATCGAAGTAATCCCCAATCCTTCCGCGAAGTATGACCCGGAAGGAATGGCCGGCATCATCAATATCGTCCTCAAGGCCAACACCGACCTGGGATTGAGCGGCGGTGTCAACACCGGCTTTGCCACCGCGAGCCGTTTCAATTCGGGCGCGAATGTCGGCTTCCAGCAGGGCGCCGTGACTCTCTTCGGCACCTATGGATTCAATGCTGACGACCGTGGGATCACCGGCATCAACGATCGGCTCCGCTTTGATCCTGCTGGATCGCCGATGTCCTATACCAACCAGGACATCGATGGCAGAACCAAGAACGGCGGTCACAACTTCACCGGCAACATCGACTACAAGCTCGGCGAGAAAGACGTAGTCTCCAATTCGCTGTCACTCAATCGTCGACACAATAATGATGGTGCGCTCGCGGGCTACACCGAGCTGGATGCTAACGAGGCATTCCTCGATCGCTACGTGATGGATCGCAACACCAAGTCGCGTGGCCTGGTGTTCGACAACTCGCTTTCCTGGAAGCGCACCATCGAGCCGAGGAAGCACGAGCTTTCCACCGAGGTTCGCTTCAACCGTACACGTGATGAAGACAATATGCTGCTGTGGCGCGAGCCGCAGAACGCGGATGGCAGCAGCTCAGGTCCGGCAATCCAGGGTGAGGTCGACGCCACCAGCGCTCTTACGCGTCAGCTCACTGCCCAGGTTGACTACACGCGTCCACTCACGGCGAAGACGAAACTAGAAACCGGGCTGAAGGAGACCGACCGCTGGATCGACCGGGACTTCCTCGTCTACAAGGATGCGCTGGGCGGCGGCAATTGGCTTCCTAGCAATCTGAGCAACACGTTCCGCTTCGATGAGCAGAATCACGAGGGCTACGGCGTCCTGAGCCAGGGCGTAGGCAAGTTCGATCTGCAAGCCGGACTGCGCGCTCGGTGGTCGACGCGAAGTTTCGAGCTCGCCGGTGCCCAGCCCGTTCCATACGACTACCACAGTCTGTATCCGAGCGGCGTCATCATGTACAAGCCGAGCGAGCAGACGCAGCTGAAGGTGAGCTACTCGCGGCGTATTCGGAGCCCGGGCACGCAGGAGTTGAATCCGTTTCCCGTGTTTTTCGATCAGCAGAACGTGTTCATCGGAAATCCACGGCTGAAGCCGGAGAATACCGACGCTTTCGAGCTTGGTCTGAGCAAGTCAGGACAGCTCGGCTCGATCCAGCTTTCGCCGTTCTATCGCCGCACGACGGATGTCATTCGTGTCGACATCAACACAGCTGACACGGTGGACAATCGCGAAGTGACTTCGGTGAGCTTTCAGAACCTCGACAAGAGCAATTCCTGGGGCACCGATTTGAACGGCAACCTCCGGCTTGGTCCCAAGCTCAACGCCTTCGGCGGATTCAATATCTTCAAGATGGTGACGGACGGTGGCTCGCAGTCGGCGCTGTCTTCGAACGCCATTACCTGGTCGTATCGGCTCAACGCCACTACGCAGGTGAACCCGACGGTAATTCTCCAGGCGTTTTACTTCTATCGCGCGCCGGTGAAGATCGAGAAAGGACGGTTCTCGGGAATGCAGATGACGACCCTCACGCTTCGCAAGAAGCTCGATGGTGACAACATGAGCGTCGCAGTGCGCGTCCAGGATCCGTTCAACACGATGAAGTTCCGCATCAAGGCTGGTGACGACAATCTCGAGCAGATAACCGCGCGGAGATTCGGTGTGAGGGCGACCTACGTGACATTCCAGTGGAATTACGGAAAGCCGCCGAAGGTTCGTCTGCCACAGGATCAGCCGGCGCCGGCACCCGTATTCCCGTAGATAATCGCGGGCACGACACATGCGCCATCCCGTCTCCAGTCCTTAAAGGGAGACGGGATGGATGATGTGAGAGACACGGGACCGTCGATTCCGCGGTCCACCGATGAGGAAAACAAGCCGGTTGATACGACGTCGGCCGAGCCGCTGAGGAAGGCCAAGATCGAGGAGCCGCCGCCCGCCGACGTTAGCGACGAGGAGTTGCCCAAAGTCAATCGCGACGAGGATCCTCTCTACGGCGGCAATCCGCCACGTACAACGAAAGGGAATTTTACCTCGCCCAAGTTTGGCTCCGCCGGCAGCGGTGGTGCGGAGTTCGAGCCGGGACCGGAAAGAGATTAGAGAGTGTATCAGTCGCAGTAACCAAAGTCGCAGTCCGATGGCAAATTATCGGCTGCGACTTTCGATTTAAGGGGAGGCATCGATGCTGTCCATGTTCGATGTCGGTACACGCGAGAAGTTTCGCAAGCGGATCGGCAATCTTACGCCTCGCAGTGAAAGGCGTTGGGGCACAATGTCGTCCCAGAAAATGATTTGCCACTTGGGCGATCAAATTCGACTCGCTCTCGGTGAACTCGATGCGCGGCCGATTCCCGGAGCCATGCACTATGCTCCAATGCGGTGGCTAGCGCTCTACGTGCTGCCATGGCCGCATGGCTTTAAAGGACCGCCCGAGGCATTCACTACTCAAGCTGGGGAGTGGGAGCGTGACATCAGCGCTCTCGACTCTTTGCTCGAGCAGTTCGCTGCCCACTCGCATCAGCGCGAGTGGCCCGACCACCCCGTTTTCGGCGCCATGTCGGGGTCGGTTTGGGCCAAGTTTACCTGCAAGCATTTTGATCATCATCTACGACAGTTTGGCGTCTAGCGCTGAAAGGCAACCTCTGGGCGACCTCTGGACGCAAACCGCACAATGCCATACATTTAGCTATGGCAACCACTACTCGGCCATCGAGTAAGCCCGCTCCTCCGGCAAAAGCCGGAAGCGGGCTTTCGCGCATCAAGGGGTCGGCCCCCACCGAACTGGGGGTGCCCCGAGTCAGAAGCGACATCGTCCTCACCTTCGATGACGTCCTTCTCACGCCTCGACATTCGCTGGTGCATCCCAAGGATGTGAGCACGACTTCTCTGTTCACGCGTGGCATCACGTTGAATCTGCCCTTCTCGTCAGCTGCCATGGACACCGTGACCGAGTCTGATATGGCGATGGCGATGGCTCGTGCCGGCGGAATCGGTGTCATTCACAAGAACATGTCGATCGATCGCCAAGCCTCCGAAGTCGATCGCGTCAAGCGATCAGAGAGCGGGATGATTCTCAACCCGATCACGCTCTCACCGGAAGGAACGCTCCGCGAAGCGGTCGCACTGATGAAGCGCTTCAAGATCTCCGGCGTTCCAATCGTCAACCGGGACGGGCAGCTCGTCGGAATCATCACCAATCGCGACTTGCAGTTCGAGCGGAACCTTGACCGCCCACTTCGTGAGGCAATGACGTCGAAGAATCTCGTCACCGCTCCAATGGGCACTACGCTCGATGAAGCCGAGGCCATTCTAGGCAAACACAGGATCGAAAAGCTTCCGGTTGTCGACAACGACGGAACTCTGCGTGGCCTGATCACGGTCAAGGACATTCACAAACGGCGCGAATTCCCGAGCTCCAACAAGGATCAGCACGGGCGTCTGCGCGTGGCGGCAGCGATCGGGGCGGCCAATTACCGCGATCGTGCGCGGGCTCTCGTTGATGCGGGTGTCGACGTGCTGGTAGTCGACACGGCGCACGGTCATTCGGAGGGCGTGCTCGAGGCGACGTCGGTGGTTCGCGAGCTGTTTCCCGAAGTGCAGCTCGTCGCCGGCAACGTTGCAACACGAGAGGGAGCGAGAGCGCTGGTGGAGCGCGGGGTCGACGCTGTCAAAGTTGGTGTTGGTCCCGGATCCATATGCACGACGCGCGTCGTGACCGGAGTCGGAGTTCCGCAGCTTACGGCGATTTTCGATGCCGTCGAGGGGGCCGGCGATGTACCGGTGATCGCGGATGGAGGAATCAAATACTCGGGCGACATCGTCAAAGCGCTGGCAGCCGGCGCCTCCAGCGTGATGATGGGATCGATGCTGGCCGGCACCGAGGAAAGTCCCGGTGAGTCTCTCCTTCTCGAAGGTCGCCGCTTCAAGATGATTCGCGGCATGGGCAGTCTGGCGGCGATGCAGGATGGAAGCGCCGACAGATATTTCCAGGAGGGCGAGATGTCCGCCAGGAAGCTCGTGCCGGAAGGCATCGAGGGGCGCGTGCCGTACAAGGGCCCGGTCAGCGATGTGCTTTTTCAGATGGTAGGCGGCCTGCGCAGCGGAATGGGCTACGTCGGGTGCGCCAACATTGAGCAGCTTCGGACGGAGGCCGAGTTCGTCCGCATCACAGCGGCGGGACTGCGCGAGTCGCATCCGCACGACGTCACCATCACGCGAGAGGCACCGAACTACTCCCTGTAGCAGTAGTTTCCTTGACATCCCTTCGGGCGTCATCACAACTTCTGGCGCCTCTGCAGTGTCGAACCTTTCAGAGTCCCGGCGTCACACAACCCACGATTTCGGAGCTTTCTAATGGGCTTATGGACGAAGAAGAGCATCGCTGTCCTGCAGGCTGAGGCGGCTGGTGAATCCACCGAACACACGCTCCGACGCGCGCTAGGCGCGCTGAACCTCACCACGCTGGGCATCGGCGCGATCATCGGCGCCGGAATTTTCGTGCTGACTGGGACTGCGGCGGCTCAGTACGCCGGACCTGCAATCGTCATCTCCTTCATTGTATCCGGATTGGGATGCCTTTTCGCCGGACTTTGCTACGCGGAGTTTGCAAGCATGATCCCGATCGCCGGGAGCGCGTATACCTACGGCTATGCCACGCTCGGTGAATTCATCGCCTGGATCATCGGTTGGGATCTTATCCTCGAGTATCTGTTCGGCGCATCGACAGTCGCTGTTGGCTGGTCGGGCTATTTCACCGCATTTATGGATCAGATCGGGCTGCACATGCCGACGACATTCACCAGCAGTCCATACGCGTATTACGATGCGCCGGCCCTTGACCCGGTGACGAAGGCGGTGCTCCACCCCGCCGGATTCTCGCACACCGGCGCGATAGTGAATTTGCCGGCAATGGCGCTCATCGCATTGATGACTACGCTGCTCGTCATCGGCATCAAGGAATCAGCACGCTTCAATAACTTCATCGTGATCCTAAAGGTCACGATTGTTTTATTGGTGATCGGCTTCGGGTTCATGTACGTGAATCAGGCGAACTGGCATCCGTTCATACCGCCGAGCACGGGGGAATACGGGCATTACGGCTGGAGCGGAATCGTCCGCGGCGCAGCCGTCGTCTTCTTTGCCTACATAGGATTTGACGCGGTGTCTACGGCGGCGCAGGAAGCGAAAAACCCGCAGCGCGACATGCCAATAGGAATTCTCGGATCGCTGGCGATCTGTACCGTGCTCTACATCCTCATGTCGCTGGTAATGACCGGGCTCGCCAACTACACCGAGCTCAACGTCCCGCACCCGGTTTTCGTGGCAATCGAAAAAGCGGGTCCGGCTCTCGCCTGGCTCGGATCGATCATCAACATTGGCGCGATTGCAGGCCTTGCATCGGTTGTGCTGGTGATGCTAATGGGACAGCCACGTATCTTCTTTTCGATGGCGCGTGACGGACTTCTTCCACCGGTCTTCGGCAAGGTTCACCCACGTTTCAAGACGCCGTACATCACTACGATCCTTACGGGCGTCGTTGCCGGTGTAGTCGCGGGTCTCTTCCCAATCGGTATCCTCGGAGAGTTGGTTTCGATCGGGACTTTGCTGGCATTCGTCATCGTTTGCGGTGGCATCATCGTGCTGCGCTACAAGTCGCCAAACCTTGCCAGACCATTCCGCACACCGCTGGTACCGGTCGTTCCGATCCTTGGAATTCTCATCTGCGGCTACATGATGACAAGCCTGCCAGCGACAACGTGGGAGCGACTGATAATCTGGATGATCTTCGGGTTCGTGATCTACTTCCTATACAGTAGGTCGCACTCGAAGCTGGCCCGCGCGGAAGGCAGTGCTTGACCTTCTAAGCGTTCCCCCGCAGCGACGGGAGGCGATCGAGCGTCTCGCGCAGGAGCTCCGCGCGGGGCGCTCTGTCGCAATATCCACTCACATCAATGCCGATGGCGACGGCTGCGGATCGGAGACGGCCCTCGCCCGATTGCTCGGGCAGGTAGGGATCCGCTCGAGGATCGTCAACCCCACCCCGTGGCCGGAGATGTACAAGTTTCTCCTCGGCGACGATGTGCGTGACGCGAGCGATATGGGCGCGAAAGCGCTCAAGGAAGCGGACGTGCTCGTCGTTCTCGACATCTCCGATGTCAAACGCCTGGGCGTCCTGGCGGAGGCAGTGCGCAAGCTCACGATCCCTAAGCTGGTGATCGACCACCACCTGCCCAGCGACGAGCCGCCGAGCAAGCTGATGGTGGCCGACACGTCGGCCTGTGCCACAGGCGAGCTGATTTATGATTTCGCGGCTTGCCTGAGCCTCAAGATCACGCCTGACATCGCGCGAGCACTTTACGTGGCGCTACTCACTGACACGGGTGGATTCCGGTTCAGCAACACGACTGCGCGGTGTCTGAGCATCGCGGGACAGTTGATCGCGTCGGGAGTAGAGCCGGAGGAGATGTACGGACGACTCTATGCTTCGATGCCGGTGGGGCGGCTTCATTTGCTGCGTGATGCGCTGGCGACCCTCGAGGTGGACCCGGAATACGGCATCTCGTGGATCTCGGTCGCGGCGGGTGCCGCGGAGCAGTACGGACTGCGCTCGGAGGATCTGGAGGGAATTGCGGAGCATCCACGCTCAATTGGCGGAACCAGACTCGCTCTGTTTTTCCGCGACCTCGGCCACGACAAGGTAAAGGTCTCATTCAGAAGCACGGGCGACGTCGACGTCAACAAGTTTGCGAAACAGTTCGGAGGAGGCGGTCACGCGCGTGCTGCTGGCGCTCTTATCGAAGGGAACCTCGAGTCGGTGCGGCACAAAGTCGTCGCCGCGGCCAGAGAATTCCTGAGCGCGGAGGACAAGGAGGGAGTGGCTTGAGCGGTCAGCCCGTAGAAACTGGGCTCCCCGCCGTCTAACTTGCGCTCATGAGCGTCCTCCGCAAGCGATCCCGCGCCCAATCCGATGTGGAGCACCACATCCGTCACGAGCTTGCCGAGATACTCCCAATATTGAGGATCGAGCAATGCGCGATCGAGCTCCAGGCGTTCGATCCCGCAACCGGGACCGCCGTTCTATTCATCAAGGGGGGTTGCCCGGATTGCGACTGCTCACCCGCCACCTTCATGCAGGGCATCGAGACTCAGCTCAAGCTCAGAGTGTCGGAGCTGAAAGCAGTTCTCGCCACCGAAGAATCGACGGGATGACTGCCAATCTCCAGGAGCGTGTCACGGATGCGCTCTCACGCATCCGCAACAACCGCGTCGGCGCGAATGTGCTCGAGGCGGAGATGGTTCGCGACATCGCAACGACCACCGATGGCAAAGTCAGGCTCAGTCTTTTCCTCACCGCCGACGACGACGCCACACTCGTGCGTGAGGTCAGACAAGCGCTGCAACAGGTTCCCGGTGTTACCGACGTTCGCGTGGACGTGAAGGACGCGACCCAGGCAAAAAAAGCCACACGCGCCTTGCCCGTGATCGGGCAGGAGCCTCAGTCGCGCCGCGCCGCGGTGCCGGCGCCTACTCCGGTAGCCTATCCGAACCTGGGTAACATCATCGCCATCTCGAGTGGTAAGGGTGGGGTCGGGAAGTCTACCGTTGCTGCGAATCTGGCGATTGCGCTGGCCAAGCAGGGGGCGCGGGTTGGTCTGATGGATGCCGATATCTACGGGCCGAACATCCCGCGCATGATGGGCATCAATGCGCAGCCGCCGGTCGAGAACGAGAAGATCATTCCACTCCAGGCGTACGGCGTCAAAGTCATGAGCCTTGGCTTCATGATCGAGCGCGATCAGCCGGCGATCTGGCGCGGTCCGATCATCATGAAGATCATCACCCAGTTCCTCCGCGACGTGCAGTGGGGCGAGCTCGATTTTTTCCTCGTCGACATGCCGCCCGGCACAGGCGACGCGCAGCTCTCTCTAGTGCAGGCGACGATGGTTCACGGCGCCATCATCGTCACCACGCCGCAGGAAGTCGCATCAGGTGACGCGCTTCGCGGCGCCAAGATGTTCCAGCGCGTGGCAGTTCCAGTGTTGGGCGTCGTCGAGAACATGAGCTACTTCGTTTGTGCGCACTGCAGCCACACGCACCGGATCTTCGGTAGCGGAGGAGGAAGCCGGCTAGCCGAGGAGCTCGATATCCCGCTACTCGCCCAGATTCCTTTTTTCGCGGCCGTGCTGGAAGGCGGAGACCGCGGAGATCCGATCGTGGTCAGTGATCCGCAGTCGCCGGCTGGCGCGGCGCTATTGGAGCTTGCCGGCCGGCTGAGGGGTCTCCTCGCCAGTCGCATCCCGGCCACCGCAACGGTCTAAGCAGCGTTTAAACCAGGTAAATGCCGCGGCGACGATCCAGAGTGCGCTGAAAGCAAGAATTCCGGTGTAGAGGAACTGCAGCTCCTGGCCGGCAGGAGTCTCTGCTTCTCGTTTCCCGGCAATCGCAATCCCGGCCACGTGCGCTACGGCGAGGAAGCCGAGGATTGCAATTCCTGACACCGCGATGAGGAAAGCCGCTACGCCGATCGGAATCAAGAACACTCCAATGATCGTGATCGCCAGCGCGACGATGAGCGCGACGAGAGCAGGAATCGATACGAGCCCGCCGAGCACGCCAGTGAGGAGCGAGCGGCCGGTCTCGTTGGTAACGACCTCGACGGCTCGTTTGAAGTAGTCGCGGGCGAAAAAGAGCACGAATGTACCGACCAGCAGGAGAACGACCGACCACAGAAACGCAGCCAAGAGTGAGCCGAGCGTGGTGCGCGGTCGGCCCCCGAAGCTGACGGTCGCACGGTTGTGTGTAGTACCAACGTCCTTGATGACACCGAGGATCGACCCACCTTCGTTGCGGACGTGACCCATCAGCGCGACCGCTCCACCGCGCACCCGTCCACCCTCGTGCACGATCACGTCACCAAAGACAGCGGTCGCTGCGCCGTCGACGTTTCCGTAAACGTCGAGATTGCCGCGGACGACCATCACCGAGCCGGACGTCGTCGTGCCGGCGGGAACGACGAGATCACCGGTCCTGACCTGTGCGTACTTTCTCAGTCCGGCGAATCGAGCGTCGTCGCGCTGCTGAGCGTGGGCATCCTGCACGGCCGCGGCCGCCACCAACAGGGAGACACCGAGCAGGATGGATTTCATTTACGCTGCCTTGCGTTTCGCGATTTGCGCCGCGGTGCGGATCGCGGCGTACCCGCCGAACAATCCGACTACGAGCGTGATGTACAGGATGAGGGCCTGAATGGCGCCGGCCTGCAGATAGGCGATGGTTGAGGAGCCAAGTACGAGCGCGCCGACTTGTGCGCCGACCGCTGCGATCGCGAATGCGTATTGAGTTACGGCGGCGCTGAGCATCGCGGTGAGGATATCGATCTCGAAGAACATGAACGCCGCGGCGGCGATGAGGGTTACCCCCGCAACTGCGCGCCCCGTTGCGCGTACTACGCCGACGGGACGACGCTGAACGACCGCCTGCTGACCGCCCTGGTGCAGCTCGAGGTGCGTGGAGGCGATGATGGAACTTGCGTCTCGGGCTGGCTGCAGACGGTCGATTCCGGCGATTACGCGATCGGCAAAACCCCGAGACGGCGACAGGTAGGGCAGTCGCTGCAATTCGGCCGCAATGGGGACGAAGTCTTCATCGAAATCGTGCTCGATCATGGGTTCCTCACGTGTAAGCTTACGGGTTTGATACGGGGTTAGTTTCAGGCTTTCTCGGTCTCTTTTTGCTCGCAAAAACAAGCGCTCGGAGCGTCATCGGAGGTCCCCCAAATACTGCCTCAGCTCCTGACGCGCTCGGTGGATGTATGTCTTCACTGTTCCCAGCGGCAGTTTCACTATCTCGGCGATCTCGTCGTATGAATAATCCTCGACGTGGCGGAGGATGATGCAGGCGCGGTATTCCGGACGGAGTTTGGCGATCGCTTTCTCGATCTCGGCGCCAAGCTCACGCGATTCGAGCTCTTCGAGCGGAGACTCGCCTCCGCTCGTGACAGTCACTGCGGTCGCGCGTGCCCTCTCCGCCGTGATCGCGTCGGGAGATCCCTCGATGCTGATGGTGTCGACCTGACGACGCCGGAGGTGATCGATGGTGATGTTGTTCGCGATCTTGAACAGCCAGCTCGAGAATTTGAACTCGGGCCGATAGCGATCGATGTTGTTCAGGACCTTGATGAAGGTTTCCTGAGCGAGATCTTCGGCGGTCTCCTTGTCGCGCACCATCCGATAAATGAGCGAAAACACGGGCCGCTCATAACGCTTGATCAACTCTCGGTAGGCGTCCTCGCGCCCTTCCTGGGCGAAGACGACCACTTGCTGGTCGGATACGTCGGTGTAGGACCTTGCTGGCATGGTAGGGAAGCGCGGGAAAGATAGCTTGCCCCGCACAGCAATGCCGGGCAACTTTCGAATGATGCTGGCCACCGACATGGAAAGGGCGACAGCCAGTGCCGCCGCTGCCGGTGGCGCCGAGAAGCGCGCATATGTCAAGCGGATCTTCTCCGAAATCGCCCCCCGCTACGATCTTCTCAATCACGTCCTCAGTCTCAACATCGATCGACGATGGCGGCGTCAAGCCATCGCTCGGCTCGGCGTTGATCGAGACCAGTCCGGGCGATATCTCGACTTGTGCGCGGGCACGATGGATATAGCAGCGCAAATCTCGAAGGTGCCCGGGTTTCGTGGTCTGGTGATTGGCGCCGATTTCGCGGAGCCGATGCTGAGAGCAGGCGCGGACAAGCTCCAAGGAGGTCGAATCGCGCCGCTGACTGCGGATGCAATTCAGCTCCCACTGGCTTCGGGCCAGCTCGCTGGGGCGATCGTTGCATTCGGTATCAGAAACGTTGCCGATCTCGAAGCATCACTGAATGAAGTGTTTCGCGTGCTGGCGCCCGACGCGCGTCTGGTGATACTGGAGTTCTCGACGCCGCGAGTGCGCTTACTGCGCGCGCTCTACCAGGCTTACTTCCACTATATCCTGCCTTTGATCGGCCGTTTGGTGAGCGGCCACCGCACCGCGTACCACTACCTCCCGCGGTCGGTGGCGAATTTCCCGGTCGAGGAGGAGCTGGCGAAGAAGATGGAGAACGCTGGTTTCAGGAAGGTGACGTGGTCGAGTCTGTCATTTGGCGTGGCGGCGATTCACGTTGGAGAGCGTCCTATTACCGCCCGCGGAGTCAGGTGAGCCTCGACAACATCTCGCAGTTGCTCTCGGCAATCGATCGCGCGGGTGAGCTTGTGCGGGTCGCCGAGCCGGTGAAAGCGCGTCTCGAGCTATGCGAAATAGCAGATCGTGTAATGAAGCAGCGCGGTGGCGGCAAAGCGCTCTATTTCGAGAACGTGACGCTCGACAACGGTGAGCGATCCCAGTACCCCGTCGTCATCAACCTCTATGGATCAATGCGGAGAATCTCACTCGCATTGGGCGTCGATGATCTCGACGACATCGGACAGCGCATCACCGAGATGCTGGATCTCAAGGTCCCCGAGGGAATAATCGGCAAGCTGGCGATGCTTCCGCGCCTGTTGGAGATCGGCAAATTTCCGCCGCGCCTGAAGAGCGGAAAGCCTGCGTGTCAGGAAATCGTTTTGAAGGGTGATGAGATCGATCTGTCGAAGCTGCCGATAATCACCTGCTGGCCCGAGGATGGTGGACCGTATATCACGCTGCCGATGGTGATCTCGAAGGACCCAAAGCGTGGCATTCGGAACGTTGGGATGTATCGGGTTCAAGTATTGGGTCCGCGTACGCTGGCGATGCACTGGCAGCGGCACAAGGTCGGCGCAGCGCACTGGCGGGAGATGGCGGAGAAGGGAGAACGAATGCCCGTTGTCATCGCGATCGGAGCGGATCCCGCCTCAGTCTACTCCGCGTCGGCGCCTCTTCCGCCGACGATAGACGAGTTTCTTTTCGCGGGGTTCCTGCGCAAATCTCCCGTGATTCTGGCCAAAGCGATCACGTGCGAGCTGGAGGTACCAGCCGAGGGGGAGTTTGTGATCGAAGGCTACATCGACCCTGCCGAACCGTTGGTGGTCGAGGGGCCGTTCGGCGATCACACCGGTTTCTACTCCGAGGCCGATCTCTACCCACAGGTGCACGTGACTGCTCTGACGATGCGGCGCTCGCCCGTATATGCCACAACGATCGTTGGTCGACCACCAATGGAGGACTACTATCTCGGACACGCAACCGAGAGAATTTTCCTGCCACTGCTCAAGCTCACGATTCCGGAGATCGTTGACTACCACATGCCTGCCGAGGGAATCTTTCACAACCTCGTGTTCGTATCGATCGACAAACAGTATCCGGGTCAGGCGTACAAAGTGATGAACGCCTTGTGGGGCCAGGGACTAATGGCGCTGGCGAAAGTGATCGTGGTCCTGGACAAACAGGTCGACGTACGCAACGTACAGGAGGCGTGGTGGGTCGCGCTCAATCACATTGATCCGGAACGCGACGTCAGATTCTCGATGGGGCCGATCGACGTTCTGGATCACTCCGCGCGAGGGTTCACATACGGCTCAAAGATGGGGATTGACGCGACGCGGAAGTGGCCGGAGGAGGGCTTCACCCGTAACTGGCCCAAGCTGATCGAGATGGATCCCGCGACCAGGCAGCGCGTCGATGCGATGTGGAGCAAGCTCGGACTCGGTCCGAGCGAGAGAGCTGAGAGGTTTAAGACGAATGACCCCCGTTAAAGAGGAACGGTCAGCAACCGTGGCGCGTGAAGGCCAGACGTTTCGCGGAACTGGCGTTCTCCTGCGTCACGCCAATCTGGTTCGACTTCCACACACGGTATTCGCGCTGCCGTTCGCGCTGGTGGGGGTTGTGCTGGCCAGTTACGTCGCGCCCATCACGGTGGGCGATGTCATCTGGGTCGTGGTGGCGTTCACCACCGCGCGCTTCGCGGCGATGGGATTCAATCGCATCGTCGATCGGGAGATCGACGCGCGCAATCCGCGCACGCAATCGAGAGAAATTCCCTCGGGAACGATGAGTGTGCGCGAGGCGGCGGTGGCGGTCACCACCGCGTCAGCGTTGTTTTTTCTGGCGGCGTGGCAACTCAATCTCCTCTGCCTCGTCCTGGCGCCCCTGGCGCTGGCCTGGGTGCTGTTTTACAGCTATACGAAGCGATTCACACGCTGGTCGCACCTGGTGCTGGGAGTGGGTCTGTCGATCGCGCCGGTGGGAGGTTATCTCGCAGTCACCGGCCACTGGAGCGACCCGTGGTGGATGCTCATCGCGCTGGCGATCGCGGTCGCAACCTGGGTTGGCGGCTTCGACATTTTGTACGCGCTGCAGGACGTTTCGTTCGATCGCGAGAATGGACTCTATTCCGTTCCCGCGACCCTTGGCGAGTCGAACGCGCTTGGCATCGCCAGGATTTTGCATTTGACGACAGTTGCCGCGCTGGCGATCGCGGGGTTGGGCGCAGGTGCAGGAATTCTTTATTACGCAGGAGTCGTCGTGGCGGGCCTGCTGCTTCTCTACGAGCACTCGCTGGTGAAAGCCGATGATTTCTCACGACTCGACGCCGCGTTTTTCACGATGAACGGCGTCATCAGCATCGTGTTCTTCGGATTCGTCTTCACTGAGCGACTGCTACGATGACCGCGACCCCTCCGATTGTGATGGGAGTCACCGGTGCGTCGGGGGCGCCGTACGCGGTCCGGCTACTGCAACAACTCGTCGCCGCGCACCGGCCGGTGTCGCTGATCGTGTCGAAGTACGGGATGCGACTGCTCGAAACCGAATCGGGAATCGGATCGATGGACGCTCTTCGCGACTTCGTCGGCAAGGATGGATGGGACTCGTGCGTAGAGATTTTTTCGAATGACGATCGAGGCGCGCCACCGGCATCTGGCTCCGGACTGACTGCGGGTATGATCGTGTGTCCCTGCTCGATGGGCACGTTGTCGGCGATCGCGGTCGGTGCGTCGCGGTCCCTGATCGAGCGCGCTGCAGATGTCACGTTGAAGGAGCGGCGCAAGTTGATTCTGGTTCCGCGCGAGAGTCCGCTCAGCGCCATTCATCTTGGCAACATGCTGCGGCTGGCGCGGGCCGGCGCGATAGTGATGCCCGCCTCGCCCGGATTCTACCATCGTCCTAAACAAGTGGCAGAGCTCGTTGATTTCGTCGTCGCGAGGATGCTCGACCACCTCGGCATCGAGCAGTCGCTGGTGACACGCTGGCAAGGCAACAGCTAGTCGCCTCGCCCGCGCGACGGATCAGGAGACCTGTCTCGTCCGCTTCATCTC